>Ga0073928_10005565_pt1 | contig 17576 bp, 11 predicted proteins | sample PaiPotPPA55metaG_FD_76969 | JGI IMG/M metagenome (GOLD analysis project Ga0073928, IMG submission 76969) | Iron sulfur acid spring bacterial and archeal communities from Banff, Canada, to study Microbial Dark Matter (Phase II) - Paint Pots PPA... ... | reverse complement strand
TTGGTGAAGGTATTATGTTGTTTCTGCTGCTCCAGGCTTACGCCGGCAAGTACACCACGGGTTATTATACTCCTATCGATGTAGGCGGGCTCTATTGGCACTTTGTCGACATTATCTGGATTTTTCTGTTTCCGCTTCTATATTTGATCGGGAGGCATTATCACTGACATGCAGGAACACGAACACATTGATAGCGTGGCCACATACACACTCGTCTTCGTGGCGCTGCTGGTCCTGACTCTGGTCACGACGCTCGCGGCCTCCGTGGACCTGGGGCCTTTGAACGTAGTCGTCGCACTGGTCATTGCCGTCATCAAGATGCTGCTGGTGGCGCTATTCTTCATGCACATCCGCCACAGCACGATCCTCATGAAGGTCGTAGTAGGTGGCGGCTTGCTCTGGCTGGCAATCCTACTCGTGCTCAGTATGGCCGATTTTAGCACGCGCGGATGGCTGTCGGTTCCGGGAAAATAGACGTGCTTCAGCGGAGCTGTCGCTTATAAGTCAGCCGCACGCTAACAATGCCATTTTCGTCCCGGCTGGCGATGGCGCCCCACTGCTGATTGAGCGCCCACTCAGCCCGTACTATTTCGGTATTGGGAGCGTTGAGCGCCGTGACGTAAGTAAACGTCATATTGGTGGAGATGCGCTGCTGCAGAGTAATCCGCGCCTCCGGCAAATCCGTGCCGCTGGTGAAGACCGGATCCAGGCTGAGCTGGCTGATGCCGAACACGCGCTGTAGCCGGCTGGCGACCGGATCGGCCACAGCTTTGCTGACCACAGCCGATTCACCCATTTGCGTGAAAGTCTGCGGAGGCGCGACCGGCTGCTCGGCGAGTATGTTCGGGTCCGACGTTGGAGTTATACCCGCAGCCAACAGCCCAACGATTTCCTGGAACTGCAGCGGTGGGTCGGAAGTGTAAGTCAGTTTCAGGTTATCTATCGGACCGGTCACGTTCAAGACTACATTCACACCTTGTGCTTCGGTATTCAAACTGAGATTTACTACCGGTTCAATGCGCACAGGGTTGTAAAACGCGATACTTCCGGAATTCACGGTGTAAGTCGAATTAAAAAAGACAAGCTGGCCTTCGGTCACAGTGATTCGCCCCAAAAGGCCGGGTTGCGATGCCGTGCCCCGAATGCGCAGATTGGCGTCCGCTTGCAGACTCTGCACAACGGAAGCCTGAACCGCCAGCGACGTGGCGGTCCGCACCCGCACGTCGAGCTTCATATTATCGAGTAGTGGCGACGGCGATGCGGCCGAGCTAACAGGGGGCGACGCCCGCGACAAGAGCGAACCGATGTCGCTTTGTGTCGCATAGGTAATGCGATCGATCGTAACCAAGCCAGTGACCGTGCTGGCTTGAGTCGTGCCCGCAAGATTGATTTTCGCATCGAACATGGCGCTCAGACCCTCCTGAGGGCGGACCCGCACGCGTGCCGCCGCAGCCTGTAGCGCGAAGCGAAGTTGATCGCGATAGGAGACGAATCCGTTTAGCGTAACCTTGCCCCCTCCTGACTCAGCCGCGAGATTGCGAACCGATGCGCTGTCGCCATTAAACTGCACCACGCCATTGGCATGTGATAAGCCATTGGGAAATTCAGTGTAGTTGAGCGACGCATCGCGAAGCTCTAACTTACCGTTGAGCAGCGGCTTGGAAAGATCGCCACGGACTGTGGCAGCTAGGACCATGGATCCCGACGACGCTATATCCCGGTTTAATTGTTTCGCAACCGCAAGGTTGACGTTACCGTTGACTGTCAGGCTTAGTGCGCTGCCGTCAACCGACGCCGTGCCACGCATTTGAAAATCTGTCTCCAGACCGGTCAGATGAAAGCTTTCGATCCGAGCCGTTCCTCCAGCTAGAGAAGCTGCGATCGGCCCCTCGTTTTGGATCACGACAGGCCGTCTGCCGGCACCCGGCGGCGGAATAGCAGTGACCGTTAACCGCGAGAGGGTCACCGCGCCGCCCAGTTCGTTTACTTTTGCCATAGGACCATCCAGCGTAGCCCGCCCATCCACGACCGCCTCGAAGCCAGGCCTGTCACTCGCCTGGCCGAGAAGATCTTCTACGCGCGTCCAGGTCAGGTTGCTGAAAGTCAGTTCCGCTTTGAGGGGATAATCGCCTCCCAAGCCGGCATTACCGTGACCGTGAATCGACGCCTGCGCGAGGTTTGTGTCCAGCGTGAAGTTCAGGCGTCCGTTGGTTGTAGCAGCTACTAAGGTCAGGTCGCCGAAATTCTTGCCGTGCGCAGCAATTCCGTTAGCCGTAACATTACCATCTAGAGTGTGTACTGCGATCGGCGCGCCTCCTGGCGGGATCGCAGCAGTGCCGTTCGCTGAGATCTGCAGTGTACCACCGAGCCCTGGGCGCATGCTCTGCACATTGTGAATGCGTGCTAAGTCAAGGCGGCCGCTCTTCAGTTGGAACTGGAGCTCGCCGTGCGAAACGTCACTCGCCGGGTGGTCGTACTTCGCCGACATAGTCATGCGTGATGGGCCTGATACGGCCTCGACATTCGAGAGATCAATGCGATCGGTCAAATACGTTATGCGCCCGTGGAGACGGTCGATCGGCTCACCGTAGAGCACCGCGTTGGTCAGTTGCAGGTCCGCATCACCCTGGGGCCTCCGCATGGTACCCGAAACATGTGCGGTGGCTGTAAGATTGCCTTTTGCCGGTATGTCGCTGCGCTTGGCAAGCATCAGGACACGCTCAATAGGAAGATTCGTGATGCTCGCGTCAGCAGTAGTTGGATATTCGCGCGACAGCTCCGTATTTCCTTTGACACTGACCTTAGACCCCGCAAAGTCTGATGTTAGGTCATAGTACACCGTTTGCTGCCGGGTACGAGCGGTGGCCGTCAGGTCCCCGTAATTCTGACCTTCGAACCGTAGATTGCGTGCGGACACATCGCCGGATGCGTTGGTCGACACGAACTCCGGCTCCTGCCCCTTGGTCTTCGCCGGCTCAAGATTACCCGTAACATCAGCCTTTAGATCTATCTCTCCTGCTGAGTTCGGAAATTGTTGCTGCACACTTCGGAGCCGCGCCAGGTTGATCTGGGTGGTTTCGACCCGCGCGTGTAACTGGCCGGCAGCGAAGGTGTCATGTGGGTGCTGGAATTCCGCTGACAAGTTGATCCGGGCCGGTCCGGAAGTCGCGTACAGAACCGGCACACTAATCAGGCGGTCTGACATTTTTACTTGCGCCTCGATTCGGTCGACGAGCTCACCGTGCACTAGCCCATTCGTGACGACCAGGTGAGCCGTACCCAGCGGATCCCCGACCGTACCGCCGACGTTCGCCTTGGCGCTCAAATTTCCGGAGTACCCGTCGCTGCTGCTGCCGGCCAGCGCCAGCACGTCGGCCAAGTCGCCATTGCGCACCTCCACGTTGCCGGAGAGCCGGCTGCCCGGCAGGACCTTCCAACTCCGTAGGCCGGCCGAGGCCGCAAACTGCGCCTGCATGGCTCCGCGGGTAAGGGTGCCATTGGTAACCGCGGCGCCGGTGCTCGACGCCGCGGCATCCAGAGCTAGTGAGTCGAACCCGCGGTCTTGTATCCTGATTCGATTCGCAGCTAAGTGTGCCGTCACACGCGGCGCTGTCAAACTCCCCGTTACGCTAGCGGTCAAGTCGGCTCGACCCCCCCGCGCAAAAGACAGGGAAGGCCTATTGGCAGGCGCTGTCGCCGCGAGTAAGTCATTGGGATCGCTCGTGGTCAGTGCTAGATTCAGACGGTTACGAAGGGAACCGTCTAGAGTTAGCCGGGTGTGCGGCAGGGCGATGTAAGAATCATGCAAGAGGATGTCACTCGCTGCGCCGCTATAATCTGCAAATAGGCGGCCCGACATGGGAACCGCCTGGCGCCCGGCCGCAATCACAATGCGGGTGCTTGCGTTGATACCGTGGCCGCCCGCTACCCGCAGATCGCCCGCCGCCGAGATGGGCCCCGATGCTGCGCCGGAGTAGCCGAAGTCCCTCTGGCCGACGGCCCTGGCCGCTGTACGCAGGTCCAGATGCCGAAGTTTGCCGCTCACTTTGAAGCGGGCGAAGTCCTCCAGCGAGATATTCGCCGACAAGTCACCGCCCCATGCGTGTACGCGTAAGTCCGGCAAGTCTAGCAAATGATTGCTGAGGCGCGCGTCAGAGACCAAAGTGATGCCGGCTATGCGGCCAGTCCCCACACGAAAAGACAAGTCCCTCCCAGCTATCTTACCGGTCACCTCATAATTATTCATTTTGTCGAGCTTCGCGGTGCCATCCATGGTAACGATGCCGTTGGGCTGCGCGGCCAGGCCTGTGAGGTTCCCTAATTCGCCAACTGCCAGGCGGGCCTGAAAAGACAGTGATCCATTCCCGGCGTTGTCCTTGAGATTACCGGCCGCGTCAATGTTCGAGTGTCCAAGGCCAAGATGCAGCCGAGTGACTTGTATAGCGTCGCCGGCAACTGTCGCATTAGCGTCCAGATCGACGACCGATGGCGCCGAGCTCACGTTCGCGAGAATCTGCAGGCCGCTACAGTTCTTGAGGTCGGCAAGCGCCAGATGCCCGAATATGTGGGCTGCTGTCTCCGGATGGCGCATGTCTTCCAGGGATACATCGATGGTGACATCGGACGCGGCGGTAGATATCCGGGCGCCATGCAGGTCAATCCGATCGCGCCCGAGAGTAAGGGGCAGGCTGAGCGTAAACTGGACAGGTGTGTTCCGGCCGGAGACCACGTACAGCGGGTCGAGCGCGATGTTGCCTTGATAAGACTGCCGCAGGGTGCTGTACCATAGTTGCGCGCGTAGATTTTGGCCGCGTAGGTTCACCTCCTGTTCTTGCGAATTCAGGGTCAGCACGCCATCTTGCAGTTCGAAGTGGCCAACGGCAAGGTCCACGACTTGCTCCAGGGTGGTACTCTTGGAAGTACTCGGCTGTTTGGGAGTCGGAATATTCGTTTTGCCGTCGGCATATACGGTCACCGTCACCTGTGGCTGGTCTAGCTCGAGGTATGACAAATCGAGCACCCTGCCCAAGTTCACCAAGAGCCGCACATCCAACTGGATGCGGCGAACCTGAATCCAGGGCGTCGCACGCCCGGGTTCAGTCCCGTGAACCACAAAGTCCGTGACAACGGCGCGCAAGTGCTTCCAATCAAAAGTGAATGAACCGATCTCAGCCGTCCCGCCCGTACCTTGCTCGGTTGCTGAGATAAGTTTCTGTCTGACGTACCCGCGAAACCATTCAGTCTGCACTACCAGGATCGTAACGGCCAAAACAACAACCGTAAAGGCCGCTACTCCAATCGCGAGATTGCGGACTATTCTTGTTCGCCTGCTCATTGAAATGCGCCCTCCCTATACTCGATATGGACTTGCTTTCGCTGATCGGTGAGCCATTCCTCAAATGCCTGGTTGACACGCTCCCCTTCAAGCGAGGCACGAATCTTCGGCTGTAGCGTGTCAAAGGCGTGGTCTCCCGGATATTCACGCTGAAGTTCCGGCAGATGCTCCTTATAGTAGGCCTGTACCTCGTCGTCGGATAGCTGGACGCCGGGCCGGAAGCGTTGATCGATAAACCGCAGTACGGTCAGTTGCCACGATAACTCTCCGCGCAATTCGTCCTCGGTAAGGCCGTATCGTGATAGAGCCGCTCGCAACTGCAAATCGGATCCGCCGAAGCGGTCTGTTACCAGCTTGTGTACCAGGCTGTCGGCGGCGGTCTCTGCCGGAGCCGGGTACCCCCCACCGGCGATCTCATCACGAATCAGGGTCTGCTCCACCAGGCGCTCGGCTTCGTTATGCATCTCGCTCGTATTCAAATTGATGGGCTGGCGATTCATGAATTCCGTTACTCGAAGCCCGCGCTGCACGTCGCTCAGCTTGATTACGTGCCGGCCGGCAATTACCGCGACGCGGTCGATCACGGTAGCGCCCGGCGTGAAGCCAGTGCAAAGCAGAAATAGTGTGAATAGCCGCCGCATCAGAACGTTTGTCCTATAGAAAAGAAGAACTGAAAATGACTGATACTTTGCGGCACGCTCTTGCACGGCGATGCCGGACCACACTGCAGAAGCTGGGCGGGCGTACCCTGAAAGCCGACAAGCGACGGCGGATTAATGGAGTACGCCAAATCCAGCCGTACCGGTCCAACGGGCGTACGGTACCTTACGCCGAACCCAACCGCTTGCACGGCATAATCAAAGTCCTGCTGGTTGCGCTGGTTGAAGCGGAAGGAAATATTACTCAAGGAACTGTACACGTTGCCTAAGTCATGAAATAGAACGCCTCCGATGTTTTCGCCGATAAGGGGGAAGCGTAGTTCGACGTTGTTGAAGAACAGAGCATTTCCGCCCAGCGGAAAACCGGTTGGAGCGCTTGAGGGACCCCCGGGCATCAGCGGCTCTCCGGTATCGCGCGGCCCTGCCTGGTTGTAGGGAAACCCGCGCAAAGAATCCGCTCCTCCGCCAAAAAATCGTTCGGGGAGCGGCACGGATTCCTGCGCTGTGAGCCCGGCTGGTACGGCGAAAGGAGCTATGACGCCGAATTGCGTCTGCCGCGCCAATACCAGGTTCTTCGTCAGGGGGTAATAAGTTGCGTTACGCAACAAGACTCGTCCAAAGCTGCGCTGCGATCCGAAAAATCCGCCAGCGATCCCTACATCCGCCGTGTTATAGAGTCCGCGGTGCGGGTCAGTAGGATTGTCCCGGCGATCTTGTATCAACGTGGTCGAAAAGATACCGATGCGTACGGGCTGTAGAAATTGGGGCACCAAGAGAACTGGAATCAGTACGCTGCTGGTACTCACCCGCCGGTAGGCAAAGCGGAATTGTGCCGTGAGGGATTTCGAGAACTTCTGGGAGAGTTGGACCGATCCCTCCTCGCGCCGCGACGCAAAGGTGTTGACGTTCAGCGACTTGTCATACAGCAGTGTATAAGTCAGGCTGCGGCCTGGATCGTCGAGAAAGTGGGGGACCAGATACGTGAACGACCCTCGCTGTTCCAGTGACGAGTACAAGCCCCCCAACGTTACCGTGTGCCCGATGCCCAGGAAATTCAGCCGGTTGACATCTAAGGATACCAAAGGGCTCACACCGGTACTTCCGGCAGGGGCAGCCACGCTCGTGGTGCTAGGCGTGCCGAACTGGCCCAGTTGTAAGCCGAAGCCTGTCACGAAAGTATAGCGGTTTGCCTCCTGGATGTCGTATAGAAGGTATTTGTGCGTCGTGTCGCCATCCGGGTTCTCAATCGCGGTATTTACCGTCGCGAAGATCCCCAAGTCGTACAGGTTCTGTTGTATCTTGGTCTGTTCGACAGGTGAGAGCGAATCCCCTGGCTTCAGACTGACACGTTTATCGATCAGCTTCTGGCGCGTGTGGCGCACGCCCGAGGTGATCACGCCGCGGACGTACCGTCTCTCACCCGGGCTAATCGTATAAACTACAGTCACATGATGAGGTTCGCTCGCCGGCTGCCACGTTCCGCGAAAATCCGCATCCGGGAATCCGCGAGTATAGTAGTAAGTAATCACTTCGTTGCGATCAGCCGCCATGTTTGCCTCGGCGAACGGCTCTCCCGGCCCTGACGCCAGTTCTTCGGAGAGGAAGCCTTGATCCGCCTTGTCGATTCCTTTGAGGGTGAGGCTATCAACGATCCACTGCGGACCTTCGGCGATCGTTATAGTGACTGCTATTTCATCGTTCTTATTTCGATGATTGCGCTCAACAGCGGAGGTCACCTTCACATCCCGAAAGCCATTGCTATGGTAGAGATCGGCGATAGCCTGTTCATCCCGATGGCGGAACGCTTCGCTGTAGCGGCCATGGCGCAGCGCAAACGAAGCGGGTTGGATGAACATCCGCTCGCGAATATCCGCAGTCTTGAAATAGTGGTTCCCGCGAACCGTTACGTGCGCCAACTTCTGCCGCGGCCCGCGGGAGATAACATATTCGATGGTTTCCTGATCGTTTTCGACTGGCTGTACGCGAAAGTCGACATCCACGTCGTAGTATCCCTGGCTCTGCAGATAATCGCGCAGGTTCCGCTGCCCTTCGACCAACAAATCATTGTCGACCGCCCCCTCCTGGTATACCGGCACGTACTTCTTCAGCACGCGGCGAGATAATTTGGCCTCTACGGTCTTAACCTTGATCCTGGGGCCAGCGTTGATGGTGAGATTTGGCCGCACGCGACGCCGGGTCTGGTCGTAATCGAGGCTGTCCAGTTGAACCCGCGCCGTAAGCCGGTCTTTGTCGGCATACTTCCTGGAAATCCCCTGAATACCGCCGTGCGTGCGAGAGTCCGTGACCTGCCGCCACCAGTGAATGATGGGTACGCGCCAACCGGTAGCCTTGAGGATAACCGCATCGGACAGTTGCCGGTCGCCATGAAGAGACGGCATGTCGTATTTTGCCCGCTTACCTTCTTTCACCTGAAGGGTAATGAAGGCCTGCTGCCCGTTCTGGCTACGCTCGACGGAGGGTTCCACCGATGCTTGATAGAGACCGTTGTCCTTCAACAACTGTTTAAGTTCATCAGTCGCATGCGCCAAGTCTTCCTCGTGAAACGGTCCCCCCAGTGATAGCTGTCCGGCATTCGCAAGCTGGCCACGGTTTGGCGGTGGCGTGACTTTGCCTTCTACTGCGACACTTGCTAGGAACTCCGTAGTCTTTGTGTCAAAAGTCACAAGGACCCCACCAAGAGAGTCTTCCGCCTGCACAACAATATCTTCGAAACATCCGGTAGCGAAGAGCCCGTCGATGGAATCGGCGGCGTCATTCGCGTGCAACGGTTTGCCCTTGTGCAGCTTTAGCGCTTTGTCCAGATCCGCGGGATCGAGGATCTGCGCGGGCGTGAACCGGATCTCGATAATGCGACGGCCCTCGAACTGTGTGATTTGCGCTCCTGCTAAGTGAGCAAAAATGGTCACGACAAACCAGAATTGCGCCGTGCGTCGCAGGGCATGAGAGGCAGCCAGCAGTGTACGTTGTATCACGGGTTGTTAGTGCCGCCTATGTTTTGTTTGATATACCGTTATCCAAGGCAACCTCTTCGGGTCACGATTCGGGGTTGGCAATCGGGCGATATTGCACGTGTTGAGCCAGCTTGATCGTCCAGTCATAGCCGTTGTCAGAAAGCATACATAGGTCCAAATTGTGGCAACGGGCTTGCGGAGATGGCTTTAGGAGATGCGCATGCGCGGTGTCCAGCGAGTCACTTGGCGCTTTGTCAGTCTGCTGACCGGCCTCGAAAAATGCCGGCTTGCGCAGATTCTCTCTCGGACGGTGAGCGCGTGGCAGGATGACAAGGTTCCTCGTCTCAGCGCGGCCCTGGCTTTTTATGCGCTCTTGTCGTCGGCGCCGCTGGTGATCATCATCGTGGCGGTGGCCGCCGTGGCCTACGGGCCGGAAGCCGCCCGGGGTCAGCTCGTCTGGGACATAAGTGGCTTCATAGGGACTGAACGAGCCAGGGTGGTCCAGGAACTGATTCAAAGTGCCAACAAGCCGTTTTCGGGCCTGGCGGCTACATCTCTTGGCCTCCTGACTCTGGCGGTGGGAGCATCCTCCGTAGTGATCGAGTTGCGGGACGCTTTGAACACTATCTGGCATGTGCCAGTCGCCGTAGGCGCTCGGGGTATCTCGGGCTTGGTGCGCCTGGTGAAGGAGCGTTGCTACTCAATTGGACTCGTCTTAGGCGGCGGGTTACTTCTCTTGCTATCGCTGGCGGTGAACGCCAGTTTGGCCACAATAGGGGAGTCCCTCGGTTCGCTAATGCCATCCTCCGAAGTGATGTTGCAAGCAATCACTCTCCTGATGTCTTTGGTCGTGAGCGCCTTCTTGTTTGCGACCGTTTACAAGGCTCTTCCAGATGTCTCTCTGCACTGGAAGGATGTGATAGTTGGGGGCTCTGTTACCGCATTGCTTTTCGAGGCGGGAAAGCAGCTCATCGGGTTGTACTTGGGCCGGACCACACTCGGTTCGACGTATGGTGCGGCGGGATCACTCGTGCTGCTATTGGTATGGGTGTACTACTCCGCCCAAGTATTTTTCCTCGGCGCGGAGTTCACGAAGATATACATCCAAAGCAGGCAAACCAGCAGATTATGCAAGGCACCCAGCGAGATCTCTACGAATCGATTGCCGCAGTCCACCTAATCCGAGAGAGGGGCGGGTGTCACGGCCCAAAGATTAGAAAGGGCGCCCAGCAGAAGGCCGAACGCCCGCCACAAATACAAATAGTGGATGTGGGTATCCTATGACACGGCCGCATGATATGCTTCGGTGCCGGCTTCCACTGCTTGCTTCAGACCATCCTTGCGGCGCTGAACCTCCTGCTGGCCCTTCTGCAAGACGTCCGCGGCGGAATCGCGCACCTCGACCGCTTGGCGCTTGAGGTAGTCGCGCTTTTCACGCGCCCCGTTGGCGATCATGGATCTTGTCTGGTTGCCGGATTTAGGAGCCATCAGCAGTGCAATCCCTACGCCGCAGCCAAGACCGGCCGCGAATCCGAGTACGTTGTCGACATTGTACATATGTACGTCTCCTCTCTTTCTGCGGGGAAGTTCCATACCATTGCGCGCATGGTTGTTCCCCTTTGTGCGCCAATGCTACGAGCAATCTGCTTTCCACGCATCGGTGCTACACATTATTGCCGATATTCCATCCAAACGACTATCTACGCAGCTCCCCGATTTGTGAAGTTTTTACTCTGGTGTCACACGCGGCTACCCAGGGCAAGTCGAAAGATTGCGTACTATTTAGGCGGCGTGGCCGCTGGGTCGAGCACCGGCACTGCTCACTTAGCTCTTGTTATCCAGGATAAACGTGGGCACCAGCCCGCCTACCGAGGAAAATCCGCTATTGCCGAGCGACAAAAAACTCGAGCAGCCTAGTACTTTGCCCAGGTACGCCTGCGGGTGCACGTCCACCTGCATCTCCTTGAACTCCAGGTGGCCGTAGGTGAACATAGGAAAGATGGAACGGACCGGGTCCACTTTCTCCTGCACCACGTAGGGCGCGCGCATGGCCTGTTTGAGGGCGCGATCCCAGGCGGCCTCATCCAACTGCCAGCCGAAGAAGCTGTGCAAGTCGCTGTAGTCGTCGTTGGGCTTCAACACCAGCTTCTGCCGATTGTGAGTGATGAATTCGGGCAGATCCACGGTTTCGCCGTTGTAAGTCGTCTTAGTGGCGGCCACCATGCGAGTCCACGGCACGTGGTCGTGGATCGCCTTGCGCTCGGCGGCCGGAAATTGTGCGGTGAGCGTGTCGTCGGTGAGCAGCGCGAACATGGCCTTCTTGTGGGCCAGCTCCGAGCGGAAGCTATTCACTACGCAGACCGTATGCTCGCGATACGCGCGCACCAGCGGATGGGTAAGGTCAAAGCGCAGCAGAAACTCGTGCACGCTGATGCGCCGGTAGACCAAATCGATTTCGAAATTGCCTTTGCGCAGGACGCGGTTGCGAAACTCCAACTGGTCCGGCGAGACAATTTCCACTTCGTAGCCTTCACCGCGGAAGAAATCGCGGAAGAGCTGGTATTCGCTTTGTCCGGCCTGATAAGTGGGCCGGAACTCGAGGATAGCGATGTTGGGCTTCTTCTTGTGACCGCCGAATTGCTTATAGGCCTTGAGCAGCGCGCTCAGCAGGTGCTTCTTGCCGCCCATGCGCGTCAGGTGATAGCGCTTGCGGAATTCCTTCACCGGCGGCGAGTCGTAGAATAGATCGGCGAGAACTTCCGTGTAGGCCGAGCCAGTTGGCGAGTCCGCGTTGTACTGCACTACGTGAAACGAACCATTGCACAGGTGCGAATCGAGCCGCGAGGCCACCTCGAGCGACTGGTAGCCGGGCTCGATGCCGGCGAGCATTTTCTCAGCCGGCAGAAGTTCCATGCGCGCCAGCAGGCTGGGGCTGGAAAGTACCATGTGCTGGATGCGGTCGATGGCGCTGATGAGGGCCTCACTGGTCTTGACCAGGTTTTCGTACTGGCGGCGGGTGATAAAATTCGGGCGCAGGAACGGGCAGATCAGCCGGCCACCGGCGGACAAGTGTTGCTCTTCCATGCGTTTATGCAACACTTCGACCCACGAGAGGTCACGGCATGGGCCGTTCTCCAGCAGTTTGTTATATCGAATGATAGCGTCGTCTAGCTGGGACATCGCGCTTGGTGTTATGATCTATCCTCAGTATCGCACACCGGTGCGCAAAAACCTAGCTGTAACCGCGTCCAGGTTCAAATAAGTTTCCTGTTTTGATATAGATAGAAGCGCATAAAACTTTTTTACGCGGGTGGAGTTAGATGGCAGGCAGCTTGCTCAGGCTAACCCGAAGCGGGAAATTCGGCGGCAATCTCGCCGACGAGCGAGGTCACCAGGCCGTCGATCTGGCGGAGAAGGTGGACCAGCGAGTGCGCTGCGGATGCCTCCGCGACCTTTTCTAGAAGTTCGTGAGTATCCGCCGGCGCCGGCTCGGGCTTGCCATCGATCCGATCCGCCAGATTCTCCAATATCTCGGCGCAGCGCTCGTCATAAGAGCGCAGAGCCACACGCGCGGCCTCAGGCAGTTCGAAACCGGGTAGCTGCAGGCGGTACTTCACAGTAGTGACGCGCATCAAGAAGAGCGTGCGCAACTGCGGCTGCCATTTGCGGATGCGGTCGCGAAACGCGAGATCGCTCTGGCGGGAAGCGCCGAATTCTAAGAGCACGCCATCGGCGAGAGATCGCACGTTATCGAACTGCGCGTGGATGGAGTCCCTGAGTTCGTAGATCCGCGCGATGGCTGCTTGCCGGTCGGCCCCATCCGGCGCGCGGGCAAGCTGAGCGAGCGATCGCAGCGAGGCGACGAAGGCATTTCGCATGGCGACGCCTGCCGGAGCGCTCCACAATCGGTCGAAGGTCAGCCACATCATGAACAAGCCGACCAAAATGCCCACCACACGATCGCGCGCGATGGTGAGTGAAGTCTGGAATTTGTATTCCCCGAGTGTCACCAAATAGAATGCAAAGCCGACCTGCACGCCGAAGTAGGAGAGGCGGGAACTGGAAGTAGCGATCCAGGCGGCCACAGTGGTCACGATTAGGAACAGGAGCGCAAAGCCGGCAATGGTGTCGATGTAAGGCAGAATGAAGATCTGCGCTCCCATGCCGAAAATGAAGCCGCCGACGATGGCGCCTGAGAAGCGCAGAAATTGCATTTGGCGCGACGAGCCGACCGTAGTGAGGGCGGTGAGGAAGCAGGTGGTGACTGACGTTGCGATGCCCGGCCAATCCAGGGCGTTATAGAGGATGTAACAGAGGCTGGCGGCCAGACAGCCTCGCAGGGCGAACTTGATGTGCTCGGGATTGGATAATGCGCCGCGGAGGTACTGCGAGGTACGCGAGGGTTCGTCCGGTGGCAGCGCGTAAAGGTCGAGCGATTCCGAACCTGTAAATACGGCGGTGATGAGGGAGACGGTTCCTTCGATTTCGCGGACCAGGGGGAGGCAGGGCGTCTGGTCGTCAGCGGGCAACTCCGGCAACTGGGGCACGGCATGCTTCGCCAGCGCGGTGCGAATGACGGCGATGCGTTCCGCGATGGCGCCCAGGCGCCGGCAATCCGAGCCGGCCCTGCCGGGGCTGAACTGGGCCAGATTCGCGGCCAGATCCACCAACCGGCCGGTGAGGGCCACCACCGCACCCATTTGTTGCTGGCGCTGTGCCGGGTAGTTGGCGCGCTGCAGCGTTCTGCGCAGGCGCGAGGTCCCGACAGTGGCGAAGCGCTCGATGGAAGAACGCGCGGCAGCGCCCGCGGGCCGGAGGCCCGCACAGTGCTCGAAAAATTCCTCGACGAAGTGTAAGCGGTCGGTGATGCCTTCCGTCAGATCGTCGGTGCGCTTAAAACCGGCGAAGGCCATTTCGATCAGCAACGTGATGATGCTGGCCAGGGCCAGGGCTCCCACCACCCACAGGGTTTGTTCAAGCTTGTACTCACCCGAGAAGTTGCGGTCCCACACCGGCGCGATGATCACGACTATATAGCCAAAACGCGCCGCGGCGGTGTAGTCTTTGAGGGCGCTGGTCACGTAGAAGGTCAGGAAGAGATTGCTGAGGATCCAGAGCAGGCGCAAAAAGGGATCGCCGAACACCAACATCCCGCCCAAGATGACCCAGGCGCCGCCCAGTGCAAAGCCCAGCACTAGCTCGCGCACAGCGCGTTTGGTTCCTTCCAGGCTTTCGCGCGAGATGGTGATGGCAAACAGCGTGGCGTAGTCGCCGTAAGGGAGTTGGAAGGTGAGGGTGATGATCATCATCAAGGTGGAGGCGATAAGCATGCGCGCGACAATCGCCACGCGGCCGCGGTAAGGCATCAACTCCTGGCGCAGGATATCCCAGAGCCAAGCGAGTTGGCCTTGCGAACCGGGAAGCCTCTCCGCAATCGCCGCCATATTAGCGGCCTCGCACCACGACTACCGCCGACTCGCTGATGCGGAACAGATCAGGCGGGGGATTCACGACGCGCACCCGCACCGGGTAGCGCGATGCCAGATGCACCCAGTTCAGCGTGCGCTGCACATCAGGCAAGCCATTCGCCAAGCGGCCTACCACGTCCGCATCGGGCGTTACCCCGAAGCCGATGCTATCCACCACCCCTGAAAAGCGCACATTGGGCTTAGACATCACGTAAACGTCGGCGCGCATGCCGGGCGCGATGTGCTGCAGTTGCCCTTCGCGGAAGTTGGAGACCGCCCACCAGGTCCGTGCGTCGATCAGCGTAAACACCTGCTGGCCGATATGCGCGTAGGCGCCCTCGGAAATCGTCAGATTGGTCACCCGCGCCAGGAACGGCGCGTACACCCGGCAGTTGTTCAGATTGTAGCGCGCCGTCTCCACCGCCGAAGCTCGCGCGCCGCGCTGGTTCACCAGCGGCTCGAGCGTCGTCACTGCGTTTTGCGCCTGCTCGTGCTGGGCGTGGCTCTGCAGCAGCACGGCCTTCGAGCGATCCTCCTGCGCCAAAGTGGACTGCAACCCCGCCTGCGACAGCCGCAGTTGCGACTCCGCCTGTTTGAGCGCTTCCGCCTGCGCGGTCTCCAAGGTGCGCGCCCGGTCCACCTGATCGACCGTCACGAACTGCTTGGTCAGCAGCGGCTCCAGTCGATGCAGGTTGTTATTGGCGTAAGTCCACTCGGCTTTCGCGCGGCTGACCCCCTGCTCCGCGTTGGCCACGTCCGCGCGCGCCTGATCCACGCCCGCTGCCGAGCGCGTGACGTCCGCCTGAGTGCTTTGAATATTGGCTTGCGAGACCGACACCGCGCTCACCAGCGCCGCGATTCTCCGGCGCTCGTCGGCGATCTGCCCTTCCAGTGCCGCTTGTTCGGAGATAGCTCTCTCGAGCGCGTATTGATAGGGGCGCTCGTCGATTTCAAACAGCAGATCTCCTTGCTTGACGAGCTGATTGTCGTGCACGTTCAGCCGCAGAATCGGACCTTCCACCTGCGGCGCGATGCCGATAAAGTTCGCCAGAATCTCGGAATCGTCGGTGCGCGGATAGCGGCTGGAGTGAAGGACGACGACCAGCCCCAACACGAGCGTGCACATCACAATGGCGGCGCTGAGAACGCTGCCCACTAATTTTCCTGTTTTAGAATCGGCGGCAAACATAGCAGTCTCCTGGTTAACGAAAGAAGGCTAGCCACAACGCCAGCGTGAACAACGCAGCCAAGCTCGGATAGGTCAAGACTGGGATCGCCAGTTCGATATGCAGGCGCAGCAGCAGCCATCGCGCCAGCACGGTAAGCACCAGGCCCGAGATCAGGCACACCATCCAGGCGGGAAAGAAGGAGCCCAGGATATCGAAAGATGGTGCGCGTCCGCAGCTCGTGGTGCATAACGCCGTAAGCACCAGCCAACGCTTGGCGTAGTTGTTCATGGCTGCGGCTTCCTCGCAGCCGGCTGGATGGAATCCGCAGCGCGAAACGCCAGATCGGCCAGAGAAACCAGCACCTGGGTGCGCGCCAAAATATCCGTCGACCGCGCTTGTGCCAGTACCTTCTGCGCCGCTGTCACATCCAGCAAGTTGCGCACGCCGTAATTGTAGGACTCCAAGGCGGCGTTGTAAGACTCGGTGGACGCCTCCAGCAACGCCTTGGCGGCCTCGCGCTGGCGAAACGCGGTGTTCAAGTTTGAATACGAGGCCCACACCTGGTCCGCGATTTCATTCTGCGCGTCGTGGACTTGCGCCTCCGCCTGCCGGATGCGCGCTTCCGCCTCCGACACCCGGTTCTTGCGCGCGCCGCCGTCGAACACCGTCCAATTCAAGCTGAACGCCAGGCTACCGGTTAAGTCCGCGGTGTGGGCCCAGGGCAGATTCTGCTGCTTCAGATACAGCGATTGCGCGCTGGGTGAGGCGCGGAAACCCAGGCTGGGATAGTACGCCGCGCGCGCTTCCTTTCGTTGCGCGTCGGCCAAGCGAATGCTGGCCGCCTCCGCTTGCAGATCGGGGCGCTGTTGGAATGCCCGATCGATGGCTTGATTCACATTATCGGCCACCGACTCCGGACCGGGCACGTCGCCCAGCGGCTCCACGCGAATCGATATGGTGGCCGATGTTCCCAGCGCCGTGGCCAAATCGCCCCGCACGATTTCCTCCGCGCCCACCACCGTCTGCAAATCGAATTGTGCCTGGGCCGCGGCGCTGCGGGCCTCCAGCACATCCGGCAGCGTGGCTAAGCCATCATGCAGGCGCTCCTCAGCGGATTGTTCGACGGTCTGCGCATTGGCCAGACTCGCGCGGGCCGCCTCTTCCTGCGCTTGCGCGTTTAGAAGCCGGTAAAACGTCTGTTGCACGCGATAAATGAGGTTGCGATGAACGTTGTTAAAGGCGAAGTTGGCTGCCAGCACCCGTGCGCTGGCCGCCTGGACCCGACCGCGCCGTGCGCCGAAATCAAAGATGGTATAGCTCAAATCCAGCGACGCCTCAAAACCAGGGACGGTTTGGCGAAAGAACTCGCTTCCAAACGGAACCTCCTCGCGGTCGATGCTCGCCAGCGCCACGGCGGACAGCAGCGGATACAACTCGCTGCGCGCGATCCCTAGCGAAGCTGCCTGCGCGCGCGCGTTTTCCCATGCGACACGCGTCTCGGGATTGTGCGCTTCGGCCAGGTCTATCAGCTCGGCCAGCGAGTAGGTCTTGCCGGCGTCAATTTGGAATGCCCGTTGTCGAATCCCCGACACCTGGTTGGCGATCGCGCGTTCCTCGGCGGAATGCCAGGCACGGTCCGGAGAAACCGGCGGGCCTTGGGCGAAGGCCGGGATTCCCAGCGAAATCAAGATAAAAGCCGCAGTTGGAACTCGATTCACCCGGCCATACTCGCATACCGGCGCCGCCATGGGTTCACGTGACCACAGCATTTGTCATACCACGGCGATTGCGCGCAGGTCTAGCCGAATCGGTACTTCTCTGAACCTTCGTCCCACAGCACGCGCTGATTGTGTTTGTACGATAACGTCGCCATGTGGCCGGAGATGGCCGCCTGCTGGCCGACCTCGGGCGGTGCAATCACTTGCTCTTTGCCGCGTATGGCTTCGATCCAATTGCGGAAATGGTTGATGGCG
>Ga0073928_10005564_pt1 | contig 17579 bp, 9 predicted proteins | sample PaiPotPPA55metaG_FD_76969 | JGI IMG/M metagenome (GOLD analysis project Ga0073928, IMG submission 76969) | Iron sulfur acid spring bacterial and archeal communities from Banff, Canada, to study Microbial Dark Matter (Phase II) - Paint Pots PPA... ... | reverse complement strand
GGACGATCTAACTCATTGAACCGGTTAGGAAAAATTGGCATCCAACAACGCAATCCGCATTCGCGGCGCTCGCCAGCACAATCTCAAGAACATCGATCTGGACCTTTACACGGGTCAGATGACCGTGGTGACCGGTCCTTCCGGCTCGGGAAAATCGAGCCTCGTGTTCGATACGCTCTATGCCGAAGGCCAGCGTCGCTACGTCGAAACGTTCAGCGCGTATGCGCGGCAATTCCTCGACCGGATGGACCGTCCGCAAGTGGATCGCGTGGACGGCGTGCCGCCGGCAATCGCTATCGACCAGACCAATCCGGTGCGCAGTTCGCGCTCGACCGTCGGCACGATGACCGAGCTGAACGATCACCTGAAGCTGTTCTACGCACGCGCCGCCGAGCTCTTCGATAAAAAGACCTCGCATCAGGTCCGGCACGACACGCCGGAGACCATCTACGTCGAATTGCTCGAGCGCACGAAGGCGAACGATCCGCGCATTGCGATCACGTTTCCGGTGGAACTGCCCGAGTCCGCCAGCGACGACGAAGTCGCGCAGTGGCTTTCCGCCAGCGGCTATACGCGCGTGCAGGCAAAGCGGCACGTGAACGGCCGGCAAATGCTCGACGTGGTCGCAGACCGGTTCCGCTTGCAGAACACGGAGCGGTCGCGGGCGCTGGAGGCCATTGAAAGTGCGTTGCTGCGCGGCACGGGCCGCGTCAATGTCTACGTGCTGGCGGAGCCGGGCGCGGAAGACGCGGACAAACCCGTTGACACTCCAACGTGGCGCTTCTCCACCGGCTTGCACAGCCCGGAAAGCGACATCCGCTACGCTGATCCGCAACCCGCGTTGTTCTCCTTCAACTCGGCGTATGGCGCGTGCGAAACGTGTCGGGGATTCGGCCGGGTGATCGGCGTGGATCTTGGCCTCGTGATTCCCGACGAGCGCAAGACGCTGCGCGGCGGCGCGGTCAAGACGCTGCAAACGCCCGCATGGAAAGAGAATCAGGACGACCTGTTGCGCTACGGCGCGAAAGCGGGAATCCGGCTTGGCGTGCCCTGGAGCGAACTGACGCAGAAGGAGCGCGACTGGGTGATCAACGGTTCGCCCGATTGGTCCGGCAAGTGGCAAAACCAGTGGTACGGGGTGCAGCGTTTCTTCGATTACCTCGAATCGAAAGCGTACAAGATGCACATCCGCGTGTTGCTGTCGAAATACCGCAGCTACACGAAATGCCCGACGTGCGAGGGCGCGCGCCTCAAGACCGAAGCGCTGCTGTGGCGTCTCGGCACGAAGGAGCAAGCAGACGCCGTACTGAAGCCGGCCGATCGTTTCCTGCCCGCGGGCGTGGAGTGGACGCGCTCGCAACTCGAAGCGCTGCCCGGTCTCACGCTGCACGATCTGATGCTGATGCCGATCGACCGCATCCGTCGCTTCTTCGACTCGCTGACCTTGCCAAGCACGCTGCTCGACGACGCGCTCAAGCTCCTGCACAACGAAGTCCGCACGCGCCTGAAATATCTCTGCGATGTCGGCCTGGGTTACCTCACGCTGGATCGCCAGAGCCGCACGTTGTCCGGCGGCGAAGTGCAGCGGATCAACCTGACGACCGCGCTTGGCACGTCGCTGGTGAATACGCTGTTCGTGCTCGATGAACCGAGTATCGGCTTGCATCCTCGCGACCTGAACCGCATTGTCGAAGCCATGCACCGGCTGCGCGATGCGGGCAATACGCTCGTGGTGGTGGAGCACGACCCGTCGGTGATGCTCGCGGCGGATCGTCTTATCGACATGGGTCCGGGGCCGGGCGAACGCGGCGGCGAGATTGTCTATGACGGTTCGCCGAACGAAATCGAGCATAGCGATACGCTGACGGGTGCGTACCTTGGTGGCCGCAAGCATGTTGCACATGCATCGAATTGGCAGCGTCGCGCGGTCGATGCAAAGACGCCGCGGCTCATGCTCGAAGGTGCGACCCAACACAACCTGCGCGATGTCACGGTCGAGATCCCGTTGCAGCGGCTGGTGTGCGTGACGGGTGTGTCGGGGTCGGGTAAATCGACGCTGATCCAGGACGTGCTCGCGCCCGCGTTGCTGCGTCATTTCGGCAAGGCGACCGAATCGCCGGGCGCATTCCGCGCGTTGAAGGGCGCCGATACGTTGAGCGAAGTGATCTTCGTCGATCAATCGCCGATCGGCCGCACGGCGCGTTCGAATCCGGCGAGTTATGTCGGTGCGTTCGACGAGATCCGCAAGCTGTTTGCCAAAGCGCCGCTGGCCGCGCAACGCGGTTATAGCGCCGGCATGTTCAGCTTTAATTCCGGCGATGGCCGTTGCCCGACTTGCGGCGGTTCGGGCTTCGAGCACGTCGAGATGCAGTTCCTGAGCGACGTCTATTTGCGCTGCCCGGATTGCGATGGACGGCGGTATCGGGCGGAAATCCTGGATGTGCAGATCGAACGCGGCGGCAAGTCGCTCAGCGTGGCGGATGTACTCGACCTGACCGTGAGCGAAGCCGTTGCGTGCTTTGCGAAAGACAAGGAAGTGCTGCGGGTGTTGCAGCCCATTGTTGATGTCGGGCTGGAATATGTGAAGCTTGGGCAACCGGTCCCAACACTGTCCGGCGGTGAAGCGCAGCGCCTGAAACTGGCGGGTTTCCTCGCGGAAACGGCACAAGCGAGCGGCAACCAGCCGGGCCGCCTGTTCATGTTCGATGAGCCCACAACGGGCCTGCATTTCGACGATATCGCCAAGCTGATGCAGGCGTTGCGACGCCTGTTGGAACGCGGCCATTCGCTGATCGTGATCGAGCACAACCTCGACGTGATCCGCGCGGCCGACTGGATCATCGATCTCGGTCCGGAAGGCGGCGATGCGGGCGGCATGGTGGTCTGCGTCGGCACGCCGGACGATGTTTCGGCCTGCGAACAATCGCATACCGGCAAGGCACTGCTCGACTACGAAGAAGCAATGGCGCCCGGCGCGGCGCAGAAGCGCGCAGCGGGTGTTCCGCTGCAACTAGCCGCGGAAGTTGCGGCAGCGCGGCGCGCATTGCAGGGTGAAGACGTGGTGCGGATTGTCAACGCGCGCGAGCACAACCTGAAGTCGCTTGACGTCGATATCCCGCACGGCAAGTTCAATGTAATCACGGGTGTTTCGGGCTCGGGAAAGTCCACGCTGGCGTTCGATATCCTCTTCCATGAAGGCCAGCGCCGTTATCTGGAATCGTTGAATGCGTATGCGCGTTCGATCGTGCAACCGGCCGGACGTCCTGAAGTGGACGCGGTCTATGGCATTCCGCCGACGGTGGCGATCGAGCAGCGTTTATCGCGTGGCGGCCGTAAGAGCACGGTCGCGACCACGTCCGAAGTCTGGCACTTCCTGCGGCTGCTGTACGTGAAGCTCGGCATCCAGCATTGCGTCCACGACGGCGCGCCGGTGACGGCGCAGAGTCCCGAATCGATCGTCGCGCAGATCATGCGCGATTTCAAAGGCCAGCATATCGGCTTGCTCGCGCCGCTGGTGGTGAACCGCAAGGGGATCTACACGGATCTCGCGAAGTGGGCGAAGACACGTGGACATACGCATTTGCGCGTGGACGGCGAGTTCCTTTCCGTCGATCCGTGGCCGAAGATCGATCGCTTCAAGGAGCACACCATCGAGTTGCCGGTCGGTGATCTGGTCGTCAGCGCGAACGATGAAGCGGCGCTGAAAACGATGCTCCTGGAGACGCTCGAACTCGGCAAGGGCGTGATGCACTTGCTGGCGCCGCTCGACGACTTGCATGGTGCGTTGAACGGCGGCAAGAAGGGGACGAAGCATGTTGGCGAGATCCGCGTGTTCTCGACCAAACGCGCTTGTCCGGTCTGCGGCACGAGCTACCCCGAACTCGATCCGCGCATGTTCTCGTACAACAGCAAGCACGGCTGGTGCCACACCTGCGTGGGCACCGGCGTCACGTTGACACGCGAACAGCGCGAAGTCTACGACGACACCGTGATCTCCGATGACGGACGCGGCCGCGAGCAGACGATTCCATCGGCGCAACAGGAACCGGACGATGTGGGTGACCAGCCATGCCCGGATTGCAACGGCACGCGCCTGAACGAAGTCGCGCGGGCGGTGACATTCGGCGATCAGCCGATAACGGAAGTCGGCCGCTGGACGGTCGGCGCAACGCGCGGCTGGATCAGGAAGCTGAAGCTCAAGGGCCGCGATGCGGATATTGCCCGCGACGTGGTCAGTGAAATCGAAGGCCGCTTGCTGTTCCTCGAGGAAGTCGGCCTGGGTTACCTCAGCCTGGATCGTGCGGCGCCCACGCTGTCGGGCGGCGAAGCGCAGCGCATTCGCCTTGCCGCGCAACTTGGCAGCAACCTGCAGGGCGTGTGTTACGTGCTGGATGAACCGACTATCGGTCTGCATCCGCGTGACAACAAGATCCTGCTGGACGCGCTGAAGAAACTCGGCGACAAGGGCAACACGCTGGTGGTGGTGGAGCATGACGAGGACACGATTCGCCGTGCGGATCACATCATCGATATAGGCCCGGGTGCAGGGAAACGCGGCGGTACGGTCGTGGCGCAAGGCCGCGTGGCCGATCTCGCGGCGCAGCCCGATTCGCTCACTGGCCAGTATCTGGCGAACCCGATCCAGCATCCGTTGCAAGCGCGTCGCGACGTAAAGACCGCTACCGCGAAGCGCGCCGCCACGCCCGAAAACTGGCTCACGGTTCACGGCGCGACGCTCCACAACCTGCGCAACGTCACCGCGAGCATGCCGCTCGGCCGCCTGATCGCCATCACGGGCGTGAGCGGTTCCGGCAAGTCCACGCTTGCTCGCGACGTGCTGATGACCAATCTGCTCGATGCCGTGGGCCGCTCGGTTCTGTCGTCGCCGGCGACCCGCCGCGCACGCAAGACCGCGCAAGCCGACATGCCCGCGCGCAACCGGTCGAGCGTGTTGTCGCGCGAGGCGCCGCGCGTGAAGTTTGACGTCACGCATCGCTGGCAAGGGTGCACGGAGGTGACCGGGTTCGAGACTATCGACCGTGTGCTCGAAGTCGACCAGACGCCGATCGGCAAGACGCCGCGCTCGTGTCCGGCGACGTATATCGGCATGTGGGACACCATCCGCAAGCTGTTCGCGGACACGCTCGAATCCCGTGCGCGGGGCTATACGGCATCGCGCTTCTCGTTCAACACCGGCGAAGGTCGCTGCCCGGCCTGCGAGGGCCAGGGGGTGCGCACCATCGCCATGAGCTTCCTGCCCGACGTCAAGGTACCGTGCGACGTCTGCCACGGTCAGCGCTTCAATCCGGAAACGCTGGCGGTGACGTGGCGCGGCAAGAACATCGGCGAAGTGCTGACAATGGAAATCGACGAGGCCGTCGAATTCTTCTCCGCGATGACGAGCATCTCGCATCCGCTGCAACTCATGAAGGATGTAGGACTGGGTTATCTGACGCTTGGGCAGCCATCGCCGACTTTGTCAGGCGGAGAAGCGCAGCGGATCAAGCTGGTGACGGAGTTGTCGAAGGTCAGGGACGATATCGGCCGGCGCGGGCAGAAAGCGCCGCATACGCTGTATGTGCTCGACGAGCCCACCGTGGGCCTGCACATGGCCGACGTCGCGAAGCTGATTCGCGTGCTGCATCGGCTGGTGGATGGCGGGCATTCGGTGGTGGTGATCGAGCATGATCTGGACGTGATCGCCGAAGCCGACTGGGTGGTCGATCTCGGGCCGGAGGGCGGCACGGAAGGCGGATCGATCGTGGCCGCGACCGATCCGGATACGCTCTCGAAGAATCCGCGCAGTCACACGGGCGCCGCGCTGCGGCCGGTGCTCGAGCGCGGGGCTATCCCAGCCGAGGCGGTTCAGTAACTCTTGTAGGGGAGGAATTTCCCCGATAAAACCACGTTGACCCGGTCCCCTTTGGGATCGGGTTCGCGCTGGATATCCATCGAGAAATCGATCGCGCTCATGATGCCGTCGCCGAATTCCTCGTGGATCAGTTCCTTGATCGTGCTCCCGTAAACGCTCACTATTTCGTACCATCGATAGATCAGCGGATCAGTCGGGACGGCGGTCGGCAATGAGCCTTTATAGGGCACAATCTGCAGCCAGGCGACGGCTTCGTCGGAGAGGTCGAAGCATGCGCCGACGACTTCGGCCTGTGCTTTGGAGAACGTCATCTGCCCCAGGCAGCCTGCCGTCACCCACTCTTTGCTCAAGCCGACTTTCTCCGCCACGTCGGCCCATTTCAGACCTTTGCTCACCTTGGCGGCGAGAATCATGCGAGTCACTTCGCTGCGATCGGAAATCATTTCGCGTTACTCCTGAAGGGATTGTTTCAGCGAGTGTATCGGCCGATCGCGCGGCTGGCTGGCGGACAAAAATAACTGCGGGAAATCCAGACCATGACCAACCCCATCGCCGACCTGAACACGCTGCTCGCGTCCATGTCGCCCGAACTCCAGCCGGGCGTGTACGTCTACGCGGCCGTGCCTTTTACCCATGACCTCGGAAATATCATCCCCCTAGCGACGTTCCGCGAACGCGAGGGCCTGACGATCATCGTGGAAGAGGGCGAGGCATCAAGAGCCGGCATCCAGCCCCTTTTCCGCGCCGCGTGGATCACGCTCACCGTCCACTCCGACCTCCAGGCAGTCGGCCTGACCGCGGCCTTCGCCACGGCGCTCGGCCGAGCCAACGTCAGTTGCAACGTGGTCGCCGCCGCATACCACGATCACATCTTCGTGCCGATCGAATCCGCTGGCGCCGCCATGGTTGCACTGCAGCAACTCCAGCGCGAGGGACTCTGAGCAGCCACGCGACGGCCATTCACTTGCCTCTCGTGTCACTGGTATGCTGGCGGCCTTATTCCACCAAGAAAACCACCGGACCAAGATGGCAACGCAGGACAAAGCACTCGCACTAAAGAAGATGAAATGGTTCGCCGCCGGCCTGTTGGTCGCGGCGGCCGCATTATTCCTGCTCGCCAAGAGCCAGCATGACGCCGGCGCCTGGGCGTGGGTCTCGGCTTTCGCCGAAGCCGCCATGGTGGGCGCGCTGGCTGACTGGTTCGCCGTCGTCGCGTTGTTTCGCCACCCGCTCGGGCTGCCGATCCCGCACACGGCCATCCTGCCGGCGAACAAGGCGCGCGTCGCCGACAACCTGGCGGAATTCATCCGCGACAAATTTCTCAGCACCGACGCGCTGGTCGCCCGCGTGGACGCCTTCGACCCCGCCGGCCGTCTCGCGGTCTGGCTGGCGGAACCGGCGAACGCCGCGCTGCTGGGAGCAAAAGCGGTCGCGGCAGCGGGCCAGATGCTCGATTTCGTCGACGATGAACGCGTGAAGTCGATGCTCCACGAAGCCCTGCGCCGCCGCGCCGGACAATTCGACCTGGCCGGCGCGGTGGGCGGATTGCTGTCCACGCTGACGGCGGATCGCCGCCATCAAATGCTGCTCGACGAAGGCTTGCGCGAACTCGCGCAATGGCTGGATGGCGAGGAAGTGCAGGCGCTCCTCGCGGCCAAGATCCTGGACGTGGCCGGCGAGGAATATCCGAAACTGATCGGTATGCTTGGTTTTGTGGGCATGAGCGCCGAAGACCTCGGCAACAAGTTCGCGGGCGGCCTGGTGCGGGGCGCGAACAAGTGGCTGCACGACATTGGCGACAATCCGGAACACGAGCGCCGTCAGGCTTTTGACAGGACGGTAGAAGGATTCATAGAACGCCTGAAGACGGACCCGGCGTTCCGCGCGCGCATCGACCAGCACAAGCGCGAATGGCTCGAACGCCCGGAATTGCGCACCTACGTGAATGGCTTGTGGGACGAATTCAAGGACTGGCTGCGCCACGATCTCGCACAGCCGGATTCGACGCTGCACAGGAAAGTGACGGGCGCGTCGGCGTCGTTTGCAGCCGCGCTGGGCAGCGACCCGGCGTTGCGTGCATCAATCAACGAGCACATGCGCGACGCGCTCAAGTCGCTCGCGCCGGACCTGCGCGACGGCATTGCCGAGCATATTGCCGCGACCGTGCGCAACTGGGACGACGCCACGCTCGTGCGCGACGTGGAGCTGAGCGTCGGCCGCGACCTGCAGTTCATTCGCGTGAACGGCACGCTTGTGGGCGGTGCGGTCGGTCTGATCATTCACGCAGTCTCCACGTTCATGGTTTAAGCTGCGGAATCAAATCCTGGTAGCCGCGGTCAGCTAATTTCCTCTAGAAGAGACCGAACATGACGGACCCGAACGCCGCGTTGATCCAGCGCTTCTACGAAGCCTTTCAGCGTTCCGACGCTGAAGCAATGGCGGCGTGCTACGCGTCCGACGTGCAGTTCAGCGATCCCGTGTTCGGCGTGCTGCGAGGCCGCGAAGCGTCGGACATGTGGCGCATGCTGATTTCGCGCGCCACGGAATTCTCGCTGACCTTCAGCGACATCCAGACCGTCGGCCAGACGGCAACGGCGAACTGGGTCGCGACCTATCGTTTCACGCAGACCGGGCGCACGGTGGTCAACCGTATCAACGCGCGTTTTGCGATTCGCGATGGCCTGATTTTCGAGCATCGCGACAACTTCGATCTCTGGGCGTGGAGCCGGCAGGCACTGGGGCTCAAGGGCCTGCTGCTCGGCTGGAGCTCGTTCGTGCAGAACAAGATCCGTGCGCAGGCGCGCAAAGGTCTCACCGCGTACCGGCAGCAAGCCAAGAAATGACCCGCCTCGAATGTCCGGCCAGTGAAGGCTGTCTCAACGATGAATGGCTCGAAGCCGACGCGTTTGGCGGATTTGCATCGGGCACGGCGGGCACGGAACGGACCCGCAGGTACCACGCGCTGCTGCTGACGGCCACGCAACCGCCCGCCGGGCGCATGGTGCTGGTGAACGGCGTGGAGGCCTGGCTGGAGGATGCCTCGGGGCAGACGCGCATTCCGCTGTCCATGCAGCGTTATGGCTCGGGTTCGGTCTGGCCGGACCCGTCCGACAGCCTGCTTTCCTTCGATACCGACCCCTGGCCCACCTGGCGCTTCCAGGTCGGCGAAAACCATATCCTGACCGCGGAGCTATTCGTCGCAAAGCCAAGCGCGCAGACGGTGTTGCGCTGGCGGCTCGAAGGCGAGGTTTTCACGCTCAAGGTTCGGCCATTGCTGTCCGGCCGCGATTATCACGCGCTGCATCACGAGAACCAGGCGTTCAACTTCGGTTACACGGCGACGGGTGATCAGGTTCGATGGCAAGCGTATGGCGACGTGCCGGCGGTCGTCGCGGCATCGAATGGATCGTATGTTCATGCGCCTGACTGGTATCGCAACTTCTGCTACACCGCCGAACGCGAACGCGGCATGGATTTCAACGAAGACCTGGCCACGCCCGGGATCTTTTCGTTCGATTTATCGCTGGGCGAAGCGGTGCTCGTGTTGAGCGCGAACGAGGGCGCGAAGACGAACGCCGCCGATACCGCGAAGCAGCTTGCCGACGCCGAACGAACCCGTCGCGCGGCTTTTCCAACGCCGCTGCATCGTTCCGCCGACGCCTATATCGTGGCGCGAAACGAGGGCAGCACGATCCTCGCCGGCTTCCCATGGTTCACCGACTGGGGCCGCGATACCTTCATCGCGATGCGCGGTTTGCTGATCGCATCCGGCCGATACAGCGACGCCGAATCGATCCTGCTCGAATGGGCCGGCACTCTCTCCGAAGGCATGCTGCCGAATCGTTTCCCGGACAGCGGCGCGCCGGAATACAACTCGGTGGATGCCTCGTTGTGGTTCGTGATCGCCGTGCACGACTATCTCGCCACGGGCCACGCTCAACGGGAAACGCAGGACCGGTTGCAGCAAGCGGTTGACGGCATTCTCGACGGTTACTCAAGCGGCACGCGTTTCCAGATTTCCGCCGATCCGGACGATGGCCTGCTGCGGGCCGGCGTTCCCGGCGTGCAACTGACGTGGATGGACGCGAAGGTGGGCGACTGGGTGGTGACGCCGCGCATTGGCAAGCCGGTGGAAGTGCAGGCGCTGTGGATCAACGCGCTGCGCATAGCGGCCGCGTGGAATCCACGCTGGACGGAGCCGGCCACGCGTGCCACTCACGCGTTCCAGCAACGTTTTATCGATCCCGCCAGCGGTGCGCTCTACGACGTGGTCGACACCAACCACGAGCCGGGCAAGGTCGACCGCTCCATCCGTCCGAACCAGCTTCTGGCCGTGGGCGGGTTGCCGTTCGGGGTGGTCGACAACAGCGTTACCGCACGCGCAGTGGTCGATCAATGCGAGCAGCTTTTGCTGACGCCGCTCGGGCTTCGGACCCTGTCACCCACCGATCCCTCCTATAAGGGCCGTTACACGGGCACACCGGTGGAACGTGATGGCGCCTATCACCAGGGCACGGTCTGGCCGTGGCTGATGGGGCCGTTTGTCGACGCGTGGCTGCGGGTGCATGGCGACGATCAAGCGTCGAAAGCCGTGGCCCGCGAGCGGTTTCTAAGGCCCCTGCGCGAGCATCTGCATCGTGCGGGACTGGACCACATTTGCGAAGTCGCGGACGGCGACGCGCCGCATACGCCCGGAGGGACGCCATTCCAGGCGTGGTCACTCGGCGAACTCATGCGCCTGGAACGTCTGCTCAATGCCGATTCTGCCGATATGCCGCAAACGCGCTAGATTATCGGTCTTTCCGTCACGCTTTTAGTCAAGGACGCCCCATGCCGCCACTGCGCGCCACCAAGTCGCTCGACACCATAGAAGGAGCCCGGCTCCATTCCACTGACTGCTCGCGCTGGCAACGCTGGGGACCGTATCTCAGCGAGCGCCAGTGGGGCACGGTGCGCGAGGACTACAGCGAGAACGGCACCGCCTGGGACTATTTTCCGCACGATCATGCGCGCAGCCGCGCCTACCGCTGGGGCGAAGACGGCATTGCCGGATTCGGCGACGACCACCTCAACTGGTGCGTCTCTCTTGCGATGTGGAACGGCCGCGACCCGATCCTCAAGGAGCGCTTGTTCGGGCTGACCAACGCGCAGGGCAACCATGGCGAGGACGTGAAGGAACTGTACTTCTACGTCGACGGCACCCCGACGCATTCCTATATGCGCATGCTGTACAAGTACCCGCATGCGACGTTTCCCTACGACGACCTCGTCGGTGAAAACGGCCGCCGCGGCGCGGACATGCCGGAGTACGAAGTGCTCGACACGGGCGTGTTCGAAGACAACGCGTATTTCGATGTCCATGTCGAATATGCGAAAAATACGCCTGAAGATATCGTGATGCGCGTGACGGTCGAGAATCGCGGCGATCGCGCCGCGTCGCTCGATCTGCTGCCGCAGATCTGGGCGCGCAATACCTGGTCGTGGCAGCCTTCGAAGAAACCCTCGCTCACCTTGGCGGCCGATGCGAAGGGCAGCCGTGTGATCGCCCGAAGCGAGGGTCATGAGCCATTGGTCGTGACGGCCGAAGCCCGCGGCGGAGCCACGGTCGACTGGCTGTTCTGCGAGAACGAGACCAATGTCCGGCGCCTGTTCGGCTCGGAAGGGGCGGGACCGTTCAAGGACGGCTTCAACGACTACATCGTGCAGGGCGAAGAAAGCGCCATCCGGCGCAATACCGGCACCCGCGCCGCCGCGCACGTGCATCTCGAGTTCGCCCCGAATAGCCGCACCGTAGTCACCATGCGCTGGCGCCCTGAGTCGGATGCGGACCGTGAGCGGCAAGCACTCGATATCGACGCGCTGTTCGCCCGCCGGATTGCCGAAGCGGACGCCTTTTACGCGGGCCTGCAGCACGAAATGGATGACGCCGACCAACGGCTCGTCCAACGTCAGGCGCTGGCGGGCATGCTGTGGTCGAAGCAGTATTACCTCTTCGACGTCACCCGCTGGATGGACGGGGATCCGTTGCAGCCAACACCGCCGGCGGGCCGCAAGCGCGGGCGCGACGCCGACTGGCGGCATCTGTGCAATGCGGACATTGTCTCGATGCCGGACAAGTGGGAATACCCGTGGTACGCGTCGTGGGATCTCGCGTTTCATGCGGCCGCGTTCGCACTGATCGATCCGGCGTTCGCGAAGAAACAATTGCTGCTGCTGGTGAAGGATCGCTACCAGCATCCGAACGGGCAATTGCCGGCCTACGAATGGGCGTTCAGCGACGCCAACCCGCCGGTGCACGCATGGGCCACATGGCGCGTCTATGAAATCGATCGCGCGATCACGGGCAAGGCGGATCGCGACTTTCTCGAGCTTGTGTTCCACAAGCTGCTGCTGAACTTCTCGTGGTGGGTGAACCGCAAGGACACCGACGGCCGTAATATTTTCCAGGGCGGTTTCCTGGGGCTGGACAACGTCGGTATCTTCGACCGCTCGGCGCCGCTGCCAACGGGCGGCCGTATCGACCAGTCGGATGGCACCGCATGGATGGCGGCCTATGCGCTGGACCTGATGCGCATTGCGCTGGAACTGGCGGTGGCGAATCACGTGTTTGTCGATATCGGCGTGAAGTTCTTCGAGCATTTCCTGTACATAGCCGAGGCAGTCGGTTGCACCGATACCTGCGACACCGGCCTTTGGGACGAACGCGACGAGTTTTTCTACGACGTGCTGCAACTCCCCGACGGCACCAGCGTGCCCATGCGCATCCGCTCCATCGTCGGCTTGATTCCGCTGTTTGCGGTCCATGTGCTGGAAGAACATCTGCACGGTCAGTTGCCGGGACTGCGCGACCGGCTTACCTGGTTCCTCGAGCACCGGCCCGACCTCGCGCGGCTGGTGTCGCGCTGGAACGAGCCGGGCAGGGGCAATAGCCTGCTGCTCTCCGTGCTGCGCGGCCACCGGATGAAAGCGCTGCTCCGGCGCATGCTCGACGAGAGCGAGTTCCTGTCCGACTACGGCGTACGGGCGTTGTCGCGGGTGCATCGGGACCAGCCATTCGTGCTTGAGCACAACGGCGACCGCTTCTGCATAGAGTATCAGCCGGGGGAATCGGATTCCCGCGTGTTCGGCGGCAACTCGAACTGGCGCGGGCCGATCTGGATGCCGGTCAACTATCTGCTGATCGAGTCGCTATACGAATTCCATCGGTACTACGGCGATGATTTCCGCGTGGAATATCCGACCGGATCGGGCCAGAAGTTTTCGTTGAGCGACATAGCCGATGAACTCGCGCGACGTCTGACACGCCTGTTCCTGAAGGACAAGGAGGGCATGCGCCCGGTCATGGCCGCGTACCCGCAACTGCAGGCGGACCCGCGCTCGCAGGACCTCGTGCTGTTCCATGAGTATTTTCATGGTGATACGGGGCGCGGCGTGGGCGCGTCGCACCAGACCGGCTGGAGCGGCCTGGTCGCGTTGCTGTTGCAGCCGCGTTCGAGCGCCGTGGCGCAGGCCCTGCCGGCGGGCGGCGAGGTTCAGCCCGAAGTGGAACTGGCGACGAAGTGACAATGAAGTGACAGTGAAGTGACGACGCCCGCGTACCGCCAGTCCCACGGCGGCACCGGCGGTCGCGTCATTCGTTATTGCACAGCATCAGCACCTTTTCCGCATCGGTGCATGGGCGCTTCGGCGCCCGTTGCGTCGCAGGCGTGTCCGTGTCGCCGCTGCCGTTCGACGCCATCTTGCGGATACAGGCCCGCAAGCGCTTTTCTATCGGCGGATAGTATTTCCAGCCGCGCGTGAGCGGCGGCAGTTCCATCTTCACCTGCTTCCATTTCGGATGGCCGTTGGCCTGCAGTTCATCGAAATGCGCGCAGAGCGAGTCGGCGAAATGCGTCATCGCGCCGACGGTCCCGCGCAGGTTGTAATCGTAGGTGACCAAGAACGCCTTCACGGTGAACGTCGGGGAATCTTCCTTGATCCAGTTCGGATAGCTCGACGTGCGGATGGTGGCCGGGAAATAGGTCTGCTCGGCACGCGCGGTCTCAGGCGCTGCGGGATCGACCTTGAGCAGCTTGATCTGGCTCAGAAGGTCCGGGTTCAGGTCCTGGAACAGCTTGGCCGGCTGCCCCGCAATGATGACCGCCACATCGAGTTTGCGCACGATCAGTTTCGCGAGCGCGTCCTCGTTGCTGTAGTGCTGCGCGTACTGGTCGGGGATCGGCTCGTTGAACATCAACCGGTAAATCGTGGTCGCCGATTGCGCCGTGCCGCTGCCGATCAGCCCGACGCTGATGTTCTTGTTCTTGATCTCGTTGATGTAGTTAAGCGGCGAGTCGGATCGGACAACGAAGTAAATCTCTTCGTTATACAACGGCATGATGAGCCGCAGCGGCTGGATGATCTTGCCCGCTTCCGCGTTGCCGGCTTTCGCCATATCGAGGTAAGCCTGGTACACGTCCGACTGCACGAGCGCGAATTTCACGCCCGGCTCGTAACGCATGCGCTGCACGTTTTCGGCGGAGCCTTTGGACGCGAGCACATCAAGGTTCATGCCGATCGGATCAGCCACCCACTTCGACAGGTCCTGGCCTATCTGGATGTAAGTTCCGCGTTCCGGTCCGGTGACGATCTTGTAGTCGGCTTGCGCATGAGCCTCCGCAACGAGGCCTGCAAGCCCGAAGAGGGCGAACAGAATGAAGAAAGTCTTGTGCATGATGTCGTGTGAGTCGTTTTAATGTGTTGGCCAACTTTCATTACACGAATAGACCACGGCGGCCTGCGTCTCCCGGCGCGGCCTTCATCCTCCCTTATGTCTCCTGTTGCTTGTCTCCTGTCTCCTGCGTTGCTTCTACTGCGGGGGCGGACTTTGCGCCGATGAATGGCCCTTGGTCCAGCCGGACTGCAGGATCGCGCGCTCTTCGTCGTCGGGATTGGTCCCATTGAAGCCCGGCGCATGAGGTTGCGCTGCACCAGCCGCGTTGTCTCCTGACGCGAGCGTGCGGTGGATCGTGGGCGAGGGGGGACGGGTACCGCTTTGCGCACCTGCCGGTGCGCCGTTTGTCACGACAGGGGGCGACACAATGGCCGCTCGCACCGGTACGGCTTCAGTGATCGGCGAGAGTGGGCGCATCACTGGCTGCGAGGAGGTGTCGCCTGGAACCTGGGTAAAGGCCGCGGGCTCAGGCTCAGGCTCGGGTTCGGGTTGCGCCGGCGCGCGTGCCGCGGCGTTCGCGGGCGAGCTGCGTACCGGTGCCGTTGCCGGCGTCATGTCCGGACCGTCAGGCATCGGGATGAACGCGGGTACCGATACCGGCACCGACGGACGAGGCGGCGCGGTCTGCTGCAGCGGCGGCGGCGGGGGATACGGCGGCGACGTGAGCGGAGCCTGCGAGCCGGCGCCCATGGGTGTCGCCGGCTGCGGAACGGCCGGTGTAGCGGCGACAGGCGAGCGCAGGGTCGTGATGACCACGGGTGCGGACGGTGGGGCCGACACAGGCTCCGGAATGGGGGTGGGCACCCCCATCGCGGCCACGGCGCGCGCGTGTTGCGCGGCCGAGACGGTGACCGTGGGCCTGTGCGTTACCGCAACGCGCGGCGCGGGCACGGGCGCGGGCACGGCAGGCGCTGCCGCAACCGGCTGGCCGTTGTGGGGCGCGCCATGCGTTGCTGTTGACGCAACCGGGGGTTGTTTGAGCCAGCCCGACCGGGCGATCGCGTGTTCGACCAGCGCTTGCGCTTCGACATTGCTGGCGTCGATCGTCAGCACGTCGCGAGCGTTCTGGCGCACGCACAACCACGAGCCGGTCGCTTCGCAATCGCGCGCGGCTTGCAGCATCGCGTCGCGGGTGCGTTCCAGGCTGCTCAGGTCCGCCTGGGTCCGCTGCACATTGGCGGCGCCCAGTTGCGACGCCGGGATCTTCGAGAACCGCCGGCGCGCCGTGGTCAGGTCACCGCGCGCGATGGCGTCGCGCGTGGCCTGCAGGTTGTCGGTCGCGCTGGCGAGCGCGGCTGCCGCGCGGCCGGAGGAGGTGTCGGCGGGCAAGGCTTCGCGGGCGGAAACGGAGGGCGCTGCCGCTGCTTGCGCCTGCCTGACGGGCACCCCGGACCTGGGCGGGGACACCGCAGGCGCGGGGGCGGCAGGCGCGGGGGCGGCAGCGAGCGCAGGCGTGTCACGCGCGGTTTTCATATCGATGGCGCCATACGCGCTATGCCCGGCCGGCGGCTCGGAACGGGCGGTGTCGTCACCGCCGCTGCTGCCGCGCTGCGAATAGATGACGCCGCCGGCTACCAGCGCCAGCGCCACGGCACCCAGCGTGAGGGTCTTTGACCGATCCCAGCGCTGCTCGCCGGTGCCCTCCAGTTCGGCCTCTTCCGGCACGCTCGGGTAGGGCGAGGGGATGCTCATGGCTGCTGCTTCGCGGCGCGCGCCGAACGGCAGGCGCAGGCCCGGTGAGAACGCGGCAGCCTTGGGGGCGCCAAAGGCCTGGCCATGATCGGCGCCGCAATGCGGACAGGTATCGGCATCGCCCGAGAGGGTGTTGCCGCAACGTTTGCAGGTCACGGAATCGGAGGGTGAGGGAAAGAAGAGACGGGCCATGCCAAAAACCTCGCGGGACACAAGGGTTGTCCTTTCCGCTTGCGTGTCCGGTTTAATCGGACAAAACGGTTACTCGTATGATGAAAATGCTTCGTACTCCCTAGGCTGGACAGGCACCGGGGGAGCCGGAACCAATATGTGACATCTCTGCGGCGGCGTCAACACGCCCCGGAAGAGCCCCGCAAAGTCCGCGCCACGGCGCTTAAATGCTGCTCGGGCCTCGCCGGTCAAGTCGCTGGCGAACAGGTAAAAGCGGCCGGTGGTTTCGTCGGCAGGAGCCTAGGTTCTGTCCGAATATGGCGCTTCGCAGCTGTCCGAAACGGGCTGTCGCGGATTCGAAAACAACACCTGGAACCTGATTATTTACAGGTGTCTGCGCCAATTAACACATTGCGCAATAAATTTGAGCCAGACTTGCAATTTGGTAGGATGTAATCGCGCTGAGAGAAGCTGGGCGCAATACCCACAAAAGTCGTGAAAAATACAAATGACTCACCATCCGATGCTCGCCGCCTGACCCCGGCACTTACTCCAGCATCGGGCCTGGAGAAGGGACATGCCGATGGATATGCCATCTAAGGGCGAGAATGCGCAGCTTATCCGGATCACCTGGCCGTTTCTGGTCGTTATTCTTGTTCTCGTTTCGCTCGCCATTTTCAGTATCGACATCATGTCGTCGGTACGGGCTTACATTGGCGGGGAAAGCATATGGTCGAAAGGCCAGAAAGACGCGGCGTTCTATTTGAACCTGTATGCCGAAACCGGTTCTGAAAACACTTACAAGCAATATCTGACCGCCATGGAGGGGCCGCGCAACCTGCGCACGGCCCGTCTGGCGCTCGACAAGAGCCAGCCGGATCCGGTCATCGCGCGGCGCGCGCTGATCGCGAGCGGCGTGCATCCGGACGACGTCGCCGACGTCATCTGGACCTTCAAGATGTTTCGCCACGTCAGTTATTTCAGCGAGGCGGTCAACTACTGGTCGAACGGCGACGCCGAACTGGCGAAACTGGAGCAGCTCGGCAACGAATTGCATGCGCGGGTCGCGGCCGGCGGACTGCCCATGAGCCTGGTGACCGCCTATAAATCGCAGATCTGGACGATCAACGC
>Ga0073928_10005562_pt1 | contig 17583 bp, 13 predicted proteins | sample PaiPotPPA55metaG_FD_76969 | JGI IMG/M metagenome (GOLD analysis project Ga0073928, IMG submission 76969) | Iron sulfur acid spring bacterial and archeal communities from Banff, Canada, to study Microbial Dark Matter (Phase II) - Paint Pots PPA... ... | reverse complement strand
AGCGGCTGGACCGATTCGAAATGTTTGGTATCGCCAGCCAGTTTCCGGTCGAGCGCGGCGCTCGCCGAGCTCGTGAGTTCCGGCGTCGGTCCTTCCACCACAGCCAGGATCGTCCTGTCCCGGTCGAAAGCATCGTCGAATTGAATGTCCCGCTTGCGCCAGTCCAGATTCGGCGAGATCAACGTGTTGATATCGGTGTTGATTTCGAACTTTCGGGCAGTATAGAAGCCCGCCGCGATCGCAAGGATGAGTGCGATCAGGACGGTGGTGACGGCAAACCGTGTGCAGGCTTTGACAATCGATACAACAATACTTGTCAGCACATTTTTTCTTTCTAATGTTAACGGCAGGCCGGAAACGCCCGCTATCTAGCGGAGTTCCGCAGTCCAATCTAATGTTGTTTTTGAGCATTTTTTCTTCAGGAGCACGCCGAAGTAGCTCAAAACACGCCGAAACCATGGCCGGTACGCGCAATCACCCAGATTGAGCCGGCAAAGTGACGAACACGTGAGGGGGAGGGTTCACCGGCTGCGGTTTGTAAGCTACAGTATTATAATACCGAATCTGACCAAAGCGCCATCTGACAACCGCGCCCCGGGGCAGACCCATTTTGCGATCCGCCTTTTCTAGCCGATCATTTTTTGACACAAAGCGCTACGCCTCCCTGCTTACGGGGTTGGTGCGGATATTGCAGTTATCCGAGCCAGACGGAGACACAGGATGAGATTGGTGCAACTTGCGTAACGGGCGTCCCATGGAAGTGTATCTTGCGCAGCCCCGCGGGTTTTGCGCAGGTGTCGTGCGCGCGATCGAGATTGTCGAGCGCGCGCTCCAAAAATATGGCCCGCCGGTCTATGTGCGTCACGAGATCGTCCACAATAAATACGTGGTCGAAAGCCTGAAAAACAAGGGCGCGATCTTCGTTGAGGATCTCTCGGAAGTGCCACCGCACGCTGTCACGGTCTTCAGCGCCCACGGCGTGGCGCGGAGCGTGGAGGAAGAAGCCGCGGCGCGCGGCCTGCCGGTCCTCAATGCCACCTGCCCGCTGGTGACCAAGGTGCATAACCAGGGCAAGCGCTATATGTCGAAAGGCCGGGCGCTGATCCTGATCGGCCATGCCGGCCACCCCGAGGTCGAGGGAACCATGGGTCAGGTCCCCGGCCCTGTGCTGCTGGTCCAGAACGTCGATGACGTCTGGGCTCTGACGATGCCGGCGGACACACCGGTGGCCTACATCACCCAGACCACGCTCAGCGTGGATGACACCAAGGACATTATTGCCGCCCTCCAGCAGCGCTTTACGGATATTCAAGGCCCGGACATCCGGGATATCTGCTATGCGACACAGAACCGCCAATCTGCGGTAAGGGACCTAAGCAAGCTCGTCGACGTTATCCTGGTGGTGGGGGCTAACAACAGTTCCAATTCGAACAGGCTGCGCGAAATCGGCACCGAAGTCGGCGTTGCGAGTTACCTGATCGCTGATGGCAGCGAGCTGAACCCGGATTGGCTGAAGGGTGCCAAGGCCGTCGGCATCACCGCCGGCGCCTCGGCGCCGGAGGTGCTTGTCGACGACGTAATCGAGGCCCTGAGGCGCATTGGACCGGTCGCGGTGTCGGTGCTTCCTGGCCGCGAAGAAAACATCGAATTTCGGCTTCCAGCTGAACTGGAAGCGGGCTGATCCACTCCTCTACTTGAGTCCAGAAAGAAACTTCTAATGGCAATACCGTTCTTCAAGGAACTACGTATCGGCGCCTATCTCGTGAAGCAGAAGCTGCTGGGCCGGAAACGTTATCCGCTGGTGCTGATGCTTGAGCCGCTGTTTCGCTGCAACCTCGCATGCGTCGGCTGCGGCAAGATCGACTATCCTGACGCGATCCTCAATCGCCGAATGTCGGCGCAGGAATGCTGGGATGCCGCGGACGAATGCGGCGCGCCGATGGTGGCGATCCCCGGCGGCGAGCCGCTGATTCACAAGGAGATCGGCGAGATCGTGCGTGGTCTGGTGGCGCGCAAGAAATTCGTGTCATTGTGCACCAACGCGCTGCTCCTGGAGAAGAAGCTCGACCTGTTCGAACCATCGCCCTATCTGTTTTTCTCGGTGCATCTCGACGGCCTGAAGGAACACCACGACAAGGCGGTTTCCCAGCAGGGCGTGTTCGATCGCGCGGTTTCCGCGATCAAGGCCGCCAAGGCCAGGGGTTTCACGGTCAACGTCAATGCCACGATCTTCGATGGACATGCCGCCGAGGACATCGCCAAGTTCCTCGACTTCACGACGGAGCTCGGGGTCGGCGTTTCGATGTCGCCAGGCTATGCCTATGAGCGCGCGCCGGACCAGGAACACTTCCTCAACCGCACCAAGACCAAGAAGCTGTTCCGCGACGTATTCGCGCTCGGCAAGGGCAAGAAGTGGAATTTCATGCATTCCGGGCTGTTCCTGGATTTCCTTGCGGGCAATCAGAACTACGAATGCACGCCGTGGGGTATGCCGGCACGCAACATTTTCGGCTGGCAGAAGCCCTGCTATCTGCTCGGCGAAGGCTACACCAAGACCTTCAAGGAGCTGATGGAGACCACCGACTGGGAGACCTACGGCACCGGCAAGTACGAGAAGTGCGCCGACTGCATGGCGCATTGCGGTTACGAGCCGACCGCGGCCGAGGCGGCGCTGAGCAATCCATTGAAGGCGCTATGGGTGGGGCTGCGCGGCGTGCGCACGACGGGGCCGATGGCCCCGGAGATCAGCCTCGAAAACCAGCGGCCGGCGCAGTACATCTTCTCGTCGGAAGTGCAGAAGCGCCTGTCAGATATCCGCCGCGACGAGGCCCTCGCCGCCCAGCAGAAAGCCTCGACAGCCGCGTAGGCTGCGCAGCGCGCGATTGAAATCGATTCCGGTCGAGACCAGCGCGCGCAGCGTCGCCGGATTGCGCGCAACGCTGCGCAGCACCTTGCGCAGATCGATGTCGCCGTTCGGCTTGATCGCGGCCATCGCCAGCGCTGGCAAGGCCCGGCTGGCGGGGTCGCTGATGACGCGCAAGGCCGCAAATGGAAGGCCGGCTTCGGCGGCGTAGGCAGCGGCGATATGGCTTTCCATGTCGACGGCGGCAGCCCCCGTCTCCGAGTGCAGCGCGGCCTTGACGTGCTGGGCCGCGACCACCTGCTCCGCCCCCGCAAGACGGCCCCTGACGATGCGTCGGCGGCCGAGCGCGAAGCTGGCGATCAGGCCTTCGTTCAGCGCCAGACCGGCCAGCCAGCGGGTGTCGCCGGCCAGCACTTCCGTCGCCACCACGATGTCGCCGGACTTCAACGAGGGATCCAGTCCGCCGGCCACGCCGAAGCTGATGACGCCCCTGATCGTCGTGGGATCAAAGACCGTAAGCAGCGCGCGCAATTGCTGCGGATCACTGCTGCTGCAGATAACGGTCATGCCGGGCCCAGCCGCGATACGGGCCTCCTGCACCAGACCAGTCACGATTAAAACCGGCCGCGGATCAATTCGATTGCCCGCGAACGTGCCGTTCCCCGCCCCCAATTTCACATTCCGACCCCTACCACCCTGCTGTTGGTGTTCCTCAGGTTCCGATACCGCGCCAACGCCCAGAGCGGAAAGAACTTCGAATACCCATGATAGCGCAGATAAAATACCCGTGGAAAGCCTGTCGCCGTGTAGTTCGGCTCGTCCCACAGTCCTTTTTCGGTCTGTGTGGCTATTAGGTACTCCATGCCCCGGGCGACGGCCGGGTTCCCAACCTCACCCGCCGCCATCAGACCAAGCAAGGCCCATGCCGTTTGCGAGGCCGTGGTGGGGGCCCCCTCGAATCCCCGGTAGTCCAGCCGGTAGCTGGTGGCCCTCTCGCCCCAGCCGCCATCGCTGTTCTGGATCGACACCAGCCAGTCCGCGGCCTTGCGGATCACGGGGTCCTGGTGATCGACCCCGGCGGCGTTAAGCGCGCACAGCGCCGACCAGGTGCCGTAAATGTAATTCAGCCCCCAACGGCCGTACCACGACCCCTCCGCCAGCTGGGTCCGGCGCAGATAGTCTATCCCGTCCGCCAGCGCCTTGCTGTTTGCCGCGGTATCCCCGAGCTGAGCCAGCATCGAGATGCAGCGGGCCGTGACATCCTCGGTCGGCGGGTCGAGCAACGCGCCATGATCCGAGAACGGGATGTTGTTGAGATAATATTCGAGATTGTTGACGTCGAAGGCGGCCCAGCCGCCGTCGCGGCTCTGCATGCCCTCAATCCATTCGCGTCCGCGGGCGATCGCGGCATCATAGGCGGGGCTTGGCTCGGAACGCCGCGCGCGATCCATCGCCATGACGACGACCGCAGTGTCGTCGAGGTCGGGATAGTAGGCGTTGTTGTACTGGAACGCCCACCCGCCGGGGCGAACCTCCGGACGCTTCACGGCCCAGTCGCCCTTGACGTCCAGCTCCTGCCTGGGAACCAGCCAGTCCAGACCCTGCTTGGCCGGCGGCAATGCCTCCTCGCTGCCGGCTTCGATCAGGGCATGACAGGTCAGCGAGGTGTCCCACACCGGCGAAACGCAGGGCTGGCAATAGGCCTCGTGCTCGCCGATCACCAGCAGCTTGTCGAGCCCCCTTCGCGTGACGGCGCGGGGCGGATAATCCGCCGGCTTGCCGAGCACCTCGTACATCATCACGGCATTGGCCATCGGCGGGTAGATCGCGCCCAACCCGTCTTCGCCGTTCAGCCGCTCCTCGATGAAGGCGACCGCGGCATCGATCGCGCGCGCGCGCAGCTTCTTCGGAAACAGCGGCTCGATCGTCCGCAACACGCTGTCCAGTCCGCGAAACAGCAAAAACCAGCCCCAGCTCTGATGCGGCGCCTTGGCCGTCATGCCGATCGAGTGCGGATCCTGCAGGAACAGCTCATCGATGCCGACACTGCTGACGTTCTTCGCCCGCGGTTTCAACGCCGCCAAAACCAGCAGCGGCACGATCGTGGTCCGTGCCCAGTAGGATATCTTGTTGAGATGAAACGGCGACCACATCGGCAACAACATGATCTCGACCGGCAGCACCGGCACGCTGCGCCACGTCATCACCCCGAACATTGCCAGCATGAAGCGCGTGAAAACGTTGCTGTGGATGGCGCCACCGCGCGACCGCATTGCATCGCGTGCGCGGACCATGTGCGGTGCGTCCACGGAATCGCCGATCATCTTCAGCGCGAAATAGGCTTTCACGCTGGCGCTCATGTCGAAATCGCCGTCATGCACCAGCGGCCAGCCGCCATGGGCGCCCTGAACCCGGCGCAGGTAATTTGCGATCTTGGCTTCCAGTACGCTGTCAACCGGCTCGCCCAGATAGTGACGGAGCAGCACATACTCCGCCGGAATGGTGCAGTCGGCTTCCAGCTCGAACACCCAATGTCCGTCGGACTGCCGGTAGCCAAGCAACGCGCGCGTCGCTGATCCGATACTCGCCCCCAGGGCGCCATCGATCTCGGTTCCAACTGTGCTAATTCCGGAATGCATCTGGTCCGACATCCCTACCTTTATCCATCCGCTCTCACCGAAAGCCCGGTCTTGCCTACCACCCGATCAGGCCTGCCGCATGGCGAGGGCGAGATCGGCGGCGCGGTTACCCGACCGCACCGACCCTTCGATCGTTGCCGGCAACCCCGTATCAGTCCAATCGCCGGCGAGAAACAGATTTTTCCAGTCCGTGATCGCGCCCGGCCGAAGCGCATTTTGCTCCGGCGTGGCCTCGAACGTCGCCCGGCGCTCGCGCACGATCTGCCAGGGCGGCAGCTCGCCCTGCACGCCCGCTGCTTTGCAGATATCCCGCCAGATCGCCAGCGCGAGCTCCTCGCGCGGCATATCCACCAGCCGGTCGCCATTGCTGATGGTGACCGACAGGCGCTGCGGGAACGCGAACAACCATTCCACCAGGCCCCCGACAACCCCGATCAGCGGGGGCATGTCCTTCGGCGGATCGAAGCGGAAATGGGCATTCACGATCGCCCGGAACTTGGTCGGCGTCTTGAGGCCCGGCAGCAGCGATGCGGCCGGGCGCGGCGGGACCGCCATGATCACGGCATCACCAGGCGCGACGGTGACGGTGTCGGTACCGAATTTCAATGCGCCAACGCGGGCCGCCGAAAGTGAGAACTCGCGCAGCTCGTGGCCGAACTGGACGATGGCGCCCCTGTCGCGCAACAGCCTGATCGCGGGTTCGACCAGGACCGCGCTCAGACCGTCGCGTGCGATCAGCGGCCGGCAAGCCCGGCCGCCCGCCAGCAAGGTTTCCCGCACCACGGCGCCGGCGAGGCCCGCGGACCCCTCCGGCGGATCGACGTTCAGCGCCGCCAGCAGCAGCGGCTGCACCAGCCGCTGATACAGCGTTCCCTTGCAGGCAATCGCATCTGCGACCAGCTTACTTCGCGCCGCCCAAATCAGCGGCATCAGCGCCAGATAGTCGCGCAAGCCCGTGTCCGGCACCCGGCGAGCCGCATCGAATACCCACAGCGGCAGCCGGCTCTCCCCCAGATCGAGCTGCCAACGCTGCCCGGTGGTCAGGTCGACGAAGGGAAACCGGGCGCGTGTCGGTCCCACCAGCCCAGCCTCGGTGCCGATCGACCTTGCATAAGCCACCGCATGGCGGTTGCCCGAGAGCAGAAGGTGATTGCCGTTGTCGATGGTCAGGTTGGTGGCCGCGTCGAAATATGACCGGCAGCGGCCGCCGGCCTGCTGCGTGGCTTCGTGGAGATTCACCCTGTAATTCGCGTTCGCCAGCCGGACGGCTGCCGAAAGGCCCGAAATTCCAGCGCCGATGATGTGGACGATCTTTTGCATCAGATCAAAGCGTAGCGAAGCACAATGGCGATGCGGGCCAGCTTGTTGAGGCGAACGGGGCTGCGCGGGACGGCGAACCCTCTGGCGACAAGCAATTCCAGAATTGCGCGATAATATTTCGACATGATCCTCGGCGCGCGCACCACGCGCCGTGGATTGCGGCCCATGATGGCATCCGCTTTCTCGAAATGCGCCCGCGCCCGCGCCACCAGCGGCGCGCATACCTTCGGCAGCGCCGGATCGGAGATCACCTTGAGCGGATCGGTCGAGGTGATGCCCGCATGCAGCAACCCCTCGCGCGGCAAATAGAGGCGGCCGATGGCGGCGTCTTCGTCGATGTCGCGCAGGATATTCGTCAATTGGAGCGCACGGCCGAGATGATGCGCGAGCACGATTCCATCGTCCCGCGCCAGACCGAACACCCGCACCGACAGTCGTCCGACCGCGCTGGCGACGCGGTCGCAATACAAATCGAGCGTCGCGAGGTCGGGCGCGCGGATGTCCTGCGGCACGTCCATTTCCATGCCGTCGACGATGGCCAGAAAATCCTCGCGTTGCAGGCCGAAGCTTTGAACCGACGAAGCATAGTCCCGCAACCGCGCCGGCGGATGACCCTGATACAGCGCGTCGATATCGTCACGCCATTGCTGCAGCGCCGCCAGCCGTTCCGGCCGCGGGCCGTCGGAATCGGCGATGTCGTCGACCTGCCGGCAAAAACTGTAGATCTGAAACATCGCCTCGCGCTGCGCGTGCGGGAGAATGCGCATCGCCGCGTAGAACGAACTGCCCGACGCCGTTGTCCCGTAACTCGCATGGGCTGCCGCCGTCTCAAGCGTCATGCGCCGGCCGCCGGTTTCGAAACGGGCCGACGCCCCATCGCCCGCCGGGTCAACTCGCTGACCATCCCGCCGACACTGTAAGCGAGCAGTTCGGCCGGGCCGAGATGCACCTTCTCGCTCAGGGGATCGCGCGCTTTCAGGAGAGCGACGATCTTGTCGGCGAAGGCCTCTATCACCGAGATCTCAAGCCCCAGCCTGAAGTCCTTTACTTCGGCGCTGAGCGATTTGCTTTCGTCGAGCAGAATCCCGGTCCTGGCTGCGAGCGAATGCAGGCATTGCAGCAGCGGCGCCGGCGCGCGGGCCGCCCCCAGCGACTCCACCGAGGCCCCGGCAGCGGCGAGCGCGTCGCGCGGAAGATAGACGCGGTTGAGATTCTTGTAGTCCTTGCCACAGTCCTGAAGGTGATTGTTGATCTGCAGACCGGCGCAGAGCGCATCCGATGCAACCCAGGTCGACGTGCTCTCGCCGTGGACGTCGAGCATGAACCTTCCGACCGGCATCGCCGAGTATCGGCAATAGTGGATCACCTCGTCCCATGTCTCATAACGAAGCTTGGTCACATCCATCCGAAAGGCGATCAGCACATCGAGGGCATGGCGCGGCGGCATCGAGCGCTCGGCCAGCGCACGTCGCAGATTGACCGCCTCGGGCTGGCTGTCGCCGCGGCCCAGCAGTTCGGCCTCAAGCAGATCGAGATAGGCCAGCTTTTCGTGCTCGCTGAGCGTGGCGTGATCGGCGATATCGTCGGCGGTTCGCACAAAATTGTAGAACGCGAGGATCAGCGGCCGATGGCGCGGGTGAATGATCCACGACGCGACCGGAAAGTTCTCGTCGCGGTGAGTCTTGCCGGATCGCCATTCGCTCGCGGTGGTCATCAAAAAACTGCTGCATTCTTATGGGTATAGCATGCACCTCAGGTCCCGCGCATGCGTTCGGATCGCAGACCCCATATAGGGGAATACGACACCAAAACCAATGCCATCCGCGGTCTCCCGCAGATTTCGATCGCCCTGGAGTTAGGCCGATAACGGGCCGGCGGCGGCTGGCTGGAGCGCTTTTATTGCCCGTGGCTCACCAGAACCTGGTTGCAAGCCGAGTTGAGCTTGGGACGATTTTTCTGAAGGCAGGCCAGAACGGTCAGGTCGCTCTCGTTCATGACGGCGCGACAGTATTTCTGAACATCGTGCGCACAGGCCCTTTGTTCCTCCGGTGTGCCGCTACGCTGTTGCGGCGGTTGCTCGGCGATGGCCCCGGTGGAAGCCGACAGCGACAGCAGGGTGAGTACCAGGAAAAATTTGCGCATCGTGTTCCTTCATTTTGACAGCAGAGAATTGCAGCCCGCATGGCACATGGCACCACCGGGGCAGACTATTCAGATTGCAAAATGCCGCGAACCGCAGCGGCGAGCGAACCAAAGGCGCTGCCAAATGCGGCCAAATTTACGGCGGCGCGGCCTCGAATTGCGATCACGGAGGGTCAATCCAAGGCTTCTCATAACCGATTGGTATCACACAGCATTTTTTGGAGATCTTTTCGCGCGGTAACGCGCGCCTGGGCGAGACTGGACGATACCCGAAGCCGGCCCGGTTCCGCGAGCAAAAAATGCGGTTGGCTTAGCGAATCTGCCCCTCGCATTTTGGGAGGGTCCGCCGCAAGGGTGGCGACCGCCCAGCGCCGTTGCGGGACGCCGGTCGATTGGTCATTTGAACCAAACACATCGCGGCGACACCAAATCTTCGGTGAGGCGAGACGTATTGCGCTTAGGAACGTCAATTTGAATGGGAAACCCGAGATGAAACCTTTTGATTCCAGCTTGTTCGGAAATTTAGCCAAGGCCGCGGCCGTCAGCGCTGCGCTGATGTTGTCGATATCGGCGAGCCATGCCCAGTCGCGTCCGTTTACCGGCCTGGACGGAGCTTGGTCAGGCAACGGAACGATTTCGCTCTCTGATGGTACTTCCGAGCGCATTCGCTGTCGGGCAGATTACAGGGTCAACGGCACCGGGCTAGGCTTGAAGCAAAACCTGCGTTGCGCCAGCGACAGCTACAAATTCGACTTGAGCAGCGATGTCACCAGCGAGGGCGAGCGAATTTCCGGCAACTGGAGCGAGGCGAGCCGAAATATTTTCGGCAATCTGCGGGGAACGGCAGGTGGCGGCAAGATCGACGTAATGGTTGAGGCTCCGGGATTCACCGCCAGCCTGACGTTGCGGACCAGCGGCAACCGGCAGACCGTGCAGATCAGCTCCAAAGGCGACATCAGGGGCGTGACGATTTCGATGGTGAGAAGCTAAGGCCCGCTCGTTCCGGATTGCTCCGCCGGCTTCGCGGGATCTGCCGTCCCGCGCAGCCGCAGCGACAGGTTGATCAGGAACATCACGGTCGGCCGCAGGATGAAGAGATCCGCCACCAGCGCCGCAACCATCGAGAAGGCACTGAGCCAGCCGAACAGGCGCAGCGACGGCAAGTCGGAAAATACCGTCACCACCAGACCGCAGGCCAGGACCACCGTGGTCAGGATCAGCGCCGGTCCGACCAGCACGGTGGCGCGCTCGACCGCGAGCTCCGCACTGACGCCCGGCCTGGACTCCAGCCTGAGCCGGTTGAGGAAGTGGATCGTGGCGCTCAGCCCCAAACCAAAAGACACCGTGAGGGCGACGACGCTGGCGAATTGCAGTCCCTCCCCGAGCAGCCAAAGCACCGTGCCCGACATCACCACCGGGAAAATGCCCGGCAGAATGCATGAGAACATCACCACCACCGAGCGGAATGCGAGCCCGATGAAGATCGCAACCAGCGCGAATTCGATGGTCAGGCCACGGTTAAGCTTTTCGATCATGTTGGCGCTGTTGCGCGCGGCGATCGCGGAAAGACCGGTGACCGCGATCTGGTAACCGGGATGTGCCTTGCGCACGGTATCCAGCGAATGATCGAGATTCTCGACCACCGGAAGAATCTGGCTGGAATCGAGGTCCGGCACCCTGCCCGACACCACCACCGCATCCTGGTTGGCGGAAATGAAACGCCGCACCAGATATTCGGGAATCACGCTGACATATTCCTTCAAGGTTGCGACGTCGGAACTGCCGGCCTTTTCCGCAAGCCAGCGCCGCAATGTCTCCAACGACCAGACATTGCCGACACCCGCCTGTTTCTCCACCAGCGCGTGAACGTCGGCGATGGTCTTCAGCGTCTCAGGGCTGTACAATGAGGCGCCCTTCGGGAATTCGATCAGGACGTCGATCGCGTTGGCGCCGGTCAGCTTGGCGTCGAGACGCCCGCTTGCCGCCACCGCCTGCTGCTTGTCCGGCACCTGGTCGGCGAGCCGGTAACGCGGCTCCAGATTGGCATAGACCACGGCCAGACCGCCGACGAACAGCACCGCGATCAGGCTGAACAGCCCGGGGCGGCTGACCATGCGCACCGCGATCCAATAGCAAAAATTGCGCAGCATCTGCACGCCGGCGTCGGCGCCCTGGAATTTGACGGCGAAAACCTTTTCATTGCGTACAAGCAGCACGCCGAATACCGGCACCAGCGAGAGCACCGCGAGCAGCGCGATAACGGTGGCGGCAAGTCCCGCTTCGCCGAATTTACGGATCAGGTCGGAATCCGAGAACTGCAGGGCGATAAACGATATGCCGGCGGTGCCGTGCGTGAGTACGCAGGCAGGTCCGACCACCAGCACGGCGTTGCGGAACGCGGTGAATTTGTCCTGGCCCGCGATCAGGCGGTCACGAGCCGCAAATGTCAGCTGCATCGAGTCCGAAAAACTGATCACCATGATCAGCGGCGTCATCACGTTCAGGAACATATTGAGGTTGAAATTGGCCCAGCCAAGAACGCCGAGCGCGAGCAAGATCGCAATGATCGGCGGGAACGCGGCGACCACCATGAAGGATATCTTGCGGAAGAAGATGATCGCGATGATGCAGCCGGCCAGAATGCCGAGGACGTTGTACGTCAGGCCGTCGCGCTCGACCGCGTTGCGGATTTCGAGCTGCATCACCGGGACACCCGATAATTCCGCGTTAAGGCCGGTGTCCCCGAGGTCATCGGCCATCAGTTTTCGAATTTCGCCGATCGTCTTGCCGAGACTGCTGCTGGCGACGACATCTGGTTCGAGCGAAAGCACGATCAGCGCGAGCGTACCGTCTTCGGACAACAGCTTGCCACGAATGAGCTCATTGGATTTGACGGTCTCGATGAACTTGTCGTAGTCGGCCCCTTGCGGCAGTTCCGACGGGAACAGCGCCGCCGGCAGCTTGCCGGGCGCCGGAGCCTGACGCGCGGAGAATAGCGAGATCAGGCCGCGCGTGCCGTCCACGAGTTGCAGATCGGTGACGAAGTCGCGCAGCTTCTCGAGATTGTCGCGCGCAAGCAGTTTTTTGCCTTCGACCACCACCAGCACGTCGAACTCGACCGCCGGGAAACGCTTGATTTCCGATTCGTATTGCCGGTATTCCCTGGAGTTGGACCGGAACAGCTGGCTCAGCGAATCATCGATCTTGATGCGCTCGATACCGAAGATGGCACCGATGATCAGCGCCACCAGAACGATGCAGGACAGGATCGGCGCCTGAACCGCGATCAGGCCGATCCGCTCCAGCCCGAAGGCGATGCTCGCCGTCGGCCGCTGCTCGACTTTCTCGACGTGGACCTCACTGTCGTCGTTCTTTTCGAGCATGCCCTGTCCAATTCTCACATCGGCTCAATTTAGATGGCCCAACTTCCGGAGAGCGCAAGGCCTGAAGCGACCTTGCCGGAGCGGCACTAACCCTTGAAAACACGCGGTAAATTTATGTCGAAAGATGTAGCAGGTCTATACGGCATCTCGCAAGCGCACCCTCCGAGCACAAAATGGCGCGCATGCAGCGATAACGGGTCTCACGTCTCGGATTTGTCACGCCGGCTTGAATTTGCGGTGATACTGCGGGCCGTTCGATGGCCGCTTTCATCCTTTAGCGCGACGCCGGTCAATTCCCGGGCGAGGCCCTCGCGGATCAGCCACGCGATCCTGAAAGCGGCTTCATCGTAGCCAAGCCCCGCGCGGTGGATATTGGAAACGCAATTGCGGCTATCGTCGGTAAGCCCGACCCTGGGGGCGAAGGTCAGATACACCCCCAGACTATCGGCGGCGGAAAGGCCGGGCCGCTCGCCAATCAGCACCACAACCATACGCGCGCCCAGAATGGCGCCGATCTCATCGCCCAATGCGACCCGCGCACCCGATGCAACGACGGCATCGCCGATTTCGATTTCGTCAGCGGTCAGTTGCGGAATCAGGCTGCGCAGGAGCGCAATGGCGTGCGCATTGACCGCCGCCGGCGACAGGCCGTCGCCGGCAACGATCGCGAGCCGGCGCGGGCCGCCGGCACGGCTCGCCAGCAGCTGCTGCGAATCACGATCAAGCATGCGCCCGAGGTCCGGACGCCTGAGGTAATCCTTCCGGTTATGGGCCCGACTTGAAACATTGGACACCGCCAGACCAAGGTCGCCGAGGCCCAGCATCAGGGCGGCCACATCGAACTCGGCGTGGACGGCGTCACGGGCACGGGCGTGGTCCAGCGTGAATTCGAGCAGTGCCTTGGTCGGCAGGCTTGCCCCGGCAAGGCCAAGCCCGACACGCGCCGGGGTCAGGTCCCGCAGATCCCTGAGCGAACGGGGCGACGGCGCCCTTGTCTTCATTCGTAATTACTCTGCAGGGACAGACGCCTCGCGCAGCCGCATCGAATAGTTCGACGCATTATGCTTACCGCCGGAGGCCGCACGCGCAAACATGATCAGGTGATGGCTGACGAGAATCGAACTGATGAGATATTCGATTTCACCGCGGGCGAGACGTCGCAACGCGTATTTCCAGAATTCGATCTTGTAGTCGCCGAGAACGCCCACCTTCCAGAAGATATTGCGCAGCATCGTCAGGCCGAGCTTGATGTTTTGCAACGACGCCTGTTGCCGCGACGGCGGCCGCTTGACCTGGTTCGGATAGGTTTCGCGGATCTGATATTCGAAGCGCTCCAGAAGCTTGCCGGGTTGATAGGCGCTGCCCATGCAGGCGCGCCAGGTCTTCACGACGTCTTCGTAGGGCAAGTGAAAATCGACGTTGGATTCGCGCCCTTCGTCCTCGATCAGCCGGTTCTCGCGCTGCAACCGGTCCCACAGCGGCGTCTTGGGGAGCGCCTGCAGCAGGTTGATGGTCAGAAGCGGGATTTGCGACTCGTCGATGAATTCGAGCAGATGCTGGCCGGTTTCGGGCTTGTCGGTGTCCAGTCCGAGAATGATTCCCGATACGACTTCCATGCCGAAACTGTTGAGCGTCCGGATCGCCTCCATGATGGGAACCATCATGTTGTGATCCTTGTGCATGGCTTTCAACGCCACGGGATCCGGCGTCTCGATGCCGCAGAAAATCGTCGAGAAGAATGCCTCACGCATTCCCGCCAGAATTTCCGGACGCTTGGCGATGTTCAGCGTCGCCTCGCAGGAGAAGCGCAGCACATAGCCGGTTTTCTTCTGCCATTCGACGAGGTGCGGCAGCAGGTCAAGCGCGGCCTTGCGGTTGCCGATGAAATTGTCATCGACGAAATACACCGAACCGCGGATGCCGCATTCCAGCAATTTGTCGAGTTCGGCGATGATCTGCTGCGGGGATTTCAGACGCGGATTGCGGCCATAGAGTCCCGGGATATCGCAGAACTCGCACTGATAGGGACACCCGCTCGAATACTGGATGCTGCCGAGGAAGTACTTTTTGAGCTCGGCAAGCTCGTAAGCCGGAAGCGGAAACTTTGTCATGTCGAGACGGTCGGCGGTCCTGAGGACCATCTGCTGCTCGGGCCGGGACGGATCGCGCGCAAGCCGTGCGATCAATTGGTCGGTCGCATCGCCGAGCTCGCCGACATGAAGGTAGTCAAACGAAGGGTAGTAGTCGGGACAGGCGCTGACCGAAGGCCCGCCGATGGCAACGGGCAGATTAAACGCATGCGCGCGGCGACAGATATCGTTCATCTGCTGACGCTGGATATGCATGCCGCTGACGAACACCGCCTCCGCCCATTCGAAGTCCTCCGTCGTGGCTGCGCGGATGTTCTCGTCGATGAAACGGACCGGCCAATTCGCCGGCAAATAGGCGGCAATCAGCAGCAGGCCCTGCGGAGGCATGAAGGCCTGGACGCCGTCGGTCAGCGGATAGGCGTATTCGAACGTGCCGAACGAAGACGTATAGCGCGGAAACACGCACAAGATGCGGCGCACCGTCTCAGGGCTCTCAATTCTCATCGAACTCTCTCTGCGACGTCGAACTTCCTCTGCTACATCAACCCTATACCAGCTAAGCACGCGCCAAAAGGCTGGGCTACAAATTCCTCAACATTGTGGCAGCCCTTTAACACCGGGATGACCGGATGGTTGCACGAAAAGTTGGTGGCGACGGCTGAGCGACCTCAGGCGATCAACAGCAATGCAAAATCGGGTAACAGGCCGCTGTTGCCGGCCAGACAAAACTCGGCATCGGCAAGCCCGGCACGCAACAACCAGTCGTCGAACTCGGGGGCACGCTTCAGGCCGAACAGGTCGCGGACGTAAAGCGCGTCGTGAAACGACGTGGATTGGTAATTCAGCATCACGTCATCCGCGCCGGGCACCCCCATGATGAAGCTCACGCCGGCGGCTGCCAGCAGCGTCAACAGGTTGTCCATGTCGTCCTGGTCGGCCTCGGCATGATTGGTGTAACAAACATCCACCCCGAGCGGCAGACCAAGCAGCTTGCCGCAAAAGTGATCCTCAAGCCCGGCGCGGATGATCTCCTTGCCGTCATAGAGATATTCCGGGCCGATGAAGCCAACCACGCTGTTGACCAGCAAGGGATCGAAGGCACGGGCGACGGCATAGGCGCGCGCCTCACAGGTCTGCTGGTCGACGCCGTGATGGGCATTGGCCGAAAGCGCCGAGCCCTGCCCGGTCTCGAAATACATCACATTGTTGCCGACCGTGCCACGCCGCAGCGACAGTCCGGCCTGGTGCGCTTCCCGCAGGAGCGCGAGGTCGATGCCAAAACTCCGGTTGGCCGCCTGGGTCCCTGCGATCGATTGAAACACCAGGTCGACGGGCAAGCCCTGCTCAATCAACCCGAGCGTGGTCGTTACATGGGACAGAACGCAGCCCTGCGTCGGAATCTGCAACCGCGCAATGATGTCGTCGAGCAACCGCAGCAGCCGGCCAATGACGGCCGGATCGTCGCTTGCCGGATTGATGCCGATGCAGGCGTCGCCGGATCCCAACAGGATGCCGTCCAGAATCGACGCGGTGATGCCCTTGACGTCGTCGAAGGGATGGTTGGGCTGCAGCCGCACGCTCATCCGCCCGCGCTTGCCAATCGTGTCGCGAAAGGCGGATGTCACCTCGCATTTTTTTGCCGCCAGGATGAGATCCTGATTGCGCATCAGCTTCGAAACCGCGGCGGCCATTTCCGGAGTAACCCCGCGCGACAGCTTTTTGAGAACTCCTGATGTGGCCGTCCCGGAAAGCAACCAGTCGCGGAACGAGCCGACGGTCAGCGAAGAAATGGCCGCAAAGGCTGACCGATCGTGGGTATCGATGATCAGACGGGTCACTTCATCGTCTTCGTAGGGAACGACGGTCTCCTGCAGGAATTGCTCGAGGGGAACGTCGGCGAGCGCGATCCGCGCCGCAACCATCTGCTCGGCGCTGTCGGCAGCGATCGCAGCGAGGCGGTCGCCGGAACGCGGCGGCGTGGCCTTGGCCAGGAGATCGCGAAGGTCGTCGAAGACGTAGGTGGTGGCGCCTATGGCGTGCCGATAGACCATTTCCGCTCCGGACCGCCAGCGCCCGGCACTGACAACCGGCGCAAAGCCTATCACCTTGCGCTGCGGCCTGCGACCAGGCCTTCGCTCATGCGGCGCTTGCCGTTGTGGGCAGATCCTCGCCTCCGCAGTCCGATCGCTGCTTCCGGCTTAGTTCATAACTATCTGATATTTCAAATTAAATTGTGCTACCGGGCAGGCTCGCCGCACCGGAGAGTTTCTACGCCGCCCGGACGGTAGCAAGGAATTTGGCGACCTCGGTCTTCAAACGCTTGTTTTCGTTCGACAGCAATTGCGCCGACGAGAGCACCTGTGAGGACGCCGAGCCGGTATCACCGGCGCCGCGATTGACGTCGGCGATGCTGGTGGCGACCTGCGTGGAACCAATCGCCGCCTGTTGCACGTTGCGGGCGATTTCCTGGGTCGCGGCGCCCTGCTCCTCGATAGCGGCTGCGATTGCCGCGGCGATTTCGGAGACCCGGCCGATGGTGCCGCTGATCTCCTTGATTGCGATCACTGAGTCCTGCGTTGCCGCCTGCATTCCGGCGATCTGGCTGCTGATTTCGCTGGTGGCCTTGGCGGTCTGGGCGGCGAGCGCCTTGACCTCCTGGGCGACCACCGCAAAGCCGCGACCCGCGTCGCCCGCACGTGCGGCTTCGATGGTGGCATTGAGCGCCAGCAGATTGGTCTGCTCCGCGATTGTGGTGATCAACTGGGTGACGTCGCCGATACGGCCTGCCGCAAGCGACAATTCCGCGATCCGTGCGTCGGTCTTTTGCGCCTGGTCGACCGCCTCGTTGGCGATCCTGTTGGAATCCACCACCTGGCGGCCGATTTCATTGATGGAACCGGCCATTTCCTCCGTGGCCGAGGCGACCGACTGGACGTTGGAAGAGGTTTCTTCCGAAGCCGCCGCAACAACCGTGCTGAGCTGCTGGGTGGCCGCGCTGCTCTTGGTCAAAATGACGGCCGAATTCTCCAGCTCGTTCGACGCGGAGCCGACGTTTTCGATGATGTTTCCGACCGCGGTCTCAAACCCATCGGCCAGGCTGTGAAGTTCGGCCCGCCGGGCCGCCGCCAGCTCGCGGCTTTTCGCTT
>Ga0073928_10005560_pt1 | contig 17586 bp, 14 predicted proteins | sample PaiPotPPA55metaG_FD_76969 | JGI IMG/M metagenome (GOLD analysis project Ga0073928, IMG submission 76969) | Iron sulfur acid spring bacterial and archeal communities from Banff, Canada, to study Microbial Dark Matter (Phase II) - Paint Pots PPA... ... | reverse complement strand
TGCGGAGGCCATTGCAAACGATGAGCACTGAGTCTCACAACTCGGCTCACAACGCCGGTGCGGTCCCAGAGCACGATACCGTCGCTTTTGAAACGCGCGACGTTAAAGCTCGCACGATCTATGTCTATCTTGCGGTGCTGGCCGTCGCCGTGATCCTCTCGTATGTCGTCTGCGTTTTTATTCTTCGCGCCACAACGAAGATGGCTGTGGAATCCGACACACCTCCTCCCCCCGTGCGCCAGGAAATGGGCAAGGATTACTTGACCATGCCGCCGGAGCCTCGCCTGCAAGGTGTTCCCGGTCATCGTACCGATCCGCAATCTGACTTACGTGAGAAATTGCAGGAAGATATTAAGGCCAATGATCAAGCGGGCTGGATCGATCAAACTAGCGGCATCGCCCAGATTCCCGTGGAAGACGCCATGAAGATTATTGCTGAGAAAGGTTTGCCGGCTGCCTCTACGCCACCGGCGGAAAAGAAGAAGAAATAGGGCCCATGAATTGTATTCGTTCCATCACCGGAGTCGTCGCGTTGCTCGCGCTTTCTGTCACCGCAGGCGCGCAGACTATTCCCGATAGTGTCGGCAAAGCCTCCTCCGGCTTGCCTAAGCAGCTCCAGAACGTTGGCTTCGAGCCGCAGCTCAACGCACAACTGCCGCTCGACCTTACCTTCCGCGATGAGTCTGGCCGCGATGTCCAATTGCGCCAATATTTCGGTCACAAGCCGGTGTTGCTAGCGCTCGTTTATTACGGTTGTCCCATGCTTTGCAATCAGGTTGAGCAAGGAGTGGTCGGCTCGCTGAAGATGCTGTCCTTCAACGCCGCGCGCGACTACGAAGTAGTGTTCGTCAGCTTTGATGCGCGCGAAACTCCAGACATGGCTGCCAAGAAAAAAGCTGCGGCGTTGGCTCACTACGGCCGTCCGGAAACCGCGTCCGGCTGGCACTTTCTCACCGGGAAAGAGGAGCAGATTCACGCGCTGACCTCCGCCGCCAATTTCCGTTACTCCTTCGACGAAAAGAACAATCTTTTCGCCCACGCCAGCGGAATCATGCTGATCACCCCCGACGGACGCATCTCCCGCTATTTCTATGGCGTCGAGTACCCTTCCCGCGATGTGCGTCTCGGCTTGGTCGACGCTTCCGCCGGAAAAATCGGGACGCCTATCGATCATCTGCTGCTCTTTTGCTTTCATTACGATCCGGAGACTGCCCGCTATAGCGCCGCCATTCTCAAAGTTATTCGTCTGGGCGGCATTCTAACTGTCTTCAGCATTGTCGCGGGCATTCTGATTTTCCGCCGCAGGGATGTTCACGCGGCATCAAATAGTTCCCATCCAGCATCGCAAGCTGGCGCGCAACAAGGAGCGAAATAAGACTGTGCAGGCGGATCTTCCACTGTATCCAGAACAAGCCTCGAACTTCGCCATGAGCGTCGATGGGCTAATGGCGTACATCACCGCGGTCTGCGCATTCTTTGCCGTTGCCATCACGGCAGCCGTCATCTATTTCTTTTTTAAGTACCGCCGCAAACATCCCGGTGAAGTCGGTGTCCCGATTCATGGCGATATGCGGCTCGAAACGCTCTGGATCGTGGTTCCCCTGTTCCTAGCGCTGACCATGTTCGGCTGGGGTGCTGTCGTGTATGTGGACTTTCGTCGCGCTCCCATGGATACCCTCGACATCTACGTGATTGGAAAGCAGTGGATGTGGAAGATTCAGCAACCCACTGGCTTGCGCGAGATCAATGAACTACACGTTCCCGTCGGTCGCAACGTCAAGCTCATCCTGGCCAGCGAAGACGTCATTCACGATTTTTCCGTCCCCGCCTTTCGCGTCAAGATGGACGTTGTTCCCGGCCACTACAATACGATGTGGTTCCGTCCCACCAAGGCTGGGCGCTACCATTTCTTCTGCCAGCAGTATTGCGGCACAAATCACGCCCTTATGGGCGGATGGGTAACCGTCATGGAGCCCATGGAGTATGCCGCCTGGCTTTCGGGCTCGTCCGAGGCCACCGCCAATCCGGTCCTCGCCGGCGAGAAGCTCTTTGCCGAGAAGGCTTGCAATACTTGTCATTTGACCAACGGCACTGGGCGCGCGCCGTCCCTGAACGGCGTGTATGGAGCGAGCGTCCTCTTGGCCGATGGTTCCACGGTTACGGCGGACGACGCCTACCTTCGTGAATCGATTCTGAACCCGCAAGCTAAAATCGTGGCCGGGTATGCTCCCTTAATGCCCAGCTTCCAAGGACAATTGACGGAGGAGCAGATTATTGATCTGACCTCGTACATCAAGTCTCTGCAGTCGCAACCAGTGCCCACTAAGGGCTCAGGAGTTGCGCCGGCCACGGGGAAGAAATAGTTATGAGCGCCACACCAGCAGCGGTTAATCAAATGCCGCGCGAGCATTATCTCAACGCCACCTACGGCATTCGTTCGTGGCTCCTTACCACCGACCACAAGCGCATTGCCTTGCTCTATCTCGCTTCGGTCACCTTCTTTTTCTTCATCGGCGGCGCGTTCGCCACCATGATTCGCATCCACCTGCTTAGCCCCAAGGGTTTGCTCGTTACGCCGGAAACGTACAACAAGCTGTTCACCATGCACGGCGTGGCTATGATCTTCTTTTTCCTGATTCCTTCGATTCCCGCCGTTCTAGGCAATTTTCTCTTGCCTATCATGATTGGCGCCAAGGATCTTGCGTTTCCCAAGATCAATCTTCTGAGCTGGTACATCTATCTCCTTGGTGGCTGCTTCGTTCTGTATTCCTTCTCCACTGGTGGCCTCGATACCGGTTGGACGTTTTACACGCCGCTCAGCAGCGTCTATTCCAATTCCGCCGTCACTCCCGCCGTCCTCGGCGTCTTTATCAACGGCTTCTCCTCGATCCTGACGGGCTTGAACTTCATCGTTACCGTGCACACCATGCGTGCGCCCGGTATGACCTGGTTCCGCTTGCCGCTTTTCGTTTGGGCGCAATACGCTACGAGCATCATCTTCATTCTCGGCACTCCCGTGATTGCTATCACATTGCTCCTCGCCGGCTTGGAACGTATGTTCCACCTCGGTTTCTTCAATCCCGCGCTCGGCGGCGACCCCATTCTCTTCCAGCACCTGTTTTGGTTTTACTCACATCCCGCCGTCTACATCATGATTTTGCCGGCCATGGGCGTCATCAGCGAGATCATTCCGACCTTCGCGCGCAAGCCCATCTTCGGCTACTCCTTCATCGCCGGCTCCAGTATCGCCATCGCCGTTATCGGCTTCTTTGTTTGGGCTCATCACATGTTCGTCACCGGCGAATCCACCTATGCCGCGCTCACCTTTTCGCTGCTCAGCTACCTCGTTGCGATTCCCTCCGCGGTCAAGGTTTTCAATTGGACCTCCACGCTCTATAAAGGTTCCATTTCTTACGATACCCCGATGCTTTACGCCCTGGGTTTCATCGGCCTCTTCCTCATCGGTGGGCTCACCGGCCTATTCCTTGCCTGCCTCGGCTTGGACATTCATCTCCACGACACTTATTTCGTCATCGCGCATTTCCACTACATCATGGTCGGCGGCGCGGTCATGGGGTACGTTGGCGGCTTGCACTACTGGTGGCCCAAGATCACCGGCAAGCTGTATCCGGAATTTCTTGCGCGCGTCGCCGCGATTACCCTGTTCCTCGGCTTCAATCTCACGTTCTTTCCGCAATTTATTCTTGGCTACTTGGGCATGCCCCGCCGGTACGCCAGCTATCCTCCTGAATTTCAAGTACTCAACGTGATGTCCACCGCCGGAGCTTCTATCCTCGCGCTGGGCTACTTGCTTCCGATGATTTATCTAACTTGGTCCATGCGATACGGGGAAGTAGCCGGTCCCAACCCCTGGCCCGGTACGGGGCTCGAATGGCGAACGCCTTCGCCGCCGCCTACGGAAAATTTCGATGTCACGCCCGAAGTCACTTGGGAGCCGTACGACTACGATAACCGGCCGGATCTCGGCCTGGATGTAAGTGGTGTGCCTGCACTCGCGCACGGAGACGACTAAACTTTAGAGGAGCCCCGCGTGCATCGCACCGGAGAACTGTACGAACAATATCGAACGTTGGAGCAGCAGCGGGAAACCGCCTCGCTCGGCATGTGGATCTTCCTGTCCACCGAAGTGCTTTTCTTCGCTGGCCTGTTCATGACCTACACGCTCAATCGCTCGACCTATCCCGACATTTTTAGTGAAGCCAGCAAGACCATCAAACTGTCCTGGGGCGCGATTAACACCGTCGTCCTCATTGGCAGCAGCTTAACCATGGCCATGGCTGTCTGGGCCTCGCAGACTGGTAAGAAAAAAGCGCTCACCTGGTTCCTGATCGCCACTCTGGTCCTCGGCACTGTCTTTCTCGGCATTAAGTCCATCGAGTATCACGACAAATACGTAGAGCACCACATTCCCGGCTGGAATTTCCAGTTCGAGCCCGGCGCGGATGCCGCCACCAACGCCCACGCGCAGCTTTTCTTCTCACTTTATTTCGGCATGACTGGCCTGCACGCCCTGCACATGATCATCGGTGCCGGCCTGCTCCTTTGGCTCATCAAGGAATCTTTGCGCGGCCGCTTCACGCCCGAATACAACACACCGGTGGAAAACATCGGCCTATACTGGCACTTCGTTGATATTGTGTGGATTTTTCTGTTCCCGTTGCTCTACCTGATCGACCGTCATTGATGGCAGGCTGAAGAAAGGCACCCGCGTGTCCGAACAACACAGCGAACAACACCACATCGCGTCACCAATGCTCTATTTCACTATTTTCGCCGCTCTCATGATCTGCACCTTTCTAACCGTCGTCGCCGCCAAGATCGATCTCAATCAGTATTTCTCCGGCTTGAACATCATCGTCGCCCTCACCATCGCGGTCTTTAAAGCTTCGCTGGTCGTGCTCTTCTTCATGCACGCAAAGTACAGCCCCAAGCGCACGCAGCTCGTTATCATTGCCTCCGTTTTTTGGCTCGCCATAATGCTCTTCATGACTATGAGCGATTACGTTTCCCGTTCCTGGAGCTAGCATTGCACAACGTAGAGCGCGCACCCCAAATCCTGTCACGACTGACCCCATCCCAAGAATACTTTTTATAGGTGTACTGGTAGCGGAGCGGGTTTACCCGGCGGGGACACACTTGCGCCAATGTTCAGCCTTGTGTTTGGAGTGTTTTGGGAGTTCCCCGCCCGAGTAGTAGTGTCGAGTCTGACCTAGGAAAGTGAAAAGGGGGAGTGGGAAATGAAAAAGGGGGACGAGCGAACCGGCCCAGCCCTCAATCCCCTAAAGGGATCCTCGGCTCGCGTCCCCCACGTTCTCTGGGGTGCAACCGGAACACCATCCGTAAGTCCTTCTCTATCACCATATTGCTGCATAAATCCGAGTAAAAACGTGCCACCCCCCGCCAAATTTTACCCGTAACATAAATACTCTACAGCGTTTGCTGTAAGCCTCTGCGCCTCTCACTCATCCCGAAGTTGACCCCAACAACTCGCCCCTGCTATCGTGGAGAGTTATTCTGGCCTCAGTCTACCCACTGGGTGCCAGGGCTCCTGTGGAGGGAGCGTTTGGGGATCATGGGGCTGACGAAACTCGTTGTTCGCGGCGCACGCCAGCACAATCTCAAGAACATTAGCGTCGAAATTCCTCGCAACTCTCTCACCGTAATCACCGGCCTTTCCGGGTCCGGCAAATCCTCCCTCGCCTTCGACACCATTTACGCCGAGGGCCAGCGCCGCTACGTCGAATCCCTCTCCGCCTACGCCCGCCAATTCCTCGACCAGATGGAGCGCCCCGACGTCGACGTCATCGAAGGCCTCTCCCCTTCCATCGCCATCGAGCAGAAAACCACTACGCGCTCCCCGCGTTCCACGGTCGGCACCATCACGGAAATTTACGACTACCTCCGTGTCATCTACAGCTCCATCGGCGTTCCGCACTGCCCCAATTGCGGCAAGCCTATAACCCGCCAGTCCAGCGAACAGATCGTGCAAGCCATTCTCAATGGCGACCTCTGCAAGCCCGACGATCGCATCATGATCCTCGCTCCTATCGTCCGCGGCCGCAAAGGCGCCTATCGCAAGGAGCTGGAAAAGCTCGCGCAAGATGGCTACGTCCGCGTGCGCATCGATGGCGAGCTATATCCCCTCGACGCGCCGCCCGTTCTCGACAAGCGCAAAAACCACACCATCGAAGTCGTGATCGACCGTCTGCTAGTCAAGCAAGGCATCGCCTCGCGTCTTGAGCAATCCATCGTCACCGCGCTAAGGCTAGCCTCCGGCCTCGTCACCGTCTCCATCGTCGGTGGCAAGGACCACGTCTTCTCCGAAAAACTCGCCTGCCCCGATTGCGGGATTTCCGTTCCCCAGCTCGAGCCGCGTTCCTTCAGCTTCAACTCTCCCTACGGCGCGTGCCCAACCTGCAACGGCCTCGGCTCCAAATACGATTTCGATCCCGCCCGCGTAGTCGTGGACTGGACGCGCCCGCTCTTCGACGGTGGGCTAGGCCCCGGCTCCAGCTCAGCGCTGTTGAAGCGCAATCTTGAACTCGCCGCCTACGCCCACCAGTTCAACCTGGAAACACCCTTCGAGAAGCAGCCCGCGCGCGTGCAGAACCTGATTTTGTACGGCTATCCGCCCGCCAACGAACCCGGCAACCATCCGCGCAAGCAAGCCCGCGCAGACAAGGGCTACCGCTTCACCGGCATCCTGAAATTTCTAGAGCGCAATTTCGACGAGTCCAACTCCGATTCCTATCGCGAGTGGATGACGCAATACATGTCCGCCACGCTCTGCAGCGTCTGCCACGGCAAGCGCCTGCGTCCCGAGTCGCTCGCGGTAAAGCTCGCGGCCTGGTCCATCGCCGATTTCACCGCGTTCTCCCTAGCCGCCGCTCGCCCTGCCGTCGATAAAATCCTTTCCCAGCTCACTCCGCGTCAGCGCGAAGTGGCCGGCCGCCCCCTAGAGGAAGTCGCCGAGCGCCTCGATTTTCTTCTCGCCGTAGGCCTCGGCTATTTGAGCCTCAATCGTTCCGCCGCGACGCTCTCCGGCGGCGAAGCCCAGCGCATCCGCCTGGCCACGCAAATCGGCTCGCGCCTCCGCGGCGTCCTCTATGTTCTCGACGAGCCCTCCATCGGCCTGCACGCGCGTGACAACGATCGCCTCCTCGGCTCTCTCGAGCAGTTGCGCAACCTCGGCAATACCGTCCTCGTCGTAGAGCACGATGAAGACACCATTCGCCGCGCCGATTTCGTCGTCGACCTCGGCCCCGGTGCAGGCGATGCCGGCGGCTACCTAGTCGCGCACGGCAAGCCCGAGCAAATCGCTGCCACCGCCGAATCGCTCACCGGCCGCTACCTAAGCGGCGCCGCCCAAATCTCCGTCCCCGAAACGCGCCGCAGCCCCAACGGCAAAGCCATCCAAATCCTCGGTGCGCGCGCAAACAATCTGAAAGATGTAGACGTGGCGCTCCCCCTCGGTCTGCTCACCGTGGTCACCGGCGTCTCCGGCTCTGGAAAATCCACGCTCGTCAACGACATTCTCTATCGCGCGCTCGCTCAGAAACTCTATCGCTCGCAAGAACCCCCCGGCGCCCATCGCGAAATCGTCGGCGCCGATCAGATCGACAAAGTCATCGAGATCGACCAAGCCCCCATCGGACGCACTCCGCGTTCCAATCCCGCAACCTACACCGGCGTCTTCGCGCCCATTCGCGAACTTTTCGCCATGCTCCCCGAATCGCGCGAGCGTGGCTACCGCCCCGGCCGCTTCAGCTTCAACGTAAAAGGCGGCCGCTGCGAAGCCTGTCAGGGCGACGGCCTCCGCCGCATCGAAATGAATTTTCTTCCCGATGTGTACGTCACGTGCGAGGTCTGCCGCGGTCGCCGCTACAATTCCGAAACGCTGGCCGTGCGCTTCAAAGGCCATTCCATTTCCGACGTTCTGAATCTTCCCGCTTCCGAAGCCTTGAAGCTCCTAGAAAATATTCCGCAAGTTCAGCAAAAGCTCGCCACGCTCGTCGAAGTCGGTCTCGGCTACGTCCAGCTCGGCCAATCCGCCACCACGCTCTCCGGCGGCGAAGCCCAGCGCATCAAACTCGCGCGCGAACTTTCCAAGCGTCAAACCGGCCGCACGCTGTACATTCTCGACGAGCCCACCACCGGCCTGCACTTCGACGACGTCCGCAAACTCCTCGACGTTCTCCAGCGCCTCGTCTCCCTCGGCAACACGGTGCTAATCATCGAGCACCACCTCGACGTCATCAAACAAGCCGACTGGGTCATCGATCTAGGCCCCGAAGGCGGCGAAGGCGGCGGCCGCATCGTAGCCCAAGGCCCGCCAGAACAAGTCGCCCGCACGAAAAAGTCCTACACCGGCCAAGCTCTCTCCCGAGTCCTAGGCCTAAGCTTCAACGGCCATAGCCCCAGCGCTGGCAAGTAGCCACAAACATCGACCTCACGGCCGGTCAGCCGGAGCACTACATACTTCAATGTATATCAATAAACTAAAATACTGCATTAAGCTTAGTGTGACGTAACGGCAAGAGTACCGCCCGGGCTGTGTTGTCGGTTTCTGGCAGTTCCTGCTTCTCCTCTGCTTCTGGTGTCTCCAATCTTTAGGGTATTTGAGGGTGACCTATGAATCGGTTTCGCACAGCCGCAATGTCCTTCCTGATTTTACTCCCTTGCGCTTCCCCGATGATGGCCCAGGAACCGCTGGCGACTCTGCCCGCAGGAGGCACGGCTTCAGCCATTGCGTTTAACGGACAAACGAACAAGATTTACGTGGTGGGCGGGTTAGGCGACAGCCTGACGGAGATTGATGGACCGACGTTTAAGAGCACGACTATTCCGCTGCAATCCACCGGATCGCAAGTGGCCACCACTCAGATTGCTGTAAATCCCATCCTCAATGCGATCTACGTGATCAACGTCGTCAATAATCACATCGCGGTAGTGGACGGAGTTACGCACGCAGTCTCATTTGTGCCCACCGCAGCCTCGCCCTACGCGCTGGCCCTCAATTTGGCGACCAACAAGTTGTACGTCGCGGATTTCGACGCCAATATGGTCACCGTCATGGACGGACACACGAAGACGGCAGTAAACATTCGTGTCGGCACCCATCCGAGTGCCATTGCCGTAAATTGGAACACCAATCGGATTTACGTGGCGAATTCCGGGAGCAACAGCGTGTCGGTCATCGATGGTTACAACAACAGCATCGCGAATGTTCCTGCGGGGGCGTATCCGACGGCATTGGCCGTGGATGTCAACCGCAATAAGATCTACGTGGCGAATACGCAAGGGAACGAGCTGACCGAGATCAGCGGAGCAACGAATGCGACCACCAGCATTACCGTCGGCTCCCATCCGGCGGAGGTCGCGGTGAATGCGACCACCAACAGGGTTTACGTGGCCTTCCAGATTCCTGGAAATATCGCGGTAGTCAATCCCGCCACGGGAATCACCACTACAGTTCCCGCCGGCTTATTCGAAAAGGAAATTCGTATCGACGAGTGGCGGAATAAGATTTACGTGTCCGATCCCACCGGGAACCAGATCGTCATCATCGACGGCGCAACGAACACCACCAAGAAGGTTCCGGGCACAGGAACGTATTTATGGCGTATCGCAATGAACCCTTTAACGAATGAAATTTACGCGGCGAATCTCATGAGCAAGGATGCAACCATCTATAGCGGGGCGCCTGGAAAGCTGTCGGTCTCGTTGCTGGAGTTCATCGGGAAATAGGGCTCTTCACCTGTCCGGTCATCGACCCGCTTACGGTTTTGCCCGAAATATGAAGTTGACTGTTAGCGCTTGATTGCCAACGATCGTTATTTCCTGGCTCTGCGTGCCGTAGGTTTCGTGCCAGGCCGTGACCGTGTACCTGCCGGGGGAAAGGTCTGGCAGCGTAAACCGCCCGTCTTCTCTCGTTACCGCAAAATGCCCGGTTTTCAGAACCACAAAATAGGCCTGCATCCAGGAGTGAATATTGCATTTTACGGGGATAAACTCCTCGTTTTCGTACGAGTACGAAAACGGAGGAGTTCCTGGTAGTTGTATTCGGTTCCACTCCCGGTTGATTCTCGCAATAGGATGAATATTGTGCGAGAAGGGGTCGTTGTTGGATATTCTCACCTCTTGCCCCACGCGAAACGCGAGCACATGCGTAGTGTACTGGCAGCCCTCCTGGTTGAAGCTCACCGCAGTCGTGGGTACCGCGGAGTTGTCCGACGCGCCGGCGGAAATGTACACCACGACATTCCGCAGGCTATTTCCTGGACCGGTGACTACCTTCTCGTTCATAACCGCCTTGGCATGCATTTTGACGCACTCAGGCTCTTTGGACATGTTAATGGGGTCAGCTTTCGCTGGCGTCCCCGTGTAGGTCACGCTTCCATTAATGGCCCCACCGCCGGGGGCCGGCGCGACCATGCCGGGACCGCACAAAATGACCAGGGCTGCTATGTCTACTTTTGTTAGTCGCATTCCTGTTCTCCCTCCATTCCAAGGACTCAACATCGAACGGCCCGGATAGGCAGCGTATCGCGTGCAGCGCGTCACGAACATGCGATGAGCGATTAACAGGATCGAAATGACGAGGGAAGCGCCACACCTACAATGAGATTATCTGCCAGCTTAATTCCCACGAAGGAACTACCGCATCAAACTTGCTCTAACGGTCAAGTCCTCGGGCGCAGACCCTATCCCGTACAAATCCAGCCGTGCTATATCGGTTTCAGTTAACGGGCTAAATGTCTATTTGCCCCTGAGCTGCCTGGGTGCAGTGTTCTCGACGTGACTGCCCCCCCTCGAACAACGGTGGCAGAGGTCTCTTTAAACTTGCGCCACCCCAATGTTCCCCTTAAAGTGAATCTTCTTAAATGAGCGTCTACTCCACCCGCCCTATCACCCTCACCAACCTCCGGACCTACCCGCTTTCCTCCCGCAAGAGCAAAGTCAGCGTCCGAGATTTCGCCAAGCCGCCCGCCGCCAATCCCTCGCTGAACAAATTTCTCGCTTCCCTTCCCAACTTCCTCGCCGCCGCCGACCTCCGCAACCTCCTCGGCGCCATCCACCAAGCCCGCAAGCAGCGTAAAGCCATTCTCTGGGGCATCGGCGGACACGTAATCAAAGTCGGTCTCGGTCCCCTGCTCATCGATCTCATGCGCCGCGGCTTCATCACCTCCCTCGCCATGAACGGCGCCGCGCTCGTCCACGATTTCGAAATCGCCCTCGCCGGCAACACGTCCGAAGACGTCGAAACCGGTCTCGGTGCCGGCGCATTCGGCATGGCCGCGGAAACCGGCGAGTATCTCAACCAAATTGCAAAAGTTGCCATGCGCGCCCGCCTCGGCTACGGCGAAGCCGCCGGCCAATTTCTCGACAACGCCGTAATCGACGTCCCCTACGCGGACTCCAGCGTCTTGGCCGCCGCGTACAAACTTCGCATCCCGGTCACTGTGCACCTTGCCATCGGCACCGACATTCCCCACATGCACCGCACCGCAGACGGCGCTGCTCTCGGCTCCGCCACACACCTCGATTTCCGTCTCTTTTGCTCGCTAGTGCAACAAATGCATCCCGGCGGCATCTATTTAAATTGGGGCTCCGCCGTTCTATTGCCTGAGGTTTTTTTGAAAGCCGTCTCCGTCGTGCGTAACCTCGGCCTTCCGCTTCGCCCGATCACCACCGCGAACTTCGACTTTATTCAGCATTACCGTCCGTTGCAGAATGTAGTAAGGCGCCCCACAGCTTCTGACCGTAGCCGCAAGGGAGAGGAGTCGCGCGGCTACGCCATCACTGGTCATCATGAACTGCTTCTTCCACTAGTCGCCGCTGCCTTAGTGAGCGGCTGGCCACGAACATCGCTAGGCAAAAAAGCGAAAAAACACCGATGACCCTTTTCGACGACAAACCGCCCGATTCTCCCGAACCGGAGCGTACCGAGCAGGACTCCTCCCTTCCTGCCGTGCCCGAACCTGCTTCTCCGGAGCATCTCGGCTCCCTGCTCGCAGGCGATCCCATCAGCTACGCCGCCGCGGCGAACCCTTCCTACACCCCGCGCCCATCTCTGCCGGAAGACCTGCGCATCTCCTGGTCTTGGCCGCACTTCTTCGTATTTATTTTTTACGCGCTCTCGAGTTTCTTTCTCGTGCAAATGGCTCTAATTTTGTACTTCGCGCCGCACCGCAGCCTGCCCCCAAAGGAACTTGAGCGCTACCTGCTCAATAAGCCGCAATTTCTCTTCGGCACCAATCTCCTGTGGTACGCCTCTATCTTTTTGTTTCTTTACGTGACGCTCGGCGTCCTCCGTGGCAAACCGTTCTGGCGCTCTCTTGGCTGGAAGAAACTGAAATCCAACCTCTCCGCAGGCAAAGCCAATCCCTGGGCCTACTTTCTCTCTGGTTGCGGCCTGGCTATCTTTGTTTTTATCGCCAGCTCACAGGTCCATACCAACGACAAGATGCCCATTGAAGAGATCCTGAAAAATCGCAGCAGCGCCATGCTGCTCATGGCTATGGCTGTTCTCGTCGCCCCGCTCGTGGAGGAAACTGTCTTTCGCGGGTATCTGTATCCGCTCCTCGCAAAGTCCTTTGGCATTGTTCCCGGCATCTTGCTGACCGGCGTCCTCTTTGGCCTAATGCACGGCTCTCAGCTCGGCTGGACCTGGGGCATCGTTGGCCTGCTGATTTTCGTCGGTATAATCTTCACCTTTGCACGCGCACACACCGGCACCGTCCTAGCCAGCTTTCTCCTCCATCTCGGCTACAATTCCATGATCGCCGTCGCCACCATCATCGGCACGCACGGCTTCACCCAAATCCCCAACCGCTGAGAATTCGTTTTCCGCGCCGCCTCCGCTACAATGGAACTTACTTTGCCGAACTTACTTTGCGAATAGATATGCCAACCCGCATGTACGTGGCGCAGCCAATTGAATGGACCGACCGCGGCGTGGTCATGCTTGACCAGCGCCGCCTTCCCGGCGAGGAAATCTCGCACACCTACACCGATTACCGCGAAGTCGCCCGCGCTATTCGTGAAATGGTCATCCGCGGCGCTCCCGCCATCGGCGTCGCTGCCGCAATGGGCGTAGCTCTAGGCGTCCTGCATTCGTCGGCGAAATCCGTCGAGGAATTGCGCGCGGAATTCCCGCAAATCTGCGAAGTCATTGCCAAAACCCGTCCAACAGCAGTCGACCTGTTTTGGGCGCTCGAACGCATGAAAGCCCGTTTTGCCGAGCTCACCAAGCAATCTTCCCATCTCACGAAAATCCGGCAGGCCCTCGTAGCCGAGGCCCAGCAAATCCATCTAGAAAAGAAAGCCACTGACGAAGCTATCGGCCGTTACGGCGCGGAATTCATGCCACGCGACGGCCAAGTGATGACCCAATGCAATGCCGGCGCGCTGGCCACCGGCGGCATCGGCACCGCCCTCGGCGTAATTCGTGTCGCGTTCGAGCAAGGAAAGAAAATCCACGTCCTGGTCCCGGAAACGCGTCCCTATCTCCAGGGCGCTCGCCTCACCGCCTGGGAGCTGCATCGCGGCGGCATTCCCCTAACGCTTATCACAGACAACATGGTCGGGCATTTCCTGAAGTCCGGAAAAGTAGGTGCGATCGTAACCGGTGCGGATCGCATCGCCTCTAACGGCGATACCGCCAACAAAATCGGCACCTATCAAATCGCCGTCCTCGCAAAAGAAAACAACGTTCCTTTTTATATCGCCGCGCCCATCTCCACCTTCGATCTTTCCATTCCAGACGGCGACCAGATCCCCATCGAAGAGCGCACCGCTGCCGAAGTAACCCACATCCAAGGCGTTCGAATCGCCCCCGACGTCCCCGCCGCCCACCCAGCCTTCGACGTAACGCCCGCCCGCTACATAGCCGCCATCTTCACCGAACGCGGCGTAGCCCGCGCGCCATACACGCAATCCCTCCGCGATCTAGCCACCGAAAAGGCCATAGCCTGAGCTTGGTGCTGTAGGCACTCGGCACAGCCGTGCTCGTCCTAATATTCAGGAGCTTGGCAGGGTGTTGTAGGGGCGTGCTTTAGCGCGTCCCAGCAAGCGAAGCGTAGACGTTCTGTGTTACAAAGCCGTTCGGCGGCGACTAACCAAATACGCTAGCAAAGCAAAAATCACAAAGTAATACGCGGCATTAGCCACAATTCCCACCCGCAAAAACCACCCAAACGTAGCCCCCAGCGAACCATGCTCGCCCGGCGCAATCAGTTCCGCCAATTTCAGCCCCGGCGAAAAAAGCATCAGCAACGGCCCAGGCACCGTCGGCTCATTCTCCGCCGCCAGCGCCAGTCCCACAAATCCCAAAGGCAGCGCCACCACCGCGGGCAGCACAACGCGAAATAAAATCGATTTATTCATCCGCTCACATTTTAGCAGCTTCCATCAACCGAGTTCTGATGTTGCGTGCAGGTCGTGTTTCTTTTCTCACCCCATCGTTTGCCAACCCGCGGTTCGAACGCCTGCTTTCCTAACCTGTCAAAGTGTGCTATCAGCGTTCCCCATGAAAGTTCAATGTGTGACCAAAAAGGGGGAAGAAGAATGATTAGCAGGCGAGAATTTATCGCAGCAACAGGTGCAGCCGTAACGGTTTCCAGCGTAAGCGCCGCAGCGGGTCCACTAGGCGAAGCTGCCAGTTCGAAAGCCGCAGCAGCCGGAGGCGCGCCCGCGGATTCCGCATCGGCCGCCCCGCCCGAAAAATCCTCGCGGCTCTTCCTCCCCGACGATGACTTAAAACCTGCCACCCACGATCGTCTGCCGCTCGAATGGCATAAACAGCGCGCGCAATTGCTGCAAGAAAAACTCGCGCAGGATAGCCGCGACGGAATTCTGCTGACGGATCGCTGGAATATTATTTATTTCACCGGGCTGTGGCACACCACCACGGAGCGCCTTGTTCAGGTTTTTCTTCCCACCAAGGGTGACCCGGTTTGGTTTTACGGCGCGCTCGATCGCGACCTGGTTAAAACTTGGTGGAATACGGACAGTGAAATGTATTTTGATTTTCCGCACGCGGAGGGCGCGTTTCCACACGAAGGCAAAGTGCAGATGGGCGCGAAGGTCGATCTCAACGAATGGGTTTTCAAAGCGTTAAAAAAACGCGGCTACGCTGAGAAAAATCTAGTTGCGGATACGGAGTTCACTCCGTCCACGCAGCGCAAAGCCGTCGCGGTTCTCGGGCGCGAAATTGGTTCGGCCGAAGACGCGTGCATGAATATGCGCGTACACAAAACTCCGGAAGAGCAAGCGCTGACACGCCGCGCGTACAACTATTTCAACCAGATGCACGCGTACGCGCGCGACATGCTGTTGCAGCACGGCACCGATCTCACCGACTATGACATTGCGGCCGCGGCCGCAAAATATGGCGTCGATCTTGTCATGGCCGATATCAAGCGCGACGGCGCGCCGCATACTGCTGTCGGTATCGAGATTGAAGTTGGCTGCCGCGTCGGCCGCTCTACCGCGTATCCGCATCCGAATCAATTTCTGCACAACAAAATTACGCGCGGCCAGGCGCTGCAAATTGAAGGCGGCGTGCACATCGCCGGCTGCGGCGGCGAATTGTACCGGCCGATGTTCATTCATCCGCTTACGGACCAGATGAAAAAACTTTGGACCGTGAGCCGCGACTGCTGCCTGATGCAAAAAGAAGAGTCCATCGCCGGCGTCACCTGCTCCACGGTGGCGTACAAAATCCACAAATATCAGGTGAAGAATGGCGTCGCTCCCTATATCTATCACCGTCCTGCGCACGGCGAAGGCTGGGAAGGACACCAGAAACCATATCTTTCGCTGGGCGACTACACCATGCTCGAACCGGGGATGGCTTTTTCCGTCGAGCCCGGTTTGTACGATCCCGAGCACGGCATCGGCTCGAATTTTTCCGACAATTTCATCGTGCAGCCCGATGGACCCGCGCGCCAAATGTCCCGCCTGCCCTGGAGCGAAGAGTGGTGCCTCGTCAAAATCTGAGTCGCCCAAATCCGACATTCGGCTCGCCTGCTGCTCTGTGAGAAACTGATCGGGTTTCTCCGGAGGAGCGGGCGATGAAATCCTGGCGTTTGATTTCTGTTTCTGCGGCTACAGTTGCGTGCGTTTGCTCCGCTGCGCTGCTGTGGCCGCGCGCAGCGAGAACGCAGCAGCCTTCTTCGTCCGTTGTTTCCGCTCCTTCGGTTTCTTCTGCGGCTTCGGCGCAACAGCCGTCTTCGCCGAGTTCGACTCAGACGCCGACGATTGAGGAATACAATCCGAAATCCACGCTGGTTGTGCCCGAGCACAAAATCCAGCGGGCGAAATTTCCTTTCATCGATATTCACAGCCATCACTGGAATCCGAGTCCCGAGCATGTCGATCAGCTCGTGAAGGAGATGGACACGATCAATCTACGCGTGCTGGTGAATCTCAGCGGCGGCACCGGGGAAGAGTTGCGCAAAACCGTGGCGACCATGAAGGGCCGGTATCCCGACCGCTTCGTGGTGTTTGCGAATCCGAGGTACGATGACATCAATACTCCGGGGTACGGGCAGCGCGCGGCGGACCGTCTTGCCGCTGACGTGCGCAATGGTGCGCAGGGCCTGAAAATCTTCAAGAATTTCGGCATGGACCTGAAATACGCGAATGGCGAGCGCGTGCATGCCGACGATCCGATTTTTGATGCGCTGTTTGAAAAATGCGCGGAGCTGAGGTTGCCGGTGCTGATCCACATTGCGGAGCCTTCGGCATTTTTCGATCCTTGGGACAAAAACAACGAGCGCTGGCTGGAATTAAAGGAATTTCCGCAGCGCGCGCGACCTCCCTCCAAGTATCCGCCGTTTGAGACGCTGATGGCGGAGCGCAACCATTTGTTCGCGAAACATCCGAAGGTAAATTTCATCGCGGCGCACCTTGCGTTTCACGGGAACGATCTGGAGCGGCTCGGAAAATTGTTCGATACGCTGCCGAATATGTACGTGGATATCGCCGCAGTGCTCGCGGAGCTGGGCCGGCAACCCTATTCGGCGCACGATTTTCTGGTGAAGTATCAAGACCGCGTGCTGATGGGCAAAGACATTTACGAGGTGAACGAATACAAATGGTATTTTCGCGCGCTAGAAACGCGCGACGAATATTTCGAGTATTACCGACGGCGGCACGCGTTCTGGCGGATTTACGGATTCGAGGTGCCGGATGAGGTGCTGAAGAAGGTTTACTACAAGAATGCGCTGAAACTGGTGCCAGGGATCGACGCCAAAGCCTTCCCGAATTGAAGCTAGTCACGCGGCACTCCCCCCAACCCCTGGGCGTTTTGTATAGATGTGCAGGCAAAGGAGTTGCGAGAAAAGGGATTTGTAAGGTAATGAAAACACAGGGGGAACAATTCTGATCGCCAGCCAGGCCATAGACATCTGAGAGTGCGAGATTCATAGAGGGGTACCACGAGTCTGTGTGGCAACTGCGTTGCCGTGGGGAATTTGGGTGAGTTTCATGGTTCATTTGTTTATCCGGAGAAGTTGTGGGCCTTTCCGCGTGGATTTGCTCTATGCGGAACGTTTTCCT
>Ga0073928_10005558_pt1 | contig 17588 bp, 15 predicted proteins | sample PaiPotPPA55metaG_FD_76969 | JGI IMG/M metagenome (GOLD analysis project Ga0073928, IMG submission 76969) | Iron sulfur acid spring bacterial and archeal communities from Banff, Canada, to study Microbial Dark Matter (Phase II) - Paint Pots PPA... ... | reverse complement strand
TAGCGAACGGCGTACGTGGCGAGGACATTGGTGTCACCGGCGCAGCAAAGAGCAACGATTTGCTCTGGCTGGCCAGTAGGCATAACTGTGTGGTAGCCATCGACTCCATCGACGAGTTAAGCCGTGCGCTAAAAGTGATCGACAGAAAGCGACCACTGAAAATACTCCTACGTGTACTTCCGCCAAATAGCCCGAACAGTCGCTTTGGCTTCAACCCCAACGATCTTAATTCGGCACTCGAATGTTGTGAGCGACATACTGATGCTTTGTCTATGATCGGATTCTCATTTCATCTAGACGGCTACGCAGTAGCACCCCGAGTAGAACTAGCGTCATATCTAATAGCGCTTTGCATCGCGACGCGTCGAAGCGGGCTTAACCCCAGTGTGATTTCTATAGGCGGAGGATTCGCCTGCAGATTCGTAGACGAAGTAGATTGGAACGTGTTCAAGTCAGAGATTGGCCCAACTAATTTCCATGCCGGTAAGGAATTTCAAAACTTCTATCCCTATTATCAGACACCCACCGGCGCTGATATGCTTCGCGCGATATTACGCAGTCCGTCAGGGGATTTCTTATTAGCGGATAAACTAAGAGAGCATGGGATCACCATATACGCTGAACCGGGGCGAGCGCTTCTAGATGGTGCAGGCTTTTCAGTTTTTCCTGTTCAAGGATTTAAACGTAATGCGGCGCACGGAATTGTTACGGTTTCTGGCCTGAGTATGAGCATATCTGAACAATGGAAAAATAGTGAATTTCTCGTCCATCCGCACCTCGTTCAGCGCGGAAACGACAGGGCTCAGGAATCTGTCCGGGCTGCAATAGGTGGTTCGAGCTGTATGGAATATGACATGTTGACCTGGCGAAAAGTAAAGTTTCCGGCAGAACCACGTTTTGGTGATTTCATCGTGTATCCAAATACAGCGGGATATCAGATGGACAAGAACGAAAGTGAATTTCATCAGTTACCACTTCCTCCGAAGATAACTATCCGTAACAAATCTCAAGGTCTTATCTGGAGCATTGAACATGCCTGATGATATCTCATTCGATGAGAATATAAAGCTTAGTACTGCTGAATTGATTGGCAACACGCCATTATTTCAGCTTGCAAAAACGAGGATCGGATCTCGTTTACTTCTAAAACTTGAGCAGTTCAATCCAACCGGCTCATGCAAGGTTAGGATGGCACGATCGATGATCCTAGCGGCCGAGCGTAGCGGGATGCTCCGGCCTGGTGGGCATATCGTTGAGCCTACATCTGGCAATACAGGATCTGGAATCGCGCTGGTCGCAATCGAACGCGGATACAAATTCACCGCCATTGTCGATAACCATGCATCTCGCGATAAGCTGCGGGCCATGAAAGCGATGGGCGCCGAACTTATCTATGTGCAAGGTCAGGGTGGTGAACCTAGCACGATTGAAAGGCGGCGAATTGCAGCAGAACTGGCTAAGTCGACCGGTGCATTCTGGCCCGATCAACACCATAACCCTGATAACAATAGAGGATACGATGGGCTGGCCAGAGAGTTGTTGACGGACGTTCCTGGCGGTCTTGACTACCTTGTCGGTGCAGTCGGCACAGGGGGAACTCTATGCGGAACTACCAACGAACTGCGAAGGCTTGGGCAAAGAACCATCACTATCGGGGTTGAACCAACGGGATCTATTATATTCGGCGGTTCTGGAGGACCTTATTTACAGACGGGGGCGGGAGCGCCCAATGGCTTTACTGTTGGCCCGAATGTTGACCACTCGCTTCTTGATGAAGAAATTAAGGTTAACGATATCAATGCTTTCACGACAGCTCGCGTGGTCGGACGCCGCACTGGCCTATTAATTGGTGGGACATCCGGCGCCGCTGTCTATGTCGCTCTACACCGCCTTTTAACTGTAGGTCCGGGAACGACCATCGTTGTACTTGTTTGCGATGCAGGTGAAAAATATCTGGATACGATTTATGACGATGATTGGTTGCAACATCGAGCATTGATGTGTGAAAAAAATCACGATCGAATTGATAAGTTATACCAATCATGCCAATCGTCACAGCGGGCCGCAGATCAATCCGAAACAGAAGGATTAATGCTTACATGACCACTTCATCGCGCCAATATCTCGAAATCATACGACTTGCGGCGCCTATCGCCGGTCTCCAGCTTGCGCAAATCGCACTCACCAGCATTGATCTTATGATGATGGGCCTACTCAGTGTGCAAGCTGTCGCAGCGGGAGGACTAGCGGTTCTTCTTTACAACCAACTGCGCACGATGTGTGTTGGAATGGTGACCGGTATTGGTAATCTAATCGCTGGTGCCGCAGGAAACGGAGAGCGCCGTACCGGAACCGGCAAGCTCGATATAGCCGCCGCGCGTGAAATAGCCGACTTACTGCGTGGCGCATTACTTGTCGCCACTATTGGTGCAGTTGTGGGCGGAGTGCTGTTACTGATCGTAGGCCACTTTTTGCCGCGATTCGGACAAGAAGAAAATGTCGTCGATTTGGCCCGACCCTTCATGCTCGCACTTATGCCGGGTTTGCTTCCGATGCTGTGGCTCAACGTGCTACGTCAGTTCGCAGTGGGATTACGGCGCGCCGGTTCTCTCTTGAAGATCGCGATTATATCGATCGGAATAAACGTATTGCTAAATGCGCTGTTCATCTATGGTTGGCTTGGAATACCCAAACTTGGCTTAACAGGCATCGGACTGTCTACAACTATCGTCCAGTTTTGGACATTCCTGATTTATCTGCGTACTGTGTGCCGAGATTCGGAGATGAGCACACTCCTCGCACTGGATGCCTGGAGCGCCGAACCAGGGACCGTTTGGCGAATTGTGCGACTGGGAATACCTATAGCGCTAACGTACGGATCCGAAGCAGCTCTTACTTCTGTAGCTTCATTACTAATGGGTACATTTGGACCAGTAGCGCTTGCCGCCTCGAACGTTGTGAATCAACTCGCCTATATCGCCTACCAATTTAACATCGGCCTTTCGCACGGTGCATCGATTCTTATCAGTCGAACCCTAGCCCACAAACGGCCGTCCGAAGTTGGTGCGATAGCAAGGAGAACGTTGGTAATTAGTTTCATCGCAATGTCCCTGATAGGCCTAATTTACGCAGCATTTCCACAAGTCGTTCTCTATCCATTTCTCGGCTCGCAACACAATAACGACGTTATTATGCAAGCAGAACTTCTTCTCTGGTTTGCTATTGTCCATCAATATTTGAAAGGTTCTCAGAACATTTGCATCGGACTTTTACGGGGTTTAGGGAATACAAAAGGTGGTCTTAAGAATACATTTGTGGGTTACTGGCTCATTGGAATCCCAAGTATGCTTTTATTTTCGTATGGGCTAGCGTGGGACGGCAGCGGAATTTGGTGCGGGCTCTGTGTTAGTTTTGCTGCGACCAGTCTTCTTTTGCTGCGACGTTTCTTCGCTGATTTAACGGCAGCGATCCCTAGCCTTAAGACTCCTTGAACCAGCCAACGCAAGGTCACAGCAATCATTCTGCGTGACACAGTGTTATGCGCTTTCAGATTCTTAAGGAATTTTCTATTTACCGAGGATGATCATGACAACGATAACGCACCTTGCCAGTCGAGCGCTTTCCTTTGAATTGGATAACGATTCAAAAATGACAGATACACTTTCAAACTGTATCGTCGATTCCATCGGATGTGCCCTTGCAGGAGTTACGCACCCGCGATATAGAGAGCTTTTGGCCTTGGCACCGGTCAACCCTAGTGGTGCGGTATTGATTGGAACGAACAAGCGTACCGAACCAAGCTCTGCTTGCGTAGTAAATGGTTTTGCCACGCATGTTTTCGACTTCGATGATGACTGTTACGTAGGTCTTCATCATCCAACCACGACAGTGCTACCAGCGATGCTTGCGACAGCATCATCGTCTTGTATAGATGGACGGCGCTTCATGACTGCGTTAGGAGCAGGAATCGATGCACAGTGCCTCGCCAGCTTGTCTTGGTCAGATGCTGCCTATGAACAAGGTTGGTGGAATACCGCGCTTTTAGGCGGCCTCGGGGCCGCAGTCGCGTCGGCTCGATTGCTTGGTCTTGGTCAACACGAAATGATGCACGCTATGGCAGCTGCGCTCACGAATGCACATGGCTTGAAAACCGCTTTCGGGACCGATCAGAAAGCTCTAGGAGTGGGACGATCGGCTCGAGCGGGCTACGAAGCCGCGTTACTTGCCCAAGCGGGATTTACGGCGCCCCTAAACATTTTTGAAGCGACTGATGGGTTTTTAGCCGCCCGCGGCCTAACATCCCAGGGTCCGCCTACAGCCGACACTATCGAGGCGACTGTTTCACCACTCTCGGTGCCAGGGATTGCCTTCAAACCATGGCCAGTATGTAACGCTGGGCATGCGGCTATTGAAGCCATCTTAGAATTGCGGGCATCCGACAAATTCAAGTCACACGAAGTTTCGAGCATAACTGTTGAGGTACTTCCTTTCGTTCGAAAATGCCTGCAATACGACAGACCGCGCACACCTTCCGAGGCGCAGTTTAGCTTGCCTTTTGCCTTGGCGACCGCGATCCTTAGCGGCGGCGTGACCATTTCTGACCTTGACGCTAGAAATATAGAACGCCCCGACCTTGTAGCTTTGATGGAACGCGTCCAGGTAGTTGTGCTTGACGAGGTCCAAGGCTTATCCGCCGACATTTCCAACAGAGAGGGTGCGCGCGTAGTCGTTAGAAAAACGGATGGTATTTGTCTATCTAGCACGATAGCGATTGCGCTAGGTCAAACGTTACGTCCTCTGGATTCCACGGGAATTGACGAGAAATTTCTGTTGAATGCTGCAAAGACCCTATCGCCGAGATACGCTGAACAGTTGCTCAGTTCCTTACGCTGCTTGTCCGACTCGCTCGATATCAGGCGAACGTTTGCTTTATGCGATCCTACCGCTTGCGATGTTGGGCGCTAGCTCTCGCATAGCGCCAATTCAGTTGCTGCATGTCGCGTGCGTTTTGGCTTTTTCATCTCTTTGACACTTCGTTGGTTCTTGAAAGGGGCTCCCTTGGTGACAGTATTGTTCATTCTAATAGGCATGAAAAATACTGCCCAGTCGACATTTCTGCCCGTCCTTGGATCGCACGCAGAGCAGGTTATCGAGCTCCGGAGCTACCCTCCTACTTTCCGCGTGTTTACTAGGTGACACAACGCCCCCGCAGTCATTGGCTTTTCGTCCGACAGGATGCACAAGAGACTTGTGCTCGGCATAATTTGCTTTGCGTTGGGGATAGCATAGCGCTCCCTGTCGATACCGTTCGGATTCCTAGCCGCGGTCGCTATAGGCGCCGGTAACTGCTATGGCCGCTTTCATCTGCACACACGACAATCAAACCAGCATCTATTGTCGATTGTGGCTGACCGAAATTGGCCGCCCTCTGCCTCACGATGACACGCGCTTCAAGTTCTAGATTTTGCGCGACTCAGGCCCGCTGTTACCACGCGCTTGCGCTTCTGCTCCACGATTTTGAACTCGTTAAATGCCAACCGCGCCTTTCGGATTCCCACGCCGTGGTTCATCACTCCCACCCATGTGGCGACTTCCTGTTGCGTGGTTGTGCAGCGGACGCCGATTATGACTTCACGCAGCCTCAGTGTCGGACCGAAGTCTGCATAGTAGCGGCCGTCCTCATCTTTGGTCTTGAGGTCGCTCATGACTCTGTATTCGTTCTCGTAACGCCATGCTTCAAACTTGGTGAGTAACATGGACTTGACCATTTCGGGCGTAACACCCGCATTATGTTTTGAAGGGTCGATATCAAACTTGAGGCGGCTGGGTTCATAACTCACCTGCATCACCAGTTCGTCCGGTACGTCGAAGCCCAGGCACACTCCGTAATGTTTGTCGCCGTAGTGCGCCCACATGACCGGACTGTTCCAGTCTGTCGAGAAACAGATCACGCCTCGCTGCCTAGACAGGTGCTGACGAAGAACATCCGCCACAATGCGGTGTTTCGCGCTGGGGAGAACGTGAGGCAACAGCTCGAACGGGTCGTTGAGATCGTCAAACAGAGAGACCTTGATACGGCGTTCTTCGACGACCTTCTTCGCCCATTTTTGCGCGGTCAGATAATAGAGTCGCATTCGATGCCCAAAGCCCCCGTTGTCACTACCGGATATGTGTTCGCCCGTGAGCGTGACGAGCGTGGTGGCGGCCGCGCCGAAGATCCAGGGCAGAAGAGTCCAAAAAGCTCAGTCTAACCAATTCATGTCAAAAATCCGGCCAGTCTGACTATTTCGGTGTCGCCAGAGCCAACGCGCTGACCAAAAAAGTTAATAAGTCATTGATTTATCAAGATGGGCAGTCTAATGAATTCGGTTTCCCGGCACGACAGCGTTGGAGGCGATATCAAGTCTCGTCTGAGCGCATTAGACTCAATAAATGTCTGCCGCGGCTCAACGTCATCACCCTGGGCGCATTTGAGATCCCGGTGGCAGCAACAGCATCTTCGATTTGTCGCCGAACGGTCGCCGATCGTACGTGCCAAACCCGCTCCACGGTAAGCCGCCGGTCGAAACGACTCGTCCTTCTTCAGCGGCAGTGTTGCGTCACCACGCCTGGAAGGCGCCAGATCGGGCAAACAACCGCTGTTCGTGATCGCTACCCTGATAGGCAGTTGTAGCTCGACATGCGCCGATCGAAAGGCAAACTGATTGGTCTTCGGTGCCGTCGGAAGATGGCTGGCTGGATCCATTGAAAGCCGGGCTTCCAGAGCGGGAGCTTAAAGGGTAACTTTCCCAAGAAAATGCGAGGAGGCCTTCCCAACATGATTATCCGGCCGGATTGCGGGTCGCTCTCGAAACTGTCCGCTGTGTTCAGGTCGTCGACTCGGCACCGGTCACGACCGGTGCCGCCGGAGCAGCTACGGCGGTGCTTGCGCGCGGTTTTTTCGCCGACGCCGTCCCGCCCGCAATTGCGGCTGTCTTCGTGAAGGCCTAGTTGGCTGGTGCCTTAGCGGTCACAATCTTCTCGGCAGCACCCTTCGTTGATGTCGCCTCCCTCTCGACTGTCTTCTCTGCAACCGCGCCGCTTTTGGCCGCAGACTTCGACTTACGGGCTTTGCTCGTGGCACCGGTCTCAGTCGCGACGGTGGCCGCGTTGACAATCAAAAACTTCGAGCGGTCTTTTGCCGCCGCAAGCCATGCGGGCGCCGGGCCACGTCCGCTCCATTTTGCGCCGGTCTTCGGGTCGAGGTATTTCGCCGGCTGCGGACCTTTGCGCTGTCCTTTGTGAGCCACAGCACTTCCAACTGCCACAGTTTTCCTGGTTCCAGTCTTGGCCGTTCTCACGGCGCCACCGTCCGTGCCGTCAATCAAGAACTTGCTGCGGTCCTTAGCATCTGCAATCCATGCCGGCGCGCGCCCGTGTCCGGTCCACGTGGCGCCCGATTTAGAATGGCGATATTTGGGTGGCTTGACTCCGGTGACAACTGAACTACTGACCACCTTTCGCGTCGCGGTGGTGTTGGGCTTGGAGCCCGCTGATCGGCCGTGCTGCTTCTTTTCAGTCGAGTGAGCGGCGATGTCCGCGGTAGTAAGACCATGCTCTTCCATTAGCTTGCGGATGTCGCTCAGGACAGACTGCGCGCGCTTGGCAATCAACTTTTCGGCTTGCTCTTGAAGCTTCTTCATCTTGTCTTTGATTTGTTCGAGTGTCGGCATCGTGGTTTCCCTAGTGGATGTGCCCGCAATATGCCACGCGCGCTTCAATTGCGAAAGGCTTGAAAGGCCTTCCCACTGCGTACGTGTAACGAACAACTATCATAGAACCGTTGAGGATCGTCAGCGAGTCAAGGTTGTGTGCCACTGCCCGCGTACCCCGCATTTAGCGCCGAGTCGATCGCGAAGTGAGGCGCTATTTTTCAATGTAGTGAGCGTCCGAGAGCAGGGCTGTCGTCTAATTCGGGTGTTTCAAGGGCTCTCGAAGCCATATTCGGTGAGGGTTTTACGGGGGCCGCTTGTATGAAGCAAGGTACAGGTCATCGTTTTCGTGACTTTCATGCAAAAAGCCCCTTAATTCATGGCCTCAGACGTTGCGTCAACATGCCGGTGTTGATACGCTGGCGCCCACCCGAGGATTTGTACCTTTGCGCTAGTCGGTGACGGCGCAAAGGCAAAGGTCTTGGGCAACCTTTGACTAGAGAAGAGGAATTCATGGCAACAATCGGTACCAAGAAACCTGCGGCTCCCGCTACCAAGAAAGCGGCAGCACCCGCCAGCAAGAAAGCTGCTGCGCCAGTCGCGAAGAAAGTAGCCGCACCTGCGGTGAAGAAGCCAGTTGTTGCCACGCCTTTGAAACCTATCAAGGATTCGTTCACGAAAGCATCGCTGACCATTCACCTGGCCGAGCGTTCAGGGGTAGAGCCGAAAGCGGCCAAGGCGTTGTTGGCGGCGCTCGAAGAAACGGTGCTTGCATCGATCCACAAGAAGGGCGCAAAGGAGTTCACGCTGCCCGGCTTGCTGAAGGTGGTCGCACAAGATGTGCCGGCTAAGAAGAAGCGCTTCGGCAAGGACCCGTTCACAGGTGAAGATAAATGGTTCGCGGCGAAGCCGGCTTCGGTGCGCCTCAAGGTTCGCCCGCTGAAGAAGCTGAAGGACGCGGCGCTGTAAGCGAAAGTGTTCTGACGTGATAACGCCCCTTGCGACGAGAATCCAAGGGGCGTTTTCCATTTTCGGCCGGTTGCGATCACGTCGGCGCAGCCACCGAAAGCGCGCTGTTTTGTCCGTGAGCCGAGCGGGCAGGAAGCATTTCACTTTCTCGCCGCAGTGATCGGCACGATGTTCGTTATCCCTCGCTCGCAACGCACTAGATAGTCAGACCACAACTCCAGCGCAACGCGCAGTTCGGGAACCTCTTCCCGCACGTCATAAATCCCTTCAATGCCCCTGCGTTTATGGTTTAGAGCCAGTTCGCTAATCTCGTTTGACACCCCGAGGTTGCGCATGTGGCCTTTCGCGGTGCTGCGGGTGTCGTGTGGCGTGAAGTAGCGCGTGTTGAACACGTTATCCTCTTGAAGCTCAGACAAGATGTCCCACAGGGTGGTCACGCCCATATGACTGCCGTCGCGCGTGTACATCCCTGGCAGCAGGTAATCCGAGTCCCCGAACATATCCATCAGTTCCTGAATCCATTCGGTTACGGCTGGACTGAGGGGGATCAGCATTCCGTGGCGTGTCTTGACGTTTTCGGGGACGACCCACCACGTCCCTTTATCGAGGTCGAAGTCTTCCTTTCTCGACTTGACCAACTCGGCGGTTCGGACGCATGTCCCGAGCAGACAGCGAAGCATCAAACCGTACTTCCGACCAGTTGCATGGTCTATCTTCGACAGGATATCGTGCAGTTCCTCGGGTGTGAGCATTACACGTTTTCTCGGAGGAGGCTTGGCTCCCTTGATGGCCTCAAGCGAGATGCCAGCACAGGGGTTCGCATTGATGAGGCGTCGGCCGACCGCGTGATGAAAGAGGCGCGACGTCGAGCACAGGATCTGTTCTGCCATGGACCAACTGCTGACGCGTTCGACCATGAGCACGATATCCGCTGCAGTCACGGCGGACACAGACAGGGGGCCAAGGGTGGGACGGATCCTCTTCTTGAAGTGCCGCTTGCGAGCGCCAGCGCTCCCCTCCGCCAGCGAGGGCATGATCTTCTCGTGGTAATCGTCGATCAGAAGGCTGACGGTCCAGTCCGCCGCAGCCCGCGCCTTCTTGATGCGCTTCTCGCGCGCCGGGTCGCCGCCGCCATCGATCTCGACCCGGCGTTGCCGAGCGAGTTTGCGCGCCGCGGCGAGGGACATGTCCGGGTAGTTGCCAAGCGTCAACTCGCGCCGGGTATTGCCGCCGAGGCGGTAGCGGAGAATCCAGCTCGCCGTCCCGGTCTTTGACAGCGTAAAGGTGAGGCCGTCACCGTCCGATTTGGCAACCGGCTCGCCTTTGCCGATCCAGGCGCGGAGTTGGATATCGTCCAGAAGGTGAAGCTGTTTGGGCATGTCGTAGCTCCCGGGGTGTGGTCACCTATTATAGCTACCCACTCGTGTTATCAGCTACCCGATTAGCTACCCGGTTTAAAGTCGATTTTATTGGTTGAAAATGGATGACAATGGAAAGTAAATAACTGATTGTATTGAAGAAATATTGATTTTCTATACATTGTTGGACGCTGCTGGACGTCAATTTTAATTAGTGCCGTTGATCTCGATTGTGGTCAGCTTGCGGCTCGCGTATTCGAGCTCGCGCTTTTGCACGAGCCCTTGCGGATAGAACGTCCCGCGCCACGGTTCGAAGGTCCAGCCGCCGATACCGATCCTGATCTGCCCAGCCTTGCCCGCCGTCTTTCGGGTTGCCATGAATGAGATTCCTCCCGGTGCACTCGATGCGCTCAAGTGTAGCGAATTGGAACCAGGCGTGCGATGCCGGGGCGTGAGGCTCAGCTATCGGAAGAAGATTGAAGATCAGTGGCGGGGGCATGCTGCGTGGCAGAAAATGGCTTCCTGCCAGCGCGGTCGTTAGCCAATGCAGACTGTCCGGTACGCGTGAACGCCACGAGCGCAAGCGAAACCAGCGCTGCAAAGACCACATAAAAAGCGGGCACATAGTGGCTGCCGGTCGCCTGCGTCAGTGTTGACACAGTCAACGGCGCCATGCCGCCAAACAAGGTCACCGCGAGGTTATACGACAGCGCCACGCCAGTCGAACGCGCCTTCGCCGGGAAGATTGCTGACAGCATGCCGGGATGCGGACCCGCTATCGCAACCTGGAAAAGGGACGCAATAATTTGCGCGATTAAAAGGCGCGTGAGCGATGGCGCAGAGACGATGAACCAGAACAATGGGAACGTGCACAGCAACCAGGTGATCACCAATGGGTAGAAAAGCCGGTAAGCACCGAATTTATCGGCGAGTTTTCCTGACACCGGAAACAGCAGGAAGTTGATGACCCCGCCAATGAACGTTCCAAGCAAAGCCGACTTGAGCGGGAGATGCAGTTGATGTTCCACATACACGGGCAAATACGCGTTCCACAAATAGTTGGACGCGGTGCCTATGATCATCACGCCCATTGCACATAAGGCCGCATCGCCTTGTTCGCGCACGAAGTCGCGCAGCCGGAAAGCGCGCGTAGCACCAGCGCGGACTTGCTTGCGCAACGCCTCGAACTCAGGCGACTCGGCAATGTTATGCCGGATGTAAAAGCCCAGCGGTCCGATAAGTGCGCCAATCAGGAACGGCACGCGCCAGCCCCAGCTCGTCAGCGAATGCATCGAGAGATTATTGATCAGCAGATAGCTGCATCCTGACGCCAGCAAGATGGCAAGCGCCTGCGAGGACATGTTGAAGCTGCCGTAGAACATCTTCTTGCCGGGCGGCGCGCTTTCCACCACAACCACCGACGAAAGGCTGAACTGCCCGCCGATCGCCAGTCCCTGGATCAGCCGTGCCAGCAGGACGAGCAGCGGAGCCGCGACACCCAGGGTTGCGTACCCGGGAGCCAGGCCTAGTATCAGCGTGCCTGCGCACATCATCAGCATAACCAAAGAAAGTGCACGCGTGCGGCCAACGCGATCCGCATAGATGCCGAGCAGAACCCCGCCAAGCGGCCGGACAAGAAAGCCAATGGCGAACGTGGCTAGAGCGAGCGACATGGACACTACACTGCTTCCCACGGAGAAGAACACCTCTGCGATGATCTTCGAGAAGTAAACGTACGCCGTGAAGTCGAACCACTCGAAGCCACTGCCGATCACCGAGGCGACCAATGCGCGGCGGACCTGCCGCGGGTCAAGTGCAGCGGGCCTTGATGCGCCTTCATGTTCTGCTGGATTCATAGGTCATCTCCTCCTGCGCGTTGCCGCTGAAGAGCAGGCAAATAAGCGTGATATGCACCGCCGGCCCGGGACGCGGACGCGCACCGGGCGAGAGAGCCTCGCGGATTCGCGAGCTTATGTTTTCACATTGTTTTGAACTAGCTGGCGCGGCGCTCGCGCAGCACGCCGGCAAGGAAATCCTGAACCGCGCTCACGGCCATCATGCCGTTGTGTGGCACGTTATCCAGTTCATCCAGCTCGACGCCGACCCCCGCTGCTTCGAACGTCGCCTTGAGCGTCCTGAGACGTTCCGGACGGGTAGCGCCAGCCTCGTTCGCGCCCGGCATGGTGTGACGGCCACCTTCCCGATGCGTGATCTCCCACGTTTCCAGATCCGCTTTGCCGACCACCATGTGAACCGGCACGCGGCGCAACGCGTCGAGGTCGAACGCCTTGCCGAACTGTTGCTCGAAACCCCGCAAGCCGACCCACCAGTCGCGGTTGACATCGAGCAGGGTCACCGAGCCTGGTGCACCAATCGACACGGCCCAGAGCTTTTCCGGGTGCAGGTAGGCGAAACGGTTAGCAAACTGTCCGCCGCCGGAAAAGCCGAACAACGCGAACTGGTCGAAACGCTTGCCATAACGTTCGCTGATCTCGTCGACCATATCGAGCAGCACGCGGTCATAGCGGATGTCGCCTTCCATCAGATGTTTGAAACCGTCCCGATTGCCGTCACCGCGCACGCCGACCGGAAATAGCGGACATAAGACGATGCAGTTGTTCCAGCGGCCGAACTCCGCGAACGCATCGCGGTAGTGAGCGAACTGGCGCCCCGTCCCGTGCATGACCACCACGAGCTCAACGTTATTGCCTGACTCGCGGATGGTTTCCGGCACGTACAACGTGTAAGCGAAACGTGGGTCGTTGCGACTGGAAAACACGGTTGTCGAACCAAGTTCGTAATACGCCTGTCCGCGCTCGGCGGTTTCGTCCATGGACGGGGAGGGGGTTGCCTGAGACATGTATGCAGCCTTGTGGTGGGATGGTTCACCGTACAATTGTGCAGTCGGTCATTCAAAAAAACTAACTGATTTATATTTACACAAACTAAACTGAACCTTTAGTCTCGCAACCTCGGCACGCTATTTCCATGAGCACTATCCGGTTTTTGCGCACGTTCCTTGCCGTTGAAAAATACGGCTCGTTCGCCGCAGCCGCGGGTCGCGTTGCGTTGACCCAGGCAGCGGTCGGACAGCAGATGCGCGCGCTGGAGGAGGAGTTCCGAAGGCCGCTGTTCTCCCGGTCGGGGCGAGTCATTACGCTGACCCCCGCGGCTCGCGCGCTTATCCCCCAGGCGCGCAAACTGGTCGCGGCGTATGAGGCAATGCTGGCTGACGCGGATACCGGACACGAGATTGCAGGCAGCATCACCGTGGGCGCGATTGTCTCGGCAATGGGCTTTTTGTCGGAGAATGTGGTCAGCCTGAAAGCGCAGTATCCGGCGCTCGATGTCCGGCTGGTTCTCGGTCATAGCGAAGAGCTGGCGGAGCAGGTCACGGCGTCCAGGATAGACGCCGCGCTTACCGTGCAGATACCGTACGAGATGCCGGTCAATCTTCAATGGACGCCGCTTTACGAAGAGCCTTTGATGCTGATCGCAAGCACGCGGGTTGCGACGGCACAGGCAGACGTCGGCTCCTTGCTCAAGAGCCATCCGTTCATTCGCTTCGACCGGACGTCGCCAACAGGGGCGAAGGTCGAGCAGACCTTGCGGCGCATGCGGATAAAACCCAAGGAGGTTCTCGAGGTCAATTCCGTAGCCGCGATCATCGACCTGGTCCGGCAAAACGTGGGAATTTCCATCGTGCCTTTGCTTAAGCATGTGGCATGGACACGCGACCATTCGCTGATTGCACTACAACTTCCCTACGGTTCGCTCAAGCGGGTAATCGGTATGCTTGAAAATGGCCGCCAGCTCGAGATTACGGCGGTAGTGCGGCAGAAGCTGTTGCAGACATTGGCTTAAGCCACCCTAGATTTCCTCGATGCATTGCCCCGGCCTTACCTATCCTTACCGGCGCTAAAGATCCGGCCGCTTCAGTCGATAAGCTGGAGAGGCCGACCAAGACCGGCAAGAGGATAAGGGAAGTTGCTATGCAGATAAGCAGTGCTGCGTCGTCGCCAACTTCGGGGCGGACCATGTCGACTTCGGGTGCCGCGGCTGACCAACGGTCTGTATCGCAAGACAACGCCGGCCCGGCGCAGGCAACACAAACGACGCAAACGACCGCAACAACACAAACAAGCCCAGCAACGCAAGCGACCAAACCGGCAGATGCCGCGACACAGGATTCAGCCGTGACGATTTCGCCCGAAGGTGCTGCAATGGCCAGTCAGGATGCAAGCAGTGGCGAGGGTTCGGCGTCGAATGTATCGGCGGTGAAGTTGCTCGCGTATGGGACGCTTGGACTCGAGCGTCCCGACCTGCCGCAACAGGACCGTAACGAGTTCTACACGGCGGGCAGATGGATCGCTGCGGGACTCACCATTGGAGGAATCATTTCGCTATTGGTTTGAGGGTCACAGGCGTCTGCAGATCAAAGCCAAGTTGTGACTTGCCTAGCGCAGTCAAATTATCCGCGGTGGCTCGTCCGGCGAAGTCGACTTCGAAATGGTCAGCCGGAAAGTCGGGCGGACTTCTGCCTTCCAGAAAACTCGGCAACTGGCGTTTCAGGTAGTCGTCGTTCTTGGCACATGCCGGTGCCGACGAGATGTACATCACGTTGCTGTAGCCCCGACCGCGATGCGCGTCCTCGACTGCGTGAATCACGTCGCTGTGCCAGAACACGGTGTCGCCGGCTTGCATCTTCGGGATTGACGAGAGCGCGTCGAACAAGGGCGCGTGATATTCCGGCTTGATCGACAACGCGCGTCCTGGCATGGCGCCGCAGAGGTCGTCGTCGGCTACATCGTCCTGAAGCGCGCGCAACAGGATGTACGCCATTGCGTTTGCGATTGGCACGAGCTGCAGGGTGCCGTCGCCCGGGCCCTGAGGTGTCAGCGCCGTCCAGCCCTGGAAAGTGCGGAACATCGAGCATACCGCCGGCGATGCAATCTCCCGGACATCCGGTCGGAACGCAGCGTCGAACGGATCATATTGACGCCAGTTGCCATCGAAGACATGCCGGTATACCTTGCGGAAATTACTTTCTATCCAGCGCTCGACCGAGCCCCCGTCGCAATGGGCGGAGAGGCCGAGCGACCCGGACCCCGGTGGCCTGCGACGCAGACGGTCGGCATAGGCAGGAACGCGTTCAGGATCGAAGTGCACACGTCCTTCGCTCTCGCTGCGCCACAAGCGGTTCAGGAAGATCCGCGCGGTAGTGAGAGAGGGCGCCTGGCGGGCAAGCACCTGCGGCTTTGACCAATAGATTCCATAGATCTGCGGCTTGCTGGATGCCAACTGACCAAAGTATTTGTCTTCCGCGCGGTTTTGCAGGCGTGTGTCCAGATCATTGTGTTCGACGTAGTTCGCAATGTCCCGGTCCCAGCTTTCCACCAGCGCGGGGTCGAACACCTGGCGAATCACGCACGCCCCTCGCGCCTTGATGAGTTCGACTTGTGCGGCGGTAACGCGCTGTTCTGAGATGTCGGAAAACTGAATCTCGGGGATGACGGCTTCGCCGCGATTGCGTTGCCTGGTAATGAGCTTTGCCTCGGCAATGATTGCTTGTTCGACGTCGGCGAATACCTCTCGATAATTGGGCAATTGCTCGCGCAGTTCCCGCTTGGCCTGGCGAATTGCAGCGGGTAGATCGTCAATGATCAGTGCAGCCATGCTTGTCTCCGTATGAGTGTTGGTATGACCGGAGCATATGCCGCGCACGTTCTTCGTGGTGATACTATTCAGACAACTACTTTGCTTGTTCAGCCATGAATCTGCAGCCATGAAGCCAGCATACGAACATGTCGAGTTCGGCGGCAATTGTTCCGTCCGGGTCTACCACCGGCGGCTACCCCGCATTCCGTTCGAGTGGCATCACCACCCGGAATACGAACTGACGCTGACAATGAACAGTCACGGGAAGCGCTACATTGGCGATTCAGTCGCCAGCTACGGGTCCGATGACCTCGTGCTGGTCCCGCCGGATCTTCCCCATACGTGGGCGTCGAACCGCTCTATTGAACCGTCGTTGCCGCAGGTGGCGATCGTGATCTGGTTCGAGGGTGAGTGGGCTCGACGGCTCGCCGATTGTTGCCCTGAATATGAACCGATGCGCAAGTTGCTGCGCAGGGCGGCTTGCGGACTGGCGTTCGAACCCGAGGCGGGAGGCGCGATGCGCGAGCGTATGGGTGAACTGCTGTCGATCGCGGCGCGCGAACGCCTCGCCGCCACGCTGGACATCCTGTGCACGCTCGCCGAGACACCGGGCGAACCGCTTGCGTCTCCCGGCGCTTTCAACGACCGTGATGGCGGACCTTCCGGCCATGAGCCCGAACGCATCAACCGGGTGCTTTCTCTAATCGAAGCACGTTTCGCCGAGTCTTTGCGGCTATCGGAACTGTGTGAGGCGGCGAGCCTTTCGGAACGTTCGCTTGCGCGCTACTTCGCTCAGCACATTGGCGAAAGCGTGGGCCAGTACATGACGCGTGTGAGGATCGGCCATGCTTGCCGGATGCTGCGTGACACGTCGTTGCCTGTTTTGGTCATTGCGGCACGGTCCGGGTTTGCCAATGTTTCCAACTTCAACCGGCAGTTCAAGACCGTGAAGGAAACGACGCCCGCGGCTTATCGCCGGGAGTTTGCCGAGGCCGGCGTTCCTGATGACGACGATACTGCGCGGCTAACCGAGCGCTCTCCATCGCTGCAAGGGAAAGGGATGCGTCCGTAGGATCAAGTATTCAAGTGCTCAAGTACGATAACGAAGCGCATCGATGACCACGGTCATCGCTCGCGACGACTGACGGCGGCTGGCGTAATAAGCATGCAATCCGGAGAAGGTCGGACACCATTCTTCGAGTACCCAGACGAGGCGGCCGGCCGTGATGTGCGGCTGCGCAACGTCCGCAGGGACATACGCGAGACCATAGCCCGATAGCGCGGCGTCGAGCATCTGATAAGTGCCGTTGAAAGTAAGCTGGCCTTCCACGCGCACCTGCACTTCACGAGGTCCCTTCTTGAGTTCCCAAGCGTAGAACCCGCCATGCGTGGGCAGACGCAAATTGATGCAATCGTGCGCCATCAGGTCCTGCGGCTCCACGGGCAGCGTGCGCTTCTGGAGATAGGTTGGCGAGCCGACGATCGCCATGCGCATGTCCGGTGCGATACGCACGGCGATCATGTCTTTCGCCACCTGGTCGCCGTTGCGAACGCCGATGTCATAGCGATCCGCGACAATATCGGAAAGTCCGTAGTCCGTAATGATCTCCACCTTGATCTCGGGGTACCGGCGGAGCACCTTCGAGAGCTTCGGCCAAAGAATGGTTTTCGTCGCGTAGTCGGTTGCGGTAATGCGGATCTTGCCGGCCGGCACGTCGCGAAGCTCGGTCACTGAGATCAGTTCCGCTTCGATTTCATCGAAGCGCGGGGCGACTGTCTCGAGAAGCCGTTCGCCTGCCTCCGTCGGGGAGACGCTGCGCGTCGTGCGGGTCAGGAGCCTGAGGCCGAGTCTCGTTTCGAGCGCACGTATCGTATGGCTCAGTGCCGATTGCGACACGCCCAGTTGCGCGGC
>Ga0073928_10005557_pt1 | contig 17588 bp, 11 predicted proteins | sample PaiPotPPA55metaG_FD_76969 | JGI IMG/M metagenome (GOLD analysis project Ga0073928, IMG submission 76969) | Iron sulfur acid spring bacterial and archeal communities from Banff, Canada, to study Microbial Dark Matter (Phase II) - Paint Pots PPA... ... | reverse complement strand
GCAGCCTGGTAGCTCGTCGGGCTCATAACGCGCCAAACGCCAACCGGCTCTGCCGGATTCAAACGACTTAGCCCTTCTTCTCAACCGCAAAAACCTCTCAAAACGGGATATTCTGGGCACTTAACGGGCACCCGAGAATCAGGCGTTGTTTGAGCTCGAACATATCGGCACGCCCGACCGTCTACTAGAAGGTGCGGAGTACAAAATTCTAAGTGCCTCTTCTCGTGTCGCTGCGAGGAAGCGCGCCATTTATCTCGCCCTTGAACCGGCCCAAAGGTCGACCGAAATTCACCCTGTCAGTAGACGCTTAATTGTTTTCACTTCCCGGAACCCCGTTTCTGGATAACTTCCGAATTGCCGACCATCCGGGAGTTATCGCGCGGTAGCTCGAATCGAAATGCAGAACACGACCACTTCTACCGATGGCGTTTCTCGTTGAGGGCGTGCCAGATCTTCCCAGCGATGAGAAAAATTCTTCTTTCATTCTGACTCCTTCTGACAAGCGGATCCCTGCACCATTTCCTGCAACTTCCTGAACACACTTCGAGGTCGGTCTTGCTTGAAGCCAGCAGCTGAACCGCGTGAACGGCCGTAGTTGTTTCGTTCAGTCAGCGAGTGGATCGGGGCGAATTTGAAAGTGGACCACCTTGGGGCTCGTCCCTTTTCCCGTCTCGCTGTGGAAGGGCGTGCGGGTACCCCAGGTCGTCCAGACTCCCTTTCCCTTCCAGCCGGCCTTCGGATCGTCGAAGCGCCCGTCCATCCCCTTCGCGAAGAACCCCAGCGGATACGGTACGCGCAGGATCACGAACTTCCCATTCACCAGCGCGACCAGCGAATCCGACGAATTGCCCGTCACCATCGGCGTGTTCTTGCCCAGCCCCAGCGTGTCGAACTGATCCACCCACGCGTAATAGTGCGAGTCGTCGCTTCCGGAGTCCGTCACGTTTTTGAACTTCGGTCCCGGCGTCTGATATAGCGTCCATCCCTCAGGGCATTGTCGCCCGGTCGCCGTCGGCCCATTCAGCGGTCCCTTGCATTTGCGCCGGTCGAAGCTAGCTAGGTGCCCGCTCGCCAGCGCCACCCACACGACGCCGTTGCGGTCAATGTCCATGCCCCGCGGCGAGAAGCCCCACACCGGCGCCTTCGGATCGTTCCACGGCACTTCGTAATATTCCGCCAGTGCTGTCTCCGGGGGATTCGGTCCCGGATTCAACCGCACGATCCCGCCCGGAAATCCGAGCACCGTGCCCCACACCATCCCGTCCGCGCCGATCGCCAAACCATAGAACGCCGCGTTGAGGCGCGTATCCTTGGTGGGATCCGTCACCGCGTTCAGCGCGGCAGCCGCGCCCAGACTCTCGCCACCGGGCGTCGTGGCCACTCTCTGCTCGCCTTCCACGTACGCGTCCCGCTTGCCGTTGCCGTTCGTGTCCAGCACCAGAGCCGTCCAGCCTTGCGATTTCGCGGCGTCGTGCGTCTGATCCCACATCTTCGTATTCAGCCATCCCACGACTCCGCCGCCACCCCCGCTGCTGGTCCACATTGTGTTGTTCGCGTCGCTGGCGAAGAGCAAGTGGTGCGTGCCGAAGCATGTGTCGATCATCGAGATTTGCTTGGTCGCCGGATCGTACATCTCCAATTGCCGGCCGGAGCCATCGACGGGAGTGAGCTTCGCGGAAGGAAGGCTGGACCCCGCCTTGCAGAACGCCGGGTTGTCGCGCCCACGGATTCGAGCCGTGAACCACAAGCGCCCGCGCTCGTCGAACATCGGATTGTGAACTGTCGTGTGGCTGTCCCAGATCGCCTCGTCGCCCCACACCGCCGACGCTTTCAGCGGCTTCGGCTGCCCAGGCGTATCCGGATCGCGATAAGCAGTCTTAACCTGGCTGATCGTGTTGTGAACCGGATCGAGCACTGGCAAATAGTCGCGGCTCTCCTCGGGCGATCCGTAGATCGGGCCGTTGGCGTTGACGTTTGGATTGCGCTTGTCCGTCGAGATTTCGTCGTGCAGATACGCTTTCGGATCTGCCCAGTCCCACTGCGTGATCACCACGTTGCGCTCGATTCCCTGCGGCCGCGGAGGCGCTTCCGCCGGCAACTCGCCCTTCGCGATCCGCGTGGTCCAATCGCCGAACATTTCGCTGGCTCGCTTGGCTCCGAGTTGACCCAGCCCGCCCAACATGATGGCGCCAGCCTGTCCGGACTGCACGCGGCGCGTCCATGCCTGCGCCGGATCGAGGTCGCTGAACATCGCCGGAATCGTCCGCGTATATTGATTGCCGAGTTGGTGGCACGACTCACAGCTATCGGTCTTGATCAGGTGAATCCATTCGTCCTGGTCTCTGACGGCCGGTGAAATTCCGTTTCCAGTGTCGCCCGTGCCGGGAAATTCGTTTTTCCCGGGCACCTCCAGCAGCGCATACCAATAATTTGCCGGATAGTATTGTGCCGCGGCCTTCTTGTCGGGCGCCAACTTCGGTTTCAGGTCCACGATCTTGCCCGGCTCGGTCTCCACCTTGGGCGAATCCACCAGCCCGTAGCCCCGTGCCCATACGGTGTACTCAACCTTGGGCAAGTCGGGAATCAAGTAGCGGCCGTGGTCGTCGGTCACCACTTCCTTGAGGTAATGCGTCGGCAGATCGTTCGTTTCCGCGATCACCCACACTCCTGCTTCCGGTCCCCTCAAGCTGGTGACGGTACCACCGATGTCGTCGTTGTTGATTCGGATTGCTTGGCCGCTACTCGGCCTTGCACTCGTTCTGCCGAACGAGACGCCAAGCAATGAGGCGACGCCGAGCGCCACCATTGCCAGAGACAAGATTCTCCTGGTCATGCTATCTGACCTCCCTATGCTCGGAATACTGGCAACATCGTCGGGTCGCCACCGGAAGTTCGTAATTGCAGGAGGGAATTACCATTCCTCTGCCGGTCGACCGACAATATACGCTCGGCTGCCTCCACAGGCAATGCTCTGGCCCGGTACAATGGCCGGTTCCCCCGGTCGGATGACGCTTGCCAACGATTCTGGACGGATGAAGGCGTATCCGGAAGTTATTCTTCCTGCTGGGTGCGTTCGGCGCTGGGCTGCAGTTTCGCTAAGCGGTCCAGGTCCGGTTGTAGGAAGTGATCTCCGCGCTGGCATCGATCCTGAAGCAGCTGCAAGAATCGCGTAATGAGGCGATGTCACACCCGCACGCTCGTTCCCCTGACCCTCCGCTTTCTAGGTCGAGGGTTTTATTCTTCGAACAAGGGCGGCGTCTCGCTCAGTAGCTATCGCGCCGGCGAGCCGCTTGGTTGCTCGTCGGGCTGATACCCCGGCAGATTCATCCCCCAACATTGGATTCACGCAAATCCAGTCAAATGATGACCCTGCCGCCAAACTGCACACTTAACGGGCACCTGAGCATTTGCAGAAGAGCAGCAAGTCGCGTAGTATCTATGGCGCGGGGTGGAGCAGCCTGGTAGCTCGTCGGGCTCATAACGCGCCAACAATCAACCGGCTCTGCCGGATTCAAACGACTTAGCCCTTCTTCTCAGCCGTAAAAACCTCTTAAAACCGGGTATTCTGGGCACTTAACGGGCACCTGAGAATCGCATGTTCGTGCGCAGTCTGGATTCAACGCAGTCTCAGAGACTGAACCGCTAATCGACACAAAAGTGTGAATCACACTCAATCCGGCAATGTTTCAGCGCTGGTGTGCATGGGTCCATTAAGTAATGCGAACAGCAGCCCTGTCCTTTAGGAGCTGAGCCCGGCCGATCCGGATCGTTTGGGTCGTGTTCATACGTTGGTAGACCGCCTCAGGTTCGTTTTGCCAGCAGGGACATCTCCGTGGCCCCAGCGGGTCTTCGCATGCTGGACTTTGTTGGTGGCCGCAAAAACACGCCTGCCTTCTGCGGTGCGCGTGCTGCCGAGCTTCACCGGTATCGGCATTGCCACGGAGGTAGAAACTGATTCCCGAGTGAGGTTTGATCCCAAAGGCGTGGCATCTCTTGCCGCCAATGAAGCTAGGCGGTGCAATAAATTGTAAGCGTACGAGGCAGTTTCTTCTTGTCGTGATTGATCATTCGTTATGCGGGCCTGAACCTCGACTTGCACGCCGTCGTGTCCGTCGGTCTGGATATTGCGCCACATGCGAATTAGAAGTTCACCGGGTTTGGTATTCGTCGGCGTATGGTCAGCGTCCTCACTGGGCCGCGGCTGGAAGACAGGTACGTAGCTGCCTGGCCGATAACAGATAATCATTGTGTCTTGCTCACCAGCGGATTCGTAGTATTCCTTTAATTTACTGCGTAACCTGCGAGCCTCGCTGCGGACAATCGAATCCTCACTCGGATGATAGGAAGAATTACGTCCGTATACTTCTGTGCCGATCAAGTATTCCTTCAGTGTGTCAGCCGCCCCAGCTAACGTCGTTTCGACTGTGAAGCGGAGAAACCGGCCAAGCCGGTCCGATTGAGCAAACATCGAGCTTTGCAGAACGCGAGAGAGCTCTTCACGAATGGCTTGTTCAGAAATCTTGTCGTCGCTTTTACCCTCGGTCATAACCAAGTTCACGCTCATGGGACTCCTCACCTACAAATAAGTTAGTCGTGCAATCGAAAATCTTTCATCGCATGCGCCGGCTTCTGGTACGACCTTTTGCTTGCTCGATCCACTGTCGGATATAGGCAGGACAATTTTCGAGCACGACGCTATTCGCCTCGCAGCTAGCGAGAAACTCCACCGCATCCTGGTTGACGAGCGTCACGTCCCTCAAATCCAACACTAGCTGTTGCCCAGGCATTTCCACGGCGAGCAACTCTCGCACTTCCTTGACATCTTCAGCTTCAATTCGCCCGCTCAATTTGAAGACGACTCGGCCATTCGCTGATCGCTGAATTTTAAGCATGCAATCTCTCTCCGTTGAGAGTCGCGTTGAAGGAAAGCAATCTGGCGGCCAATGGTAAGTTGTTTAAACTGAATACTTAGCTGGTATTCGCAGTGCCCTATTTTTCGACAATTGGCGAATCGGCGGGCAGAACGATTTGTTGGCGACTTGTCTGACACAGCGGCTGAGAAAGGGACCTAAATCGGTGACGGTTAAATGATGGGAGACAGCGCTTCCGTGATGCTATAGCGGTTTTTCCCGGCTAATCCCTGAAGCGATTCTTGTTAATCTTGAGTGACCGAATCTTGGATTCCAGCGTGGACCGCGCAATTCCTAGCTTCGCGGCAGCACCCGACGGCCCGAACACTCGTCCTTGGCATTCTCGCAGGGCGGCTTCGATGATTTGCTTTTCTTGTGCTTCCACCTTCTCCGAAAGATGAAGCCGGCTCCCGGCTGTCTTCTCAAGGGGCTGTTGAGACAACCAACTTTCATCCACCGAAAAATCCTCGGTTTCGCACAAGATGACAGATCGTTCGATGACGTTCTGTAATTCGCGTATATTTCCGGGCCAAGGATACGACTCAAACAATTGGAGGGTCTTCTTGTCGATGCTCGTAATGTTCTTACCAACTTTTCGTGCGTAGCGATCGATAAAGTATTCAACGAGCAGACGGATGTCCTCTTTTCGTTCTCGAAGCGGAGGGATCTCAATCGGGAAAACATTCAGCCGGTAAAACAAATCGCTGCGGAACGACCCAGCGCTGATGGCGGCCTGCAAGTCACGGTTCGTCGCTGCGATCACTCGGACGTCAGCGCGTATTGGGCGCGTACCGCCGACACGTTCAAACTCATGCTCCTGCAAAACACGCAGGAGGGCAACTTGGGTCTGGGGCAACAGCTCTCCAACTTCGTCCAGGAAGAGCGTACCGCCGCTTGCTAATTCAAACCTACCCAGGCGCTGTTGACTGGCGCCCGTGAAGGCGCCCTTTTCATGGCCGAACAATTCTGATGCAATTAAGTCACGGGGGATTGCGGCGCAGTTCACGCTAATAAACGCACTAGAGCTGCGATCTGATCGTCTATGGATCGCCCGTGCTACAAGCTCTTTACCCGTTCCCGTTTCGCCAGTTAGAAGGACCGTAGAATCACTCGGCGCAACTTTGGAGATACGCGAGAGCACAACTTTCAAAGCTGAAGAGGTTCCAACAATCTCTTCGAACATCGAGGCCATGTCGATTTCTTCGCGTAGGGCGACGTTTTCGCGGCGAAGCCTGTCTTCAGCCTGCTTGCGGTCGTCGATGTCCGTCCCGGTAAAATACCAACGTGTAATCTGTCCATGTTCGTCCCGAAATGGGTTAAAACGAGCCAAGAACCAGCGATAACTTCCATCTCCTTTGCGTAGTCGCAACTCCAACTCGCCAGGAGCGCCGCTTGATAAAGCACGATTCATATGGTCCTTGAACCGTTCGGAATCGTCGGGATGGGCACTGGCCCCCATGCTCCTGTGCCGCCATTCCTCGAGACTGATGCCGCGGTAATTGAGCGCGGTGAGGTTTGTATAGAGGGGCTCACGGTCAGGCCCGTATACCGAAATAAGTTGAGGAACAAGGTCGACTATCTGCCGCAGCTCCATTTCGCTTCTGCGCAGTTCCTCCTCTGCTCGTTTACGCTCGGTGACGTCGATCACAGTGCCCACAAATTCGACAAGATGCCCGGACGTGCTCAGAACAGGATGAGCCACGACATGAATGTCCCTGATGGCGCCACCCGGATGCACGCTGCGGTAGTCCGCCTCAAACGCTGCCTTTTCGCGAATCGCCGTCTGGGTTAGTTCCACAAAGCCGGGTCGGTCGTCGGGGTGAATCCGCAGAAAGAAGTCTTCGGCCCGGGGCAAACCATCCTGTGGATCGAAACCCAGAACACGGTAGCATTCCTTCGACCAGTACGTGATATCCGCGTCTGGCCTCCATGCGTAACTGCCTGTCTGGCTGAGTCTCTGCGCCTCCGCCAAGTACGCTTCACTGTTTCGGTGGGCCTCCTCGGCCGTCTTGCGTTCGGTGAAATCGGTCACCGCCCCGACAACTTCGATGTTTCCGGATGAATCGGGAAGAGAGTGCCCTCTCACATGGATATGCTTGATTGCCCCACTTGGCATAACCAGACGATATTCGTGTTCGAAGTCTGTGCTGCTGGACACTCCTTCGATGACCTGTTGTGCATGCTCCCTATCCTGCGGGTGTATGCGCTGGATCACCAAATTTAGGGTCGGTTTCTCGGCGCGGTCGTATTCGAAAATCCTATAGGTTTCGTCTGACCAGACAATCTCTCCAGTATCAGGTTTCCACCCAAAGCTACCTGTGTGACTGAGCCGTTGAGCTTCCGTCAGGTACGCTTCGCTCCGCCGCAGGGCGCGCTTCGCACGATCACGTTCAATCGCAACCGCGACGAGGTGCGTCGCTGACTTGATCAGCTCCAGATCCCGCACCTCAGGACTCCGCGGTTCGCGATAATACATGCAGAAGGTCCCCAGGACTTTTCCGTTCGAAGAAAGCACCGGGCTTGACCACGAGGCTCGCAGCCCATGCTTCAGTGCTGAAGCGCGGTGCTCCGGCACCTCCCACAGCGGGTCCGTCGCGATGTCGGAGACGATGACCGGCGATCCCGTATATGCCGCAGTGCCGCACGAGCCTGCACACGGCCCAATTGGCAGCCTTTCCATCTGCTGTTTCCACTCGTTAGGTATACCGGGTCCTGCAGCGAAGCGCAGGTGATCGTCATCCGGATTTAGCAACAATACTGAAGCAAGCGTGCCGCTCCGCTGCTCTTCGATAAACAGACACAAATCGTTTAGGATATTTTCCAGCGTCAAGTCAGTCGCGGTCATCTCGAGGAGACGTTTTTCCGCGGAGAGCAAGACCTCAGCCTGCTTGCGTTCGTCGATGTCCGTCCCGCTAGAATACCAACGTGTAATCTGTCCCTGTTCGTCTCGCAATGGGTTAAAGTGAATCAAGAACCAGCGATAGGTTCCATCATGTTTGAGTATTCGCAGCTCCAACTCGCCACGGGCGCCACTTGAGAAAACACCATCCACATAGGCCTTGAACAGTTCGTAATCGTCAGGATGAGCAGATGCCGCAGCACTCGTTTGCCGCCACTCGTCCAAACTCATGCCGTGGTACTCAAGCGCGGTGCGGTTTGCGTAGACGCGTTCAAGGTTAGGCCCGTATACCCCGATAAGAAGAGGTGTTAGGTCCATAGTCTGCCGAAGCTCTATTTCAACTCTGCGCCGTTCCTCCTCTGCTCGTTTAAGGTCCTCGATTTCGAGATTCACCCCTATCCAATACAGAAGTGTTCCATCGTCCGCCCGGAGGGGTTCGGCACGAGTCAGGAACCAGCGGTAAATTCCTTCAGCGTTACTAACTCTGAAAGTAAATTCACCGGCGCAGCCTGTGCGCAAACAGGTTGACCAGACTTTCCGTGCCTCTTCGCGGTCGTCAGGATGCAGAAACGGAATATGCGAATCCCACGGTGCGCCCGTGGGAATGCCGAATCGCAGAGGATGGTCTTTCGGCAGTCCGAGGTAATCCGCATGTCGTTTATTTACAAAAGTGAGTGCGCCAGACGCATCGGCGTACCAGGCGTAGGCCGGAACAACCTTGATGGTGGCTCGCAGCTGTGCCTCGAGGACGCGCTTCGATTCGGGTTGATGTTCTGCTGAGTCCATGGTCGGCAATATTACACCAGAGAAATCCACACGGGGAACAATCGGGTTGCTCAAACGGAAGGCGCCGACCGAACCTGTCCGGCTCACCAAACATTGGATCCTCCGCGAATCGAGGTGCTTGACCAACCACTTCAGCTGACGTATTAGCCTTTGCCCGAGGCACGTTAATGCCTAAGGGTTCATCCCATTCAGCGGGCCGTTCGGCACTCTGCTAACCCGTTTCCGCCCCCAGCGATGTCCGGACGATCAATTTCTATGCGTGCGCCCCAGACGAATCACCGTGAGCTAACCGTTGCTCACATTCTCCACTTTGAAAGAGCGTGCGAATGTAGTCGTCGCGAGCGCGGATAGGATCTCTGGGGCAAATCTCCGGACCAAACGAAAACTCGAAAGATAGCAGGAGAAATGTATGAGCGCTGCCTCAGCGGCTACATTTGTGAAGAAGTCAGTGGGTTGGCCAATTGGGCTCAGCGTGCTCATGATTGTGGCGGGGATTCTAGCGATTGCTTCACGCCTGGCAGCGGGAATGGCCATTGACGTGTTGGTCGCATGGCTGCTCGTTTTCAGCGGATGCGTCCATCTGGTATTTGCCTGGTATACGCGAAGTACCGGCGGCCTTATCTGGGAGTTGCTGGTCGGGATTCTCTACATTTTCATCGGCGTGTACCTGCTCATGCATCCCGTGGCCGCTTTGCTGTCACTGACGATCGTGCTGGCGATGTATTTATTCATAGAGGCCGTCCCGGAGTTTGTCTTGGGATTCACGCTCCGTCCGCTGCCGGGATCAGGGTGGCTCCTATTCGATGGGATCATCACTCTCATCCTCGCCGTAATGATTTGGAGGACGTGGCCATCGAGCTCGGCATGGGTCATCGGCGCACTGGTGGGAATCAGCATGCTCTTTAGCGGTACTTCTCGCCTGATGCTTTCTCTGGCCGCGCGGAGCGTCACGAATAAATTGGCCTAGGCTCCCAACGATATCGGCACGAGTCGATTAAGAGCGTGCAAATGTAGTTGTCGCAGTTTAGAGCGCGGTCGTGACGACGGAAGTTACCCAACAACGATAGGAGCCTAAAATGGCATACCGCAGCGTCAATCCGGCAACCGGAGAAATACTCAAGACTTTTACGGAACACACCAATGAGCAGATGATGAACGCTTTGGCCTTGGCGGACGAGGCGTTTCGTACCTGGGCAGCGCGACGGTTCAGTGAGCGTTCGAAGATCATCGCCACGGCCGCACAGTTACTTCTGAAAAATAAAGAAGAGCTCGCTCGCCTCGCCACGTTGGAGATGGGAAAGAGAATCGCGGAGAGCCGCGGTGAAGTGGAACTCAGCGCTTCGATCCTGCAGTACTTTGCGGACAATGCGGAAACTTTCCTCGCGCCGAAGCAGCTCAACTCTGGAATGGGTGATGCCCACGTGGAGTGTTCACCTTTGGGTGTTCTTCTCAGTATTCAACCCTGGAACTACCCGTATTACCAGTTAGCCCGCGTTGTGGGGCCGCACCTAATGTCGGGTAATGTGATACTTCTCAAACACGCGTCCGGCGTTCCCCAATGTGCAGTCGCTTTTGAACGGGTCCTTCATCAGGCCGGTATACCCGAAGGTGTGTATACCAATTTATTTCTGAGCAATGACCAGGCCGGAGCTTTGATCGACGACCCTCGCATAAAAGCCATCACCCTCACCGGGTCCGAGCGCACAGGAGAGGCGCTTGCGTCTCGAGCCGGGAAAAACCTGAAGAAATCGACGATGGAACTCGGAGGCAGTGACGCGTTCATTGTCCTCGACGATGCTGATCTTGACCACACTGTAGCCATGGCCCTGCTCGGCCGGTTTGAAAACAACGGGCAAACCTGTGTTGCTTCGAAGCGTTTCATCGTGGTCGAGTCGATGCTGGACAAGTTTCTTCCCAGATTCGTGGCTGCAGCCAAGACGCTAAAATTGGGAAACCCACTGGACGAAACTGTCACCCTGGGTCCGCTTTCCTCCGATGCAGCTCTTCAACTCATCCTTCAGCAAATACAGGATGCGACAGATCATGGAGCCAAGATCGTGCTCGGCGGCCACCGTTTAGGCGGGGCCGGCGCCTTTCTGGAGCCGACGATTTTGACGAACGTGACTTCGGATAATCCAGCTTACAAACAGGAGTTCTTTGGACCTGTTGCGCTGGTTTTTTCAGCAAAGGATGAGGACGAAGCGATTGCAATCGCCAACGATTCACCGTTTGGTCTTGGAGGATCGGTGTTTACGTCCGATCTCGAAAAAGGCAAGCGAGTGGCGAGTCGCATTGAGACGGGGATGGTTTTCATAAATTATCCCGCTGTTAGCGCGCCGGATCTGCCTTTCGGCGGCATTAAGCGCTCCGGGTACGGAAGAGAGCTTTCCAGCCTTGGGATTGAAGAATTTGTGAACAAGAAATTGATCCTCGTTCCGAGCTTCGCCACATAAGTCAGCTCCGATTGCTGATTGTTTCGGCGAGTTCTTTTGTTACGCCTGTAACTTGAGGTGGCAAGTGAAGGCTGGAGTTTTCCTGGACGTCCCGAGAAAGCTGCGAATGCGGACCTTGCATTGCCCTCGTCGAGCGGAAGGAGGTACGTGTGACTAAGCATATTCTGGTGGTAACCAGCCGTTACCCGAAGGAGATTGAAGATCGTATCGATTGCGAGTACAGCGCCCGGCGAAATCCTAACCAGTTTCCCTTCAGCCAGCAGGACATGCTCTCTGCGGCCGAAGGCGCCGACGCCCTATTCATCACACCAGGAGACCGGCTGGACTCTGGATTTTTCGAGAAAGTCTCGCCCACAATAAAAATCATCGCCACATACTCGGTGGGTTTTGAGCATATCGATCTGGAAGCCGCCGCTCGCAGGAAAATTGCGGTCGCCTATACCCCTGGTGTCAACCATGACGCAACTGCCGACATCGCCATGCTGCTTTTACTTGGTGCTTCGCGTCGCGGGTACGAGGCACAGGGGCTGGTGCGAACAGGAGCGTGGAAGCCGATGACCCCTGACATGCTCTTGGGATGGCAAGTTGGCGGCAAGATCCTCGGCATTTTCGGAATGGGACGCGTGGGACAAGCCATGGCGCGCCGAGCGCGAGGATTTGGAATGAAGATTCACTATTGCAACACTTCTGAGTTACCTGCGGGAATCGCAGGCGATGCCGTCTACCACAAGGATCCGTCGGACCTGCTTCGCGTAAGCCAGTTCTTGAGTCTGCACGCCCCGGAAACTCCTCAGACCCACCATTTCTTGAACTCCAAAGCCATAAGCCTTCTGCCTCCCGGAGCAATCCTGGTGAACACCGCCCGCGGCGGATTGGTGGTCGATGACGACCTCATCGCTGCTCTCAAAAGCGGGCGGATCGCCGCCGCCGGGCTTGATGTATTTGAAGGCGAGCCGAAACTTAATCCGGAATATGCCTCGCTTAAAAATACATTTCTATTGCCGCATATCGGCAGCGCCACGATTGAAACCCGGACAGCAATGGGCATGTTGGCCCTGGATAATGTAGACGCGGTCCTGAACGGCAGGCCCGCACCGACCCTAGTCCAGCCCTAGTCGCGCATCGAGGTCTCATAAGCTTATCCGAACGATGCGGTGACGCTTCCCTAACAAGGCAATTCGGCAAACCGTTTGGGCGCCGCAGTTCAACAAAATCAGCCAATCCACGATCATCCACGCCTTGCGACAAGACAAGTACACCTGCGTCTCGAATATTACAAGTCCCTCTCGAACGACTCCTCGCGAACCTTTATCACGGTGAGCTTACCGTTGCTCACATTCCGCACGTAACGGCAACGTGCGAATGTGCGTGAGCGACGGCCAGAAAAGGTTTTCTGCAGGAATGATTGTCGCGGCCAAGCACCGATATTGTGGCGCTGAAAAAGGAGAGATCATGCACCAATTTCAAGCTCTAATCGCTCAGGCGGGATTACGGAAACTTCCAAGACACGAGGCCGACCGCAGCTTTGAGTATGAGGTTGCATTCAAATCTGCATCGGCTTTCGTCCACCTTCTTGCGTTCCGCGCAATGTACGGCGTTGTTTTGATGACGCTGATCGTTCTGTTTGGCGCTGTCGTACCGACCCAAGCACAAGAGTCCCCGGAAATAGCCAAGCAAGCACAGAATCCGATCGCGAACCTAATCTCAGTACCGCTGGAAAATGACTTTAATCCTCAAACCGGTGTTAATAAGGATGACAGCTACGTCCTGGAGATGAAGCCGGTTATTCCCTTCCACTTGTCGAATGATTGGACCCTAATTACGCGCACGATCATTCCCGTAATCCAAGTGCCCGATCTGGCCCCGGGAGTGAACGGAACATCCGGGTTGGGGGACGTACAAGAATCTCTCTTTCTATCGCCGGCGAAAGCAGGTCCGGTTATTTGGGGTGCAGGACCGGTTATTTCCTTTCCTACAGCCACACAAAGTATCCTCGGCACGAAGAAGCTCAGCGTTGGGCCCACCGTCGTCGTATTGAGAAGTCAGGGGCACTGGCTATTCGGCTCCTTGGCGCAAAACTTATGGTCCGTTGAAGGGCCATCGGCTCGAGCTGACGTAAACCAGATGTTGCTACAGCCCTTCGTGAACTATAACTTGCCGCACAAGTGGTATCTAACATCGTCGCCCATCATTACCGCGAATTGGGAAGCAAAACCTTCCGAAAGATGGACTGTTCCGGTGGGCGGCGGAGTCGGACGGATCGTCCATTTCGGAAAGCTACCCGTCAATATCTATACGCAATTCTTTCGAAACGTAGAACGACCTGACGGCACGACGCACTGGTCCGCAAGATTCCAGATGCAGTTTCTTTTTCCAAAGAAGAGGTAAGGAAACCGGTTCAGTTTAAGAGTCCAACGCAACTCGCTCGATGTTGGTGACAGGATATGCGAACGCTGAGGCAGCTCCCACGAAAGAGGAAAGGTCATTGGCGAAGAATGGTGAAACCATGAGTATCCGAATCCGCTTTGTCACCCTGCTTGTCGCCTTGCTATTGCCCCTATTTGCCGCATGGGCACAAGCGAATGAAGGAACCGTCGAGCAGTTCTTCCGAGAGTACGTAGGTTTGAACAATGATCAAATTGCTGAGATTCGAGCCGGCAAAGCGGTTGCTCGAATTCTGGACTCACGGACTCCGGACGAGGTCTTTGTATTTGGTGCGGTACATGTGCAATCAACTCCAGAGGACTATCTCAGGCTAGCATCGGACGTAGATTCGTTACGAAAGCTCCCCAATTATCTCGCGATTCAGAGGTTTAGTGATCCACCCCGGCTTTCGGATCTCGATGGCCTCACACTAGAGACTGACGATATTCAGCAGTTGAAATCATGCAAGCCGGGCCATTGCGAGATTCAGTTGCCGAGTGACGCGATGGAGGCGTTTCAGCAATCAGTCAACTGGTCTGCTCCGGACGCGGCAAATCAGGTCAACCGGATGGCGAAAGATATGATGCTGGAAGCTCTCTCACGCTACGAGGAAGGAGGCAACACAGCCCTCGGCACCTACCGCGACAAGAATCACCCGGCCAACGTAGCCAACACGTTTCAGTCGTTGCTGAGCCGATCAAAGGCGCTTCCCGTCTACCTGCCCGAACTCGATCGTTATCTGCTCGATTATCCAAACGCAAATTCCAAGGACATCGAATCGCACTTCTTTTGGGAGAAAGTCAACTTTGGCCTGAAGCCAACAATCCGGCTAATTCAGGCGATTGTCTATCGAGGCGCAGGCTCGACGGACCCCGCATACGCAATCGCTTTGAAGCAGCTATATGCAAGTCATTACTTCGAGACCGCTCTGGACATAACGGTGTGCGTCCGGAACGATGCGAACCCGAAAAAACCTGGCATTTATCTGATCACCCTCAAAGGTTCACAGCAAGCGGGTCTGACCGGAGTGAAGGGCAGCATCGTGCGGAAAGTTGCCGTCGACAAAACGCGTTCGTCGCTGGAAAAAGCTCTTGAAGCAATTAAAGAAAAACTGGAAGCGCGCGCGGATTGACTAGTTCCGGACATGATGAAGGCTGAGGCTTATGAAGCTACTGGATCGTCGCACCCTGAGCGTTCTTGTGACCATCATCGCAGTCGCGATCGGGCTGACCATCATCTATCTCGCACGAACGGTCATCGTAATTTTCGCTTTCTCGATTCTTTTTGCATACCTCATCGACCCACACGTTAGATTTCTGCAGCGCCACTCTCTGCTTTTCAAGAACCTAAGAGGCCCCCACATCTTGCAAGTTTATTTAGTCTTCCTCATTTTATTGGCGTCCATCGTCCACGCATTTGGCCCTGAACTCCATGGGCGGTCCGGTAGACTGGTGCCACAGATTTCCGGATTCGCGGACTCCGTGGCCAGCGGAGAGATTGCCGACAGGCTGGGGAAAAACCTTGGATGGGCAGACGCTCAAACTCTCAAATTGCGAACTTTCCTGCAGGAGCATCGCCCGGAGATCGAGAACGCGCGACGGGAAGTCGAGCGATCCTCGTCGAAAATAGTAGGCGCCATCCTGGTAATCCCCATCCTCGCCATCTTTTTTCTCAGCGATGGAGAGAATCTCGCGAATCAAACCATACTTGTTGTATCGCCAAATGACGACGTTGCCGCCGTTCGCTCGTTGGCAGCGGAACTCAACGTCATGCTGCAACGCTACATTCGCGCAAAGGTCACTTTGGGGATGCTCTCGTTTCTCTTCTCGTCTGCAGCAATGTTACTGCTTGGCTTTCCTCATCCCATTGCACTCGGTGTGATCGCAGGCATTCTGGAATTTGTTCCTATCGCCGGATGGATGATGGCGGCAGCGGCCATCGTAAGCGCCGGAGCTCTCGCGCACTCTCATTGGATTTGGATGCTCGCCCTGCTCGGCGCATGGCGTGTTTGCATGGACTACGCTATCTCGCCGCGAGTTATGGGGCACGAACTGGAGATTCATCCACTCCTCGCAATATTTACCGTCATGGTGGGAGGCGCGGTGGGCGGTATCGTAGGAGTCTATCTCTCCATTCCTTTGGTTGCGACGCTGAGAGTCGTGTGGCGTAGCCTTCCCTCGCTTCGGAATGCGGACGTGTCCTGATCTGTCCTGCCCGTCTACCTCTGTCTGACCTGTAGCCGAAATTCCCTGATCGACTTTAAAGTGCGTGTTCTTCCTGTTTGTGTCCAGCGATGCTTCTGTCTCCTCTCGACACTGCCGTCTACGGCTAATCACTGTGAGCTAACCGTTGCTCACGTTTTCAGATTTGATTGAGTTTGCGAATATTCGCTCGTGAGTTGAGCACCGACGTCTCGAAATGAAAGGAGTTAGCCGATGGGAGAAACGAAAAAGGAAAACGCAGGGTCTTCGACTGGGAAAGTAACCAGTGTGATTGATTATATCGTCCAGCGACTGGCTGATGAGGGTATCACGGACTGTTTCGGCGTACCGGGAGACTACGCGTTCCCGGTCTGTGACGCAGTCGATCGCAACCCAAACATCAGATGGGTCGGCTGCTCAAATGAATTGAATGCGTCCTACGCAGCCGATGGCTACGCACGCGTTCGGGGCGCGGCAATGCTGTCGACGACCTATGCGGTGGGAGAGTTGTCGGCGATCAACGGAGTGATGGGCGCGAAAGCCGAACGTTCACTCGTCTACCATGTCGTCGGCATGCCGTCCCACCAGAACGAGCTCTTGCGCAAGAAAATGCATCACACATTTGGCGATGGAGTTTTCGGGAACTTCGTCGACATTTCCGCTCAAGCCGCCTGTTGCCACGCTGTGATCAACCCCGACAACTGCCTGGTTGAAATGGAACGTGTGATCCTAGAGGCGCGTCGCAACAACCAACCCGCTTACATCGTCGTTCCAGGAGACTATGCGCTGGCACCGTTCACGCCGGCTGAGGTGAGTCCCGTCACGCTGAAGTCGGGCGAAGCCGGCCTTAAGAAAGCAATCGCCGCCATAGCTGAAAAGATAAAAGGCGCCAAATCCATAGTCGCCTTCCCGGCATTCATATTGTCGCGCCTCGGCTTACAGAAGGAGGCCCGACAGTCGATCGAGGCGCTGGGCTGCCCGTTTGCTACCACGACGATGGAAAAGTGCATCATCGACGAAAGCCACCCGCAATTTGCCGGGGTGTATGCGGGAGCGGCGTCCACAGAAAAGACGCGGCAAATTGTCGAGGACGCGGAATTGGTGCTTGATCTGGGTGGGATCAGCCTCAACGACGAAACCACTGCGGGCTTTTCTGAGCGACTCGATTCCGCACGGTTCGTCTCGATCGGGTTGAATGACGTTCGTATTGGACAACAGGTGATCGCGAATGTCCGAATCGTCGACGTGCTCGCTGCGCTCGGAAAACTGAAATCGCCCCTGCCGTCGTTCAAAAGAACACCGGAACAAGCTCAACCCGTAACTGGAAAGCCGTCGGACAAGATCACGATGGATCAACTCTATCCTCGCTACGCGGCGTTTATCCGGCCGGGCGATAACGTTGTTCTGGAAAGCGGGAGTTCCACTTTGGGACTCGCGCCAGAAACGCTCGCCAACGATGTGCAGGTGCACATACAAATGCTATGGGGGTCAATCGGATGGGCCACGGGAGCCACCTTCGGGATAGCGCTCGCTGACACCAAACGCCGAACGGTCCTCATCACTGGCGAAGGCTCTCACCAACTAACCGCCAACGAAATCGGAAATATGGGGCGCTACGGCGCCAGGCCCATCATCTTCGTTCTCAACAACGATGGCTATATGGTGGAGCGCGCACTCGAACCGAACCCAGACTGGTCCTACAACGACCTGGCAAAGTGGCGCTACGCAGATTTGCCGAGGGCGTTGGGATGCGCTGACTGGATAACAGCACGCGTCGAGACGCTCGGCGAGCTCGACTCCGCGATGAAAGCGGCCCGCGAGAGTAAATCGGGCACATCCATCCAGATCATTGGGGGGCGAATGGATATGCCCAAGACTCTCGCCTTCGCGCATACCCGCATAAAGCAAATGTATG
>Ga0073928_10005556_pt1 | contig 17590 bp, 16 predicted proteins | sample PaiPotPPA55metaG_FD_76969 | JGI IMG/M metagenome (GOLD analysis project Ga0073928, IMG submission 76969) | Iron sulfur acid spring bacterial and archeal communities from Banff, Canada, to study Microbial Dark Matter (Phase II) - Paint Pots PPA... ... | reverse complement strand
GCTACCCCAGCTGAAACGGATGTACCGCCCAAGCCGGTAGTGAGGAATTGGATCACTGGTGCGGTTGTGGTTTGTCCGCGAACGTATCCAGCTTTCCGGTATGCTGAGCCGTTTCGCCAGCTCGGCTGAGTCTATCACTTCAATGGCAACCGAAAGTACGGGCTTTTCCTGCGGGCTCCTGCTCGAAATGTTGGTTAGAGGTCCGGCTCCCGCCACGGTGCCTTCAACATCGTTCCCCTCAACGTGGGATTCGAGATGAAACTCACCATTCCCGGAACGGTCTTCGCGAGCCGAGCCTCTGTTCATTGTTTACACCCCCGAGCCTGGTACGTGTCCTCCGGCCACAGGTATCGGAACAGCGCGGCCAACACTAATACCGGAACCGAGATTTAGCATTGTTGTGACAGCTGTTCGCTCGAGAGGCAGTCAACTTTTTCTCCACCGCCAGTGCACCAAGCCCAACATTTGCAATGCACGTACGCGAGGAAATCCACTTTTTCAGCAGTCACTCACTTCATGGCTAATAGCGCGCGTGTTTCGGTAGGTCGAAGGGGGATGCGACAGGCTCTGACGAAGCTGATCTTGTGCTACAAAAGGATCAAACAGATTTGGAAGACTCCCTCACGAACGACAATCACGTCAAGACAGGCAAGTACGACGGGAAGAAAGCGGTCGAGGTCCGCGTCGCCCGACAATCCAAGGAAGCCTCGATTAGACCGGGGCTTCCGGAACACTCAGCGTCTCTGCCTGCCTTTATTGTTCCCCGACTCCTGCGTATCCAGGATGCTGCCAAGTACCTCAGCGCGACTATTTGGCAAGTTGAAATGTTGCTCAGAGAGAAGACGATTCCCTCATTTGTGCTCGGGAAGCGCCGAGTGGTCGATCGTCTAGAACTTGATCAATATGTGGAACGCCGGAATGCAGAGGCGAAAGCTGCGGCCGAGAATGTGCCGCGCAAACCAGAACGAGTTGACAAGGGTGGCTGAGTTTCACAATGGATTAGGAAGTTTTCGGGGCAGCCGCGCGCAATCAGCCGCTCACTCCAGCGTCGTGGCGTAGTCAATCGTTTCACCGAGGCGAGCCTTCAATTCTTTTAACCAGGCCCGCGGATTGCGGCCATGAATGAGACGACCTAAAAATCCGAGCCTCTCGGCAGCATTATGGCGGTTGCGGCGAATATCGTCCTTGGTGAGCCCACTGTAGATTGACAAGAATTCCGTAAGGCTGGTGGGCTTCGAAAACAAGTAGGTGGCGTGGCCCAGTTGAGGCATCTCCACGACTATTGCAGCCTCCAGATCAAAGATGTACTCCGAACGAAAGAGGTAGAGACCGCGGGAGCGTCGACGAAGTTGCCGGTAATAAAAAGCGTCATAGTCGGGCTTCCATGTAATCAGGCCAACATCGAAATCGGCCGGCATACCGAGCGCGGCGCAGAACTTTTCTAGATCGCCTTTCTCAATTGGAATAGCTTCAACGCGCGCGCGGATCTCGTCCAGCGCCGTGGCGAACTGCCCGAAGCGGTGATGGATTTTACGAGCTTCGCCGATCTCTTCCGCAATGGTTGGAGGAAGGGTGACCTCCGTGCGGCTCGGCACTGCTGTTTGCCATTTAAGTAGTTGCCACTCGCCTGAACGCTGGCGATATTTGCCGCTCTTCACAAACGTAGCCCTGATACCCAGCTTGGTCGGCAGTAGGTGCTTCCATTGGTTCCAGGTAGAGTCCCATGACAGAGGTAACGAGGCTTGGTCAACTACAATTTCCAACTTCTCGCGTGAGTCTAGGTAAATGGCGTGATCGTTATAGAACGAGAATCGTCGCAGTGATGCCCGGATACGCTGAACCTTCTGCTGCGGCAAGAATGCAAGAATTCGAGAACCGAAGAGGGTCGAGCCGTCTCGTGAAGTCTCTCCTGCAACAAGGAGACAACCGAAGCCGCCGTATGGGAAAATTGCCGGCGAAGCAGAGTCAGTTAGCAGTGCGTCATAGCAGGCTCTCAATTCCGGACGGCCGACAATGTTGAAGGCGCGCTCCAGAGTGGCGAGCTCACGGGAAGACTTGCTGGCAGCGCGGAACTCTAGACTGCGAAGTCTAAAGGCGAGGCGCAGTTCCGTCAGAGATGCTTTGGGACTGCTTCGCAGCAGTTCATAGAATGAAGGTTGTCGATCGAATGCGCGATTACGATTGCCGACATAAAAGTAGTCTCTCAATGTCTCGCAGCGTAGTTGAACAGCAGAGATGCCCAAACAGGGACTGACGACTTCTGCCAAAACATAGAGGTTGCCCCGCTTGTCCTTCCGCGGCTGCATCGCATAGCCGATCGCTGTCTGATAAATCTCCCGCCTTCCCGTGATTCGCTTTGCGTTGCGGATCTGGATCTCTGCTGCTACCGGCGCCGTTTCAAGCACGAGCGGAAAGCGTACCTCGTCACCGGAGTGGATAAACGAAGCCAAAAAGCTTGACAGCAGGATGGAAGTGCCGTCGGTGAACACACACTCAGCCTTAGCTCCTTTCGGATTTGTTCTTAGAACCAGGCGCCGGCAAACGTCTCGTGTTGCGGCACCGCCAGCATGAAGTGCAATCGCCATCGCGACGCGGACGATAGCACCAGCTGGGAGTCCCGCCAAATAAGTGGATGGAGTTTCTCTAGAAGGAGAATGCATGTTTACAGAACTGATGCCCTTGATCGAACAGCGCCCAGTGACGATTACTGTCGCCGTCTTGAGCGGGAGCCAGCGGATCAGAGTGAATGTCGTCCCGAAGAGTTTGGAGAAAGATAGCCAAGTCAACGACAAAATCGGCTATTCCAATAAGGATACGATCGCGAAAGTCCCAGACGAGGCGATCAAAGCGCTGACGACACCTTTATCCTTAACCGGGACTGCGGAAGAGATCGATGCTGAGTTGGCGCAGGTCTTGAGGGAATTCGCAGAATCGCACGTCCAGCTTCAGAAGACGGTCGATCAGGCCAGGGAGCAGATTGCCGAGGCGGTGAAAGCGATTGAGGAGCGGGAGAAAAACAAGACCAAATCGAAGACGGTTGCTCGGACAACGGTGGACGTGGACGCTAGCAAGGCGGGGCCGGATAACCCTGGCCTGTTTGACGTAGCCGGGGCAATGGGGAGTGCAGCCGATAGCAAGGCTAACCAGGAAATGGATGTTCGTGCAGAGCAAAGACAGTCATAGCATCGCTTCCGAGGGTTGTCTCGTATCTAACAAAGGCTAAGTTGTTGACAAGACTAGCCAGCAAATCCTAATCTGCCTGTGCAATTGCCGTCCTCAAGGCTCTCAGAAATGACTCGATCCGCATGGCGCTTCGAACGCCCGGTATCCTGAGTGTCACGGGAGAAGAAGAACCTGAGAAGGTGCGGATGACAGATGCGGCGGTGTTGCCCAGGCTCGTGAAGGCCGCGAAAAGCTATTCACGAGACGTCGTCGGGCTTGTCTCTGCCCGGTCTACTACAGAAGCGACATTTTACCCAGCAGTGAGGTCGCTGCTGTCCGCGGCGCTTGAGGCCGAAGACCTTCCATTCGACGTCCGCATCAACACAAGTGAACAGAAAACCGGCGGCGGGGTGAACCTCCCCGATGTCGCCCTCTATGATTCTGGCGGGAAGTTCCTCGTCGTGTGCGGCGAAGTAAAGCTTCCCGACCAGGAAATCGACGACCTCGGGTTTTCGACCGAAGGAAAAGACCAAATCGGGCGCTATCTAGCCGCAACGCGCGCAGTCCTCCTCTGCAACATCCGAGCCTTTGGACTTCTGACGGTCAAGCCGGACTGGAAAGGAGACGGTCCAGTCCCCCCTGAAGCGCGCAGAATCGAGCAGATCGTAGAGCTGTGGCCGTCGGTGGCCGCCCTGCGACAGAACAAACCAATGGCGGCAGCATCACTAGAGGGTCTCGCCGATCTCGTCGAAACGGCCGTAACGCGATACGCACCGATTGCCGAGCCTGAGTCTCTCGCGCGAATACTCGCCCGGCAGGCACGACGTGCGAAAGCCGATCTTCCGGAAAAGTTTACTTACGCAGTGCAAGGGCTCCTGGATGATTTCGGCAAAGCTTTGGGTGTCACGTTCGTCGGTCGCGAAGGAGAGGAATTCTTTCGGTCGTCTTTGATCCAGACTGCCTTTTACGGGCTCTTTGCTGGTTGGGCTCTGTGGTGGCAAGGCAACCGCGCAAAGCCCTTCCAATGGGAGGAGCTTTCGGAGTATTTGAAAATTCCTTTCCTCGGGAGCTTGTTCCATGAGTTCAGACATCCGTCCCGTATCAAGGAACTGCGGCTTGCAGAGCACTTGGACATCGCCACGGAAACACTCGCCCGTGTCGATGGTGAACTGTTCTTCAAGCGTTTTCGTTTCGCGACACTGAAACAGGGTGAAGAGACGGCAACGACCGCCATCATGCACTTCTATGAGCCCTTTCTCGAGGCATTCGATCCGGATTTGCGAAAAGAGCTTGGCGTCTGGTACACCCCGTCTCAAATTGTCCGCTACCAAGTGGGCAAGATCGACCGACTCCTGAGAGAGGATTTGGGCTGTAGCCGTGGATTTGCCGACGAGAATGTGATTGTGCTCGACCCTGCTTGCGGCACCGGTGCGTATCTCCTGGAAGTGTTGCGCTATGCGGCAGCGCAGCTTGAAGAGGAAGGCGCTGGCGGAATGCTTGCCGCGAAGCTCCTCGATGCCGTTTGCCGACGTTTCATCGGCTTCGAGATTCTCACGGCGCCGTTTGTGATCTCGCAGTTGCAGCTATACCTTCTCCTTGCCCGACTGGGTGCTGCGCCGGATGAGAAACATCGGCCAGCTGTTTTTCTGACGAACGCGCTCACCGGTTGGCATGGCCCTGATCAGCTAAAGCTCAACTTCCCTGAACTTCAGGAGGAACACGATCTCGCTCGTGGTGTAAAGCGGCAGGCAAAAATTATCGTGGTACTTGGAAATCCCCCGTACAACCGCTTTGTCGGTGTTCCCTTGGAGGAGGAAGCAGACCTTGCTGATCACTACAAGGGCATCACCAGGAACAAGGACGGCAAGCAGGTCGGACAAACGCTCCTCTACGCTCGCTGGGGAGTTCGCAAGCACCTTCTCGACGACCTCTACATTCGCTTTTTCCGTCTCGCCGACATCCGAATTGGCGAAAACGCAAAGTTCGGCGTTTTCAGCTTCATCTCGAACAGCTCCTATCTTGCTGGCCGCTCCCACCCCATCATGCGCGAATCCCTGCTGGGACATTTCGATACCGTGTGGATCGACAATCTTCACGGAAATCGAATCGCCAGCGAGCGGACACCATGGGGCCAGTCCTGCGAGACAATTTTCAACACAGAGGGAATGGGACCCGGTATCAAGGTCGGGACCTCAATATCCACGTTCTTGAAACGAGGTGTTCGGATCAACAGACCCGCGAAAGTCTTCATCAGGGACTTCTGGGGCCGTGCTGCAAAAAAGCGTGACGCGCTTCTCTCTTCGCTCGGAATGGACTCCTGGTCCCCGGCGGATCTTCAGACTGCGGCCGAGAAGCCTGAGGGACCGCGGTCCTATCAGGAGTTCCATCCATCCGAAAAAACGGCATGGAAATTCACGTCGGCGAAAGAGAGTGGATTTGAGGATTGGCCAGCGCTCGACGATCTTTTTCCACGATCGTTGCAGGGTGTAAACCCGAATCGCGGTTTGAGTGGCAGCGTCATCGATACCGATCGCAACGCACTCGAAGCTCGCATGCAAGAGTACTTTTCCCTTATGACTTTTGCCGAGCTGCAAACACGCCACCCGGATCTGTGCGAGCCACGAGCGAGATATGAGCCGGAAACCACTCGCGAACGGCTCCTCAACGCGGGCGGATTCGACGATCAGAAGGTGCTTCCTTATGTCCTCTTTCCACTCGACGCCCGGTGGATCTACTACGAGACAGAAGCAAAGTTCCTCAATGAATCTCGGCCGGAGCTTGGCGTCCACTTAAAGGGAAACGAGTTTCTCGTCGGGACGCCACAAGCGCGACGCGTTTCCGAAAGCCGTCCTATTCTGGTCCCGGGCCTGTTCGATCTTCATCTGCATGATTGGGGTTCCGTGGGATTCCCCGCGGAGATAAATCCAGGCGAAGAGATTGTCGATCTCTTCAAAGCGGATCCTCGCCAACTTGTACCAAGTGCCAATCTCGCAAAAGAGGTGTGGTCGAACCTCCAGGCTGAATGGAAGCTGGAAGGCGATCTTCACGGACGCGATGCGAAGCATCTTTGCCGAGCTCTTTTCCGTTACTGCATAGCGATGGCCCATGCGCCGCAGTACGAGAGCGACCACAAGGATCTGCTTGCGCAAGACTGGCCGCACATACCAATCACCAAAGACAAGGCACAATTCAGCGAAACCGTGGATCTGGGCTCTCAAGTTGCACAACTGCTCGATCCTCTTGGCGATGCAGCGCCAATTCTGAAAGCCATGTTAGGAAATGACTCGAAAACGCTGGCGGTTATCGAGCGCAGTGGCGGTGGTAGCATCAGCGACTCCGAACTGATCGTCGAGTACAGCTACTACGGCGCGGCAACCGGAAGGTGGGAAGAAAGGCCGCCAAAAGAGACCGAGGCGCTTCATCCAGAGTGGGGCGAAGTGACTGGGAATCTGTATCTGAATGATTCGATCTTCCTCAGTCACGTTCCGAAAGGGATATGGCGGTATGAGCTTGGCGGCTATCCTGTCTTGAAGAAGTGGCTCGGATACCGGCACGCTCAGCGCCGTGGAAACGCTCCGCTGTCCTTGAGCGAGTTGGATTGGTTTAGAAGCATTGTTCTACGAATCGCAGCGTTATTGCTGCTCCGTCCACAACTCGACCACGCTTATGAAAAAGCTACGGCCGGCGCCTGGTCGGTAGACGAGCTATTTTCAACCACTCTCCAGAAAACAAACGCGTAAGGTCTTTGTGTTCTGTCACCACTGACAGCGCCCCGTTGTCCCTGGTCGGAAGGAATCCCAGCGGTCGTATTGCCAGCAATTTCGAGAAGCTACGAGGTATCCCAATAATGACAATCAAGGTGGAAAAACTCGAACGCGTTTTCCTGTTCAATGGAGTGAAACTGCCAGATCCAAGCCCGGACTTTACTGTCGAGCAAGTGCGGGACACTTACGTGAACACCTATCCCGAGTTGGCGTCGGCCGCGATCGAAGGGCCGAGTCCGGTCGATGGAACAATGCAATACACATTCTCGCGCGCTGTAGGCGCGAAGGGATGACTCGGCAGAGACAGTGCAGAAAGCGTAGGGCTGTCAAGCGCTCAGCAAGGTCCCGCTTGGTCACTGGCGAGGTTGACCGAGTGATGCGCGAATTGGAAGCGGCAACCCGCCACGGCCGGCGGCAAACAGATCCCTTTGTGGAGCAATTGAAAAGATGCCCAAAAGCGTTCAAGGCCGGAGAAATGATCGGCAAAATACTGGACTCGCTCAAGTACAGTCAAGGCAACGATGCCACGGCGGATCGCTACCTGCCGCCTCCCGGCACGGTCATTCCGCCCCTCGCCTGATCGGTCTCCCAATCATCGCGACTATTCCCAAAATGACAGGAGTCCGTTGGCGGTTTTGCACGCGTTGGGATGAAGAGCCCGCGGCGGTTCTCGGAATGAGCTTATTGCGACTGGGCATCTGCCGACCTGCCGACTGGTCGGGAAGTGCAGTTGACTTTGTAGAACGCGGTTTCAAGCGGTTCTGTCAGCAACATGGAAATCAAGAGGTAAAGAAGGTTTGGGTGGGCGATCTCCGCATTATGGACTACATCTTCGATCTGAGTCCCCGCGAACGCGATGAAGCTGAAGCAGAAGCCGAGGAACCGAAGACGGTACTGTACCTGGTGGGTGACTACGAGGCTGCCGCTTCGATTCCAATCGGTGCGACCCTGCCTCATTTGGAACGCGAACACGAATTGTTGCCCGCTGCATTCTATGAAGGTTTTACCACGAACCTGTGGAAATGGATGCGGGTGTATGACTATTCGGCCGCTAAGGAACATGCAGAGATGTGGACGGATGGTCTTAACGAAGAGGAAATAAAAGAGTCGGTGTATCCCAAGGTCGCCACTGAGCTGCCTGCATGTATGGGCAGGCACGGAAGGAAGTTTAAGGCGAAAGGGGCCGTGCAATTCTTGCATCAGGTCTACCCACAGATGCACAGTTCAATTGCCCGACAACTTGTTAAGTATGTCCTCGAAATGGATGCCGCTGGACGAGGGTTCACGCACGCATGGCCGGGTCAAATCTCCGACAACGACACACCAAGCCTTGGGGATTGGCTGAACGATGCTGAGGATTGCCGACCGGGCTGCCTTATCACCTGGTACGAGAATGACACAATAAATGCCTGCTTTGACGAGGAGGCCCAACACATGGGCGAAAACGGTCCATGTCAGCCGAACGTCTTGCTTGGGATCAATCTGAAAAAGCCCGCCGCGCAACTCGACCGACAGGTCAGAAAAGTATTCGACCACGCTGCTGCCATGCTCGCGTCATTGGCTTCGGCGGCAAAGGTCGTCGAGAGGGTCAGGGAAATCTACGATGAATACCTCCGTGAACATCGGCTCAACTCAGGATTTCAGACTGAGCCGAGCCCTGCTGATCTATGGCAAGAGTAGCTACGACGTCTTTCCTTATCGCCATCCTTTCGTAGTCGTCCACGAGGTCAATCACGACAGCGACGGCGCTCGCCTTGCAGAAGGGCAGTTAGTTACGCCTCAGATGCTGATCGACCTCACAGTGAGCCTCGGCCAGTCGGTACCAATCGAGATCCTTCCGGAACGGGTAATTGTGCGTACTCTTAACACCATTGTCTGGTGGACACCGGCAGGAGAGCGAATCATGTTTTTTAGCGATCGAGGCGATGATGCCGTGCTAAAGAAGATGAACGGCAAACGCTATCCTCACCCACCCTTGCTTTTCAAAACGTCGGGAGCTCACCTGTCGGTCCGGGCGCTTCGTGAGAACAAACGGCCGACGTCTGACACGAAGCTATGCACGGCTCCATATTGGAACTGTTATGAAAATGGAGTTGTCTGCACCGGAACCATGAGGATACCGCGCGAAAAGTCGGTTGCGGCGATAGAAGCCTGGGAAGAGTCGTTCTTCCAAAGCGAGTTCACGCATGGTACGGGCGTGCACAACCATGTCAGCTATCCGGGTGGATTTCTGGCCATGTGGAAGTTCTTGGAAGGGAAGAGGAATTTCCCGGCCCGCTCTTTGGTGGAGGCGAAGCAAACATTGGCAGAATTCGTGAACAGCGATGACCACAGTTATCGAAACCAAAACCAATGAGCACACAATTCCCAGCGTGCTGCTCGAGAAAACGGTGCGAATCACGGTCGTGGGTTGCGGAGGCACTGGCAGCGCGGTCGCTTCCGGCCTTCCTTACCTGCATCAGGCAATGCTCGCCCTGGGCCACCCGGGCGGCTTGGATGTGACGTTTGTTGATGGCGACCGAATCTCTCGGATCAACTGCGTGCGACAGCCATTCAGCGAAAGTGAGATTGGCCTGCACAAGGCAACAGTGTTAGCCACGCGAATCAATCTGTTCTGGGGCCTGGGTTGGAAAGGCACACCTCAGTTCCTAGATGAGGGCTGGCGAGAAGAGACAGACATCGTGATCGGCTGTGTAGATTCTCGCAAAGCGCGGAACATGATCCTGGGCAGCCCGGCCTACTGGAATAGTCATTACTGGCTTGATTTGGGCAACAATGCCAGCACCGGGCAGTTCGTACTAGGCCAGCCGGAAAACAACAAGAATAAGAGATGCGATATGCGCCTGCCGACCGTAGCAGAGCTCTTCCCGGAAATCGTCGATCCGAAACTCGACAGGAAAGACAAACTTCCGTCCTGTAGCTCGGTGGAGGCGCTGCAACGGCAAGAGCCCTTCATCAACCAAACGGTGGCATACCACGCTCTAGCCTTGCTGGCCCGATTCTTTCGTTACGGTCGGCTCTCGTACCACGGAGGCTTCATTAATTTGTCTACCGGCCGTATCTCTCCGCTGCCAGTTAGTCCCGCTATGTGGAAACGGATCGCAAAGCGGCAAATCGCTTCCTGAATTGGTCTTCTGCGGCTGAACTTGCCAGACATCGATGCAAGGGATTTCTGAAGCCTACTTGGAACCTTTCTTTTGCTTGGCCCAGCGTTTCTTCTGTGCCTCAGAGATTCGTTTTCTTGCTTCGGCGCTCATGTGGCGACGTTTGCGAGGCTGCTAGGTGCCGGAAGTAACCGATACAGCCGATGTTCTCTTCGGGGATCTGCCACCTTCCAGGGCAGCAATCGCTCTGTCGATGCGCTCTCTCTCTTCCTTCAACAGGCCGATAATACGTTCTGTATCCAAGTAATCTCCTCCGGTTTCTCGAAAGTCGTAATTGTAGCAGGCAATCCTAAAGTCGCAGGTCCCCATACTGTTCCCGACATAGATCAAGGAGGCACTTATGCGTCCTGCTGGGCGTATGCGACTGGGCTTCTTTCCACTGCCCTCAGCGGAAGCCAAGCGAGTCCACAGTTTTGTTCAATTCCCCAATCAAAACTGTCCGGCACTCGACCCATGCATCGGAGACGGTGTTGCGTTCTCGCAGATCGCCTCCGGCGAAAAGGTCCTGCGACACGGAATCGAACTGGAGGCCAATCGAGCGGAAGCCGCTCGTGCGTTGGTGAACGATCTCATCCAGGGAAACTGTTTTGACGTGCAGTGCCCGGTAGAGTCGTTCTCGTTGATTTACCTCAACCCTCCGTATGACTTCGAATTGAGCGAGCAAAGATCTCAACGCATGGAGCGGTTGTTCTTGGAACACGTTTATCGCTGGCTGAGACCTGGAGGCGTGCTCGTTCTGGTGATCCCAGCGCAACGGATCGGGGAAGCCAGCTCCGTCCTTTCCGCGCAATTCCGCGACGTTCGTGTGTACCGCCTCACCGAACCCGAGAGCGTTCGTTACGGGCAGATCGTTTTGTTCGGCGTCCGGCGGACCCGCTATGAAAGAGAACGTCTACCGGACAGCGAAATCACTCGTGCGAGACGTTGGTACGAGCTCTTGATGAATAACTCGGAGGGAATCCAGCCGTTACCTTCGGAACCAGATCACCTATACGCTGTGCCGGCCGGCGAGTCGGTTCGTCTTGTCTACCGTGGGCTCCCGCTTGATCAGATTGAGGATTTACTTGCAAGGTCGTCGGCTTACCGCCAAGCAGCGCCCATCCTTTTCGCCCAAGAGAAGGAGAGCAGTGGACGTCCGTTGACTCCGCTTCATGGCGGACATGTGGGGTTGCTCTGCACCGCAGGCATGCTCAACGGAGTCTTCGGCGAGGGAGAAGCCCGGCACATCGCGAATTGGCAATCCATCAAGACAGTAGACAGAACCGAGGAGGAAGAAGATGGAACAACCGTAATTCGAGAGAAGGAACGGTTCTCGAACGAGCTTACGCTCGTCTTCTCTTCTGGAATAACTGCGATCTTGCGATGAAGACTTTCTGGAGAAAACATCCGGACTCAAGCCAAGAAAAACCAAAACCTCCATGCAGAAGGAGGGGGAATGCGGAACGCTCACGAGCGCTTTGGTGTTTTGGAACTCACCAGGCGCGTGAAGGATACGGTCAACGAAGTTCGGATCCAAATGGATCGTCTCATTGTGGAACCAGGCAAGGATGCACGAGCAACAGCTCATTTGATCTCTGCTATTGGCGGCGACGCTGAAATCGGAGCAGTGTGGGCGGCTGTAATAGAGGGTGCGGTCTTCAGATTGCGGATGCCACGAAACGCAACTCTCGTAGCGACCCTGGGATCAGATGCGAAATGTTTCCGAGGAAGCGTGGCCGTACCTGGTAGAAAGCGGCCACTTCGTCATCTCGTGGCCCTTTCAGACGAAATGTCGAAGACCAGACCGGGAGCAGACCGCGACGGAATGCGGACTGTTCTGTGCAACGGCGAATCCATGTTTGTCTTGAATCGCGTCGCGCGACGTTTCGGTCTGCCGGTGGTTCCGGAGTGGGCGCCATGGTTCATGGATCAACTCAAGCATAGGAAAGCAATCCGCTCACTGGTTGGCCTCGGCTGCTCTCCGGTATTGGTGCAAGGAACGAAGCAATCATTCCTGGATTGGATCAGCGAAGGGCTGAAGCAGGGAGCGATTCGCATCCCAGAAGAGACCGGCTCCATCCGCTGGAATTTCTCACCATCTGTTTTCGAATAGCTGGCCTGATCACCGCTTAGACCTCCTGTACTCCCCTATGATCTCCGCCCTTCGCGGAGCCAGCCCCAGCTTGTGTTCCAAGACGAAGAGGAAGCCACCATGGAACTGCCGAAGGACATCAGCGATTATTTGCGGAGGTTCGCGCCGGAATTGGGCGACCGGATTCTGCAGCGCTTTCCGCCGCTCCAGTCCGTCGACGATCCAAATTCACCTCTGCTCGGACAATTACTGCGGAAACCATTCCCTGCTCAAAAGCTAGCCATCATGGGCACCGTCAAGCAATGGAACGAAGATCGTGCCGGTGCGGTGATAGCCGAATGCGGGACTGGGAAGACCCTTATTTCTCTCGGTGTCGCGCACGTGCACAGCGAAGGAAATCAGTTCGCCGCACTCGCGATGGTTCCTCCTCAGTTGGTGGGAAAGTGGGCACGGGAAGCATTTCGAACACTGCCGCGAGTACGGGTTTTCTTAATCGATGGGCTGAGGACCCAGACAACTTCAGCCTGCCACACAGGTGTGAACGAGGTGAGGCTCCGAAACGGAAAGATCATCCGTGAAGGATTACATACCAGCCTTACGGACTTACGCCTGCGCAAGGGATATCGCACCGCGCGCGACCGCTGGGATTCTTTTTGTAACGCACCGGCTCTGTTCATTGTTGGTAGAGATCGCGGAAAGCTGAGCTATTTCTGGCGTCACGCCTTCACAACCGCAAAGTCGGGCCGCTACCAGGGAAGTGTCACCAATCCAGATAGCGGCGCCCCGGTCTATTCGTCCGATCAGACAGAGCGGTTGCTGCGGGCAGATTTCAAGAAGGCCAAGCTCAGCGAAATCATAGGCGGCCGGAATGGGGATGCGCCCGACAACTCCCGGCGATCTGTCTACAGCGCGCTATGGCAGGCAGACGAAACAAGAATTCGCCGCTTCGGTCCGGTCGATTTTATCGGTCGCTACATGCCGTCCTTTTTTGACTACGCCATCGCCGATGAAGTGCACGAGTTGAAGGGGGACACAGCTCAGGGCAATGCTCTCGGCACGCTGGCTTCATGCGCCGCGCGCACTCTCGTCCTTACCGGGACATTGCTCGGGGGATACGCGGATGAGCTATTCAACATTCTCTTCCGGCTTGAACCGACAAAGATGATTGAAGAAGGCTTCGAATATGGCGAGGCGGGCGTACGGGCTTTCACCGAAACATATGGCCTGTTGGAGAACGTCACGATCATTGAACCGGCCGACAATGCCTGTTCCGAGGCGCGCGTCACCAAACGCGTCCGACGGCGGCCCGGAGCATCGCCCATGCTCTTCGGCAGGTTCTTGATGAGTCTTGGAGCGTTCATTTCGCTTGAGGACATTTCTGAAGCGCTTCCGCCTTACAAGGAAGAAGTCGTTGCTGTCGAAATGGATCCTCCTCTTCGCAAGGCATACGAACAGCTAGAAGACGACATCAAGAAGGCGCTAAAGGAGCACCGTGGAAACCAATCGGTAGTGAGTGTTGCGCTGAACGCGTTGCTCTTATATCCCGACCGGCCATTTCATCTGGGCAATCTCTACGGTAGTGAATATGACCCGGAGACTCAACGACGCGAGAAATTCCTGATCGCTGAGCCGCAAGACTTGGATGAAGCTTACGTCTACGCGAAGGAGCGCAGTCTGGTCGATGAAGTGAAGTCAGAACTTGCGAGAGGACGTCGATGCCAAATCTACGCTGTTTACACGAAAAAGCGAGACGTGACAAGACGGCTCGAGCGCATCCTGACCAATGAAGGAGTGCGGGTTGCAATACTCACCACGGAAATCCCGCCCGAAGCCAGAGAGGCGTGGTACGAGCGCCAGCTCCGCGCAGGAATACAGGCTGTCATCTGTCACCCCAAATTGGTCCAGACTGGGCTTGATTTGATCGACTTCCCCACCATCCTGTTTTATCAAACGGGATATTCGATATTCGTTCTTCGCCAAGCGAGCCGGAGAAGCTGGCGTATAGGCCAGCGCCTGGCAGTCAAAGTTAAATTCTTTCATTACGCTCACACCATGCAAGAGACAGGTCTGCGGCTCATGGGCAAGAAACTGCTCGTCTCTCTCGCGATGGAGGGAAAGTTCTCTGCGGGGGGTCTCCAAGACATCAACGAAGAAGATGACATTCTGATGGCGATGGCGCGCGAATTGGACACGGAAAAAGGAATTGGGGAGCGAGCTGACGCGGTCTGGTCGGCGCTGCAGAAGAAGCAGGAGGAAGCATTTGGAGCGCGTGTCTCCGAAACGATGGAACCGGAAATCGCCGTCGCGAATGAATCTCCTCTTCTTGTGGAGACAGACCTAGCTGCGATTGATCAATGGGATTCGCTCAGGCAGTCGCTGGCGGAGTCACGCCGGAAGATCTCCCGTCGCGGAGAAACCAGCGACAACCAGTTGGCGCTCTTCTAGCGGTTTAGGCACACCCAGTTCTCGAACCCTCTAGGCAACAATCCATCTTAAGGAGAAACCAATGGGCATCCTCGGATTAACCCATGATGACAGCGGAGTGGCTCTGGAGAAACTCCCGGTAGCCATCAAAGTTGCGATCGGTGAAGCGCCGGAACCTGGGAATCAAAACAGCCATCCAAGGCGACTCGATCATTTCGTATTCAAACGAAAGACACTCCGCGGGCAGGACGTGGTTTGGGAGCCGGCGCCCGAGATCACCGAAGCGCATTCCGCAAAACCAACTGAACTTGGAATCGTCTTCTTGCACGATGATCCTGAGGAGATTCTTCGGACCGAGTACGCCTGGTGGACAGCGGCCGGTTGCAAGTGTCGTGGCGAGCTGGTGCAAATCGCGAACGGGGATGGTGCGCGTTACGAGATGCGGGCGATTCGCAAAACTCGCCAGCATCCCGAAGGCGAAGTTTGGCCGGGCCAGTATAGATATGCTGCCGGGCCCAAGAAGGATCAGCCTTACGAATCCTGCGGCGATGGTTGTCCCGATTTGGGGCGTGGAGACTGCCGTCCTTCGGGTGACCTCTATTTCATGTTGGAGAAATTCCCAAAACTGGGAGCCGTGTGCCGGCTGCACACCAGTAGCTACCGTTCGGTCCGCAACCTCTCCAACGGCCTGATGCAAATCCGTCGGTTCCATGGCAATCGTTTGTCGGGCATCAAAGCCCTGCTCAGGGCGACACCAGAAAAGATCTGGTATGCCGATCAGAGCGGCACGAGACACTCATCGGTTGTGCATATTCTCAGTCTCGAAATCAGCGTAAGGGATATGGCGCGACCAGCGGCTTTCGACTCTGATCTGCAGTATGTCGTGCGCGAAACCGATGACGAGCGTGCATCGGAGATTAGTGATGAGTTCTATCCAGAAGGCAAATGGGCTGCTGACGAATACGTTGACTCGCCGGAGAGGGCCCACGAACAAGACGAGCAGAGCACTCGTATCTGCGAGCTCGCACGCCGTCTCGGCTATCGCGAAGTTAAGACAAGAATGCTGCTGGGACAGTGGGCGATAAATCTCGCCGGCCTTGAGCGTAGGCTCCGGGACGAATTGGGCCAGCAATTGGGAAAGGCGCCAACTTCGCCAAATGAAAAGGGCAATGACAGAGTCCAAGGAGGTTCGACGCCGAGAGAAGAGCCCTTTTCAGTGGAAGGTTTTCCCGTCTGATTCGTCACCACTCGCAGAGCACCGTGACCTCTTGTTAGCGTCGAACAGCTCGCAACGGGATTCTCGGAAGAACTTCGACGGGGATAGAGCAGCCGGCAGAAAAAGTCGTTTTTGCCATATGGTGGTACAAATCTGCCTCGAAGAGGTGGATACGATATAAACGAGGAGATTTCCGTGAAACGCGAACCCAAACAACCCAGCCCTGAATCGCTCGAAAAGATGGCATCTTTGATTGAAGAGCACATGACTGAAAAGGGCATGTCTGAGGAAGAGAAGGACGAACGAGTAGCTCGTTTCGCCCGCCGCGTCAACGCCAAGCTCGCCAGTCGTAATTAGGTGATCCACGCCCTCCCCGGACCTTTAGAGCGCCGTTATGGCAGGCACGCCGGATGCCTGTCTGAGTCGAATAGTCACTAACCCTTCGCAATTCTTCCGATAAGCAAATTTCCACTCCCACCCTCGAAAAATCTAGCTCATTGAGGTGGTTATGAAACCATCCGAACGACAGCCATGCACGCAGGCAGAGGCGCTTGCGCCGCTAAGCCAGTCTCGGCAGTGCGACATGGCTTGTGAGGCTCTCTATCGTTTCAAACATGTCCGGCGCGAAACAGTCGCGGAATCCGAGCCCGCCGCACGGGGAACAGAAATTCACCGGATTCTGGCCACCTACATCGACCATTTGGTGCGAGTAGGGCGCGCCCTTGATCTCGAAGTGTTCGATCAACTGATGAAAACGGCCTCGGGCGAAGCACGAGAAGTTCTCGAGAGATTTCGCGACAACCATGCGTTCGACCCGGACAAGGTCCTGGCCACCGAACTGTACATTGCGCTCGACGAAGATTTTTTGCCAATCGAAGATTCCTCGACAGGCGACGGCAACCCGAATGTCGCGACAATGAAGATACCCGCATACGAGGGGACGCTTGATCTGGTGATGCTGCACTCGCTGACCGAGGCCGAAATCGAGGATTGGAAGAGCTACTACCAGGTCATTGCTGCGGACACATTTCAATCCAAGTTCTACCCGATGCTGCTGATGAGTCTCAACCCATCTTTGGAACGGGTGAAATTCAACCTCGAATTTGTGCGCTACGGAACTTCGCGCACCGTCGAATACACGCGAGCCGATCTGCCCTGGCTGAGAGAATTGGCCCAAAGCCAGCGGGCCCGCCAGAGAGAACTCCACAAGCGAAGCGCTAGCCGGACGGCGAAGGCCTCGCCGGGCCGGCACTGTACCTGGTGCCCGCTTCTGTTGAACTCCTGTCCGGTGGCAAAGACAAACCCGTATCGGCGGATGACGCCCGAACGGAGACTACGATTCGCTCTCTGGCTGCAGCAAGCTGAAAGGCACAACACGATCGTACTTAAAGACCTCGTCACCGAACGCGGTCCTATCCATTATCGCGACGAAAATCAAAACGAGTACGTCGCCGCGTTCGAGGCTGTCCAGAAGAGGTCCTATCCCTATAACAAGGTTGCATCATTGTTAACCGAATGGGTCGAAGCGCATCCCGAAGACAAAGAGCTCATGGAAGGTCTGAGCGCTTCCGGGCTTTCCTCCAGGCTGAAAGCCAAGAAGCGCAGGGCACTTTCCGATGAATTGCAAGCACTGGCGAATGTCCGTGTTGACACCCAGCTGAAAATTGGTCGTGCGGAGGCGTGCGAAACCGAGATTCAAGATGATGCCGGTCAAGCTGCGTGAGCCCGACTCTCAATAAATTCACGGACCAGATCTGCCACGATCATTCCGCCACGGCTTTTCCAAACT
>Ga0073928_10005555_pt1 | contig 17591 bp, 18 predicted proteins | sample PaiPotPPA55metaG_FD_76969 | JGI IMG/M metagenome (GOLD analysis project Ga0073928, IMG submission 76969) | Iron sulfur acid spring bacterial and archeal communities from Banff, Canada, to study Microbial Dark Matter (Phase II) - Paint Pots PPA... ... | reverse complement strand
GCGCAAGAGTTTGATTGGCCATTGCCATGTTCCATTTCTCACCCACACCCGACAACTCCTTCGACTCTCATCCTATGCTTTTCAGGTCGGGTATCCTTCAAGCTTAACCTTCGTTTTCGGTTGCTGTTTACTTTCTGCGCCGCCTGGATGCAGCAGCGAATAACTCCCGTCATTTCGCCCGAGCCAGACGTCATCCGCGGACCGGCGCTGGCCGCCAGACCTTCGCAACGTTTTTAAGTAATACTCTAGGCACTCGTGCGCACCGGGTGGCAATAGCGGCACAATGGATGCCATGCGGCGACCACCTGCCCTGCAGCGCCGTTTGCCGATGGCCCGCGCCGCTGCCGGCGCGATTTACCGCTGCGCTCGCTCGCGGGCCGCGGTAAAATGGTGCACTGTCGCATGCCGTGAGTGCCGAATGCCCGCCCTACTTGGAAGACCAGGTGACCGGACGATTACGATTGGTCGCGCGATCGGGCGGGGTGTGCAGGAACTTGTCGCGGTGGGTGTAGAGATGGCCGGTTACTGCGCTCTCGGTGGTCGTCCAGTGGTATTCTCGATCTAGTAGTGCAATCAACTCACGGACGGTTCGGCGCGGATGACGCCTGAGAACCGCGCCGATCATGTCGACGCGGGTGAGGCCGCCGTTGTTGCTCGCAGCACGAGCGTTGGGTGCCGCCTTGGTCTTGCCGCGGTCAATCTGAGCATTGCGTCCGACCTGCTTGCGCGCAGTGGTTGCCTTTATACTGACCGCCGCCTTTTGCATCTTTGCGGCCGGCGCCGCAGACATCTGCCGAGGGATACCGCCGCCGTTAGCTCTGCCCGCCTGAAGCAATTCGGCGATCGCAGCCTGCTCCGAATCGAACAATTCAGCTGCCCGCTTCAGCCCTTCCAATCGTCTGCTTAACGCCTCGACCTGCTGATGATGCGATTCAATGTCCTTTTCGACCGCCGCGGTCTCGTCATGCAGTCGTTTCTGGAGTGTACCTACAGAATTCATTTCATGTCTCAATTCTCCTCAGAAAAACACGCGTCCAGTACTTCCCAGGATTCAGCCATCGGTTCTCCACTCGAAAGTGGAGCTTTACCCAACTATTCTGAAGGGAAGGGGTGCGTTGATCCAAGTAGATTTACTTCTTGGCTGGACAGCGCAAACCAAACTGAATCGGCGATTCCCTGATCTTTTTCCGTAGCTGAAACGCTGCCAGATGTTGAGTTCTGCTGCTCCAGATAGCTCCTTTTATGGTGCGAGCGTATCGGTGTTCGTTTGCTCTGGTGATTGGGATTGCTGCTCCGCGTTATTAATTACCGGCGCAGTTGTGAACTTTCCCATCTAGCACCGAGCACCTTCACCTCAGTCGAAAGCCGTAGGGTGAGGAAGCACCCTGCCACGTTTATCGGTGCGATGAACGGATTGCGATTAGAGAGAACCTTTCTCGAGGCTGCTACCCACTCAGTTGGGAGCCTGCTCAGGAAAAGCGCTGTTTGAGCCAGGTTACGGACTCTTCTAACGCTTGTTTCGCCTTATCCACAATACCGTACATATGGAAGAACCCGTGATTCATCCCATCGTACCGTGAGACCATCGCGGGCAGCCCGTTTCTACCAGCCGCGCCCCATAGCGCTCGCCCTCATCGCGCAAGACGTCGTATTCGGCCGTGATGATCAGAGCCGGAGGCAGGCCGCCAAGGTCTTTTGCCCGCAGCGGCGAAGCGAAAGGATTCTCGGCTTCGGACTCGCTGTTAAGGTAGTGGCCCCAGAACCATCGCATGCCAGCGGCCGTTAGCCCATAGCCTTCCGCGTTCTCCGCGTAAGAAAGATGGCCGGAATTAAAGTAGTCAGTAACCGGGTAGAACATTAGCTGACCGCGCAGCGCCGGTCCGCCTTTGTCGCGAATCATCAATGCTGTGACGGCGACCATATTCCCGCCCGCGCTGTCACCCGCGATCACAAGCCGTCTGGGATCAGCGTTGAATTCGCGCGCATGCTCGGCCGCCCACTTGGTCGCCGTGTAACAGTCCTCCGGTCCTGCTGGAAATTTGTGCTCCGGCGCCAGCCGGTAATCGACCGAAACCACAACGCACCCGGCGGCGCTGCACAGGTTGCGGCAGACGCCATCGTGCGTGTCGAGACTACAGAGCACAAAACCGCTGCCGTGAAAGAACACGATCAAAGGGAAAGGCCCGTTGCCATTGGGCGTGTAGATGCGCAGCGGCAAACCGCCACCTGTTCCCGGGATACTACGATTCAACACTGAAGCGACCGGTAGGGTCGGCAAGTTCACAGCTATCCTGCGCTCGACCTGTTTGCGGGCGTCGGCGACCGACAATTCTTCGAGACGCGGCAGACCGGCCATTTGGTCCAGTAGCGCTTGAACCTGTGGGTCTAGCGGCATGATGCACCTCTGTTTCGACTTGTGGTCTTGCGCCCCTCGTGCGTGGTGATTTACACACTCAACGATCTAACATTGACAATCTATACTACTCAATCTTGATCTTTCGAAATTGCCGGGTCGCTGAACATAAGCATCGCGGGGGTTTAAGGAGGTGTTATGAAATACGCAATTGTGACGGGTGGCGCCCGCGGGCTCGGGCTGGAATCGTGCGTGCGCTGCTCGCCAATAAGGTGGTGGATCGAATAGCGGTCATTGATCGCGCGCTCGTGCCCGCACCGGCGGACCTTACGGATAGGGTCGAAGGCTTCGATGGCGACGTGACGGACCACACGGGGATCCATGCCGTGGTGGAGACAATCACGCCGAAATTCGGACCCCATCCCGACGTGCTGTGCAACAATGCGGGCGGCGGAGAATCGGGATGGTTCGAAAGCGGACGGGACGCCGAGTGGCACAGCGTGGGCCGGCGCGATGAGCAACAATCCGACCTATGTGGCGCAGCGCGAACGCGCCCACGACGGCATGCTCATAGCCGGAGTGCCAGAGGGCATAAGCGCTCGGCGATTTGCCCCTGAGCGCGGACGTGGAAAATATTTTGCCGGCAACTGAAACGGAAGCGACGGTATCAATAAGTAGAGCAGAGACAAATGTCATCAACTACTGTTCGACTCTCAGCAAGAGACGGGGACACGGTGCGTCTGTATTCCGAACTCGGAGAAAGGATCATGGCGCGGGACCAGATCGGCGCCAGCGAAGTTTATTACGACCTCGTGCGGGCGGATCGGCCACTGACCGAAATAATCTCGGAGGTTGTGCGTATCCACGCGCCCTATACGCATGTGCCCTACCATGAACGTCTCGACGACGGCTATCCGAATTTCGTCAACAACGATCATTGCCTGCTGAGCGCCCGGGCTACACTCGATCTTGCCGGGATGCTGCCTGAGCGGTTTTCCATGCTGCCGATGGCGCAAACTATCTGGTACATCCCGTCGGGACTCGACATCTGGAATCAAAAGCTGAATAAGGCACCTGGCCATTACACCCGCGACTTCAAAGGTACGATCGCGTCGCCGCCGGCTCCGGTCATCTACTGGCCCGATCAGGAGCCGCTGCACCATTCCTCACCCTTGGACGAGCGGCTCGGCAACTGGCTTACCTTGGTGCATCGCGGTCAAGTGATCGATGCCTACCGAACGTTTCTTGGGCTGATGGCAGAAAAGGCTAACCGCAAAGCCGCCCTCGCCGAGCTGGTATTTGCCGGGCTGATCGATGTGCAGGACCGAATGCTCTACAACCGCTCCTACACGACCGGGCATAAGGCTTATAGCGCTCGTGCCACGGTTGAACTCGGGGACGCGGTCGGATGGGATGACGCGCATCACGTCATCTACGCCGGCGCCGTTGATCTCGCCATCGGACCGCGCTGGTACTCCAATTACGAAGCGGCGTGCAATGTAGTGAAGCTGCTGGTCGAGGGTGAGCCGCTGCATGCGGTCCCATACCGTGGTGTGTCAGAGCAAGAGCTGGCAGTGCTTAACAACGCCGCCGTACTTGATGACAACGAGCATCGAGGCTTAACTAACGCGCTGCTCTATCAGCGGGAGCCTGCCTACATCGAATCCATTACTGCACTGCTAAAGGCAGGCAAGGATCCGCGACGCATCATCGACGTGATGCAGCTCGCCGCGGCGCAAATCGTGCTGGAGCGCACGACGCCAACAACTTCTCGATGCCGATGCATTGCTACGAGTACTGCAATACACTCGGCTGGTTCTATGACACCTTCGACCATCCGCGGCGCCTGCGGCTGCTGTTCGTCGCCGGATCGTTTCTGAACTGTACTGCCTGGCATCAAAAGCATATCGGCGATCTGACAACCTTGAGAATTGAAGCGCCAACCGGAGCCAACCGACTGACTCAACAGCAATTGCTCGATCGTGTCGCGGCGGCAATCGGCTCGCTGAACGGACCGGAAAGTGCGGCATGGACGCAGGCCTATCTCGACGATGTGACCGCCCGCGCACCTCTGGTCGAGACAATCGCCCTTGCGGCCGCCAAGATGGGCAACGATACCCACAATCAAGAAATCGCCCAGTGCATGCTGGAAGACTTCGCGAAGAACCGCAGCCCCAACCGCGATCTCCTCGTGGTGGCTGCTGCTTATCACACTGCAGCACATCGCAAATACGGTTACCCGCTGGAGCCAAGCCGGCGTTTTGGCCAAGCGCTCGGCATCGCGGAACTTCGGTAGGCTTCGAATCCGAATCGCACGAGGCGAGAACTATGCTGCTCCGACGCCGGAGTCTCTTCCCAGAAGGATCGCGCCGGCTCTCGTAAACCATCCGTCCGCCACGCTGGGGTTGCAGCAGCAGCCGCGGTCGGGTCGCCTCAGGGGATTGCTCCCCCGAGGCTCCGTTGGATACGGACGTGCGAATTTGTCGCATCCGGCTCTTCGGTCCACGGCTTCGCTACTACCTAACGGGGGAGGCATGTGCGGTTGCGGAAGCGGATAACGCTGAAGCAACCGATTCATTGTCTCCCACGACATCCGAGCCCGTTGCGAGCTGCGGCTTAACCACTTACGCCACACGCCACAAACTTGATGACGAAAGTTGCGAAGCGCCCTCAGGCTGCCGATAACGGCAAAATACCCGAAGTGCCCTAGCAGCTTCCGCTTGAGTGCTGCCCACTGCTCGCGAACTGGTTCATGCCGGTATTGCCGGCACCACTCCGCGATACGCTTGAGCGCGCGCCGAAAGCGGTCTGCGGCAGTCTTCTGCTTCACCACCCAGTATCCCTTGCGGGACATAGCCTCGGGTTGGTTCCCCCGCTTCGTAGGTATTGTGAAGCATTCCGACTTCCTCCGGGACGCCCGCATTGATCCTGGTCCAAGGTTCGGAAATGGCGGCGGTAACTACTCCAGCGGAATTCCGTCGCACTGCGACCCGTCGCCAGGCACGGTGAGGTGATAATTCTGCTCGACTAAATCAATGGGCGATGTCGCTGAACACCGCGAACAGCCATGCGCCTACGATTCCCATGAAGGGCGGGAGCAATACGCCTGGGACAAAGCGCGCCAGGGTCAATGGCCAGCCTAGTAGCGGAGCTTCATACGTCAGCATCCTGACCGGGCTGACGAGCGTCTTTGCAGTTATCAGCGTAATAAGAGGACCGGGTGCGGCGCCTTTCTGAAAGAGACTCGCCAGAATCGGAAAGACCAGGTAAGGCCCGCCCGGGATCAATAATCCCGCGGCCCAACCGACCAGAATCGCCTGGGTGGGACGTTGGCTGCCCAACCATCGCGAAAGTACTGGCTGGGGAATCAGCACGTCTGCGAGTCCCGCGAAGATAAAGCCCAGGAGGAGATCTAACCATACGCCGCGCAGCAGACGAGCGCTGCCTTTGAGTGCTTCAAACGGCATATCCGGCCGCCAGACCGCCGCAACGATTTCAGCGATCAGTACCATTGCCAGCAGGATGAGCAAACTGGGGTCCATACGTCGCCTCTTTCGCGCGGCGTCCGTCGCAGGTTTGAGTTCGCTTCCAAACGCGGGTCCCGGCGGCGAAGATTCCATTAGGATTTTCTTCTACTGAAGCTGCATTCCGGGCGTCAATCCTTGCCGCTCAATTTCGGAAGCCGCACGCCCGCTAGCCTTATCGTTGGTACCGGTGCAAGATCTGAATGCAACGATTGTAGATGGATCGAAGTGTAGCCGCTGGGCACAAGCCCTTCGAGGTCAGCGAAGCCGGGGGAAGCCGAAGGGCGACGAATCGGCTAGATTCGCATGGAGAGGGGCGTCACAAACCTCGCAGGACCGAGGGTTCCGCGGTGGCTATGATATGTTGCGCGGGAGTACTGCTGATGTTCGAGGACGAAACTGTCGATATTGCCTGTCCCAAGTGTGGCCAAAAGAATTCGATCCTGGTCCGCGACTTTGAGGCGAGTTCCGAAGCTCGCGTAAGCTGTCATCACTGTGGAGTCGTGGTAAAAGTCGAGGCTGAGGAATTCCGCCAGCGGCTCGCTCTGGTGCGCAAGGAATTGGAGGAAATTCAACTCGAAGCCCGGCGTACGACGAAAGCCCGACGCCCACGCAAGGACGATTTTCAGATCTGACACCATCTTGGCCGTTCGCCCTGAGGGTACTCGGGTACATGCAATATACTGCCGTGATCGAGCGCAACCGCGCCAGTGAGGTCAACACTAGAACGGGGCTTCTTTGACTGCATCGCCCATTGGCGAATAGCAATTCTACCGGTACGGAGGATAGGTCCAATGCCTTTGCTCTACGAAAAGCGCGGCTACGTCGGGATCTTGACGTTGAGCCGGCCCGAAGCACGCAACGCCTGGTGCGTCGAATTTCATGCCGGCTTGCAAGAGCAACTGCCCCGGCTTGAAGACGATCCAGAAATCCGCTGCGTGGTGCTGACCGGCGATGATACCGGCGGCGCCTTCAGTGCCGGCGCCGATCTAAAGAATCCACGAACTCACACCGAAAGCTCGGCCGCTCATTTCATCGAAGAACTGCCGCGCCGCCGCCGTTTCAGCCCAATTATGATGCTGGCTGATTTCGCCAAGCCGGTTATCGCGGCGGTCAACGGATACGCGATTGGCATCGGCTGCATTCTCACCTATTGCTGCGATCTGATAGTTGCATCTGAACGCGCTGAATGGCGTCTGCCGCAGGTCGCCCTCGGTATTCTGCCTGCCCAGGGTGGCGCAACTCGTGCTGCACGCTGGATCGGTAAGGGTCTCGCGATGCGGCTCGCCTTAGGCTTCCCGCTGAAGGCCGACGAGGCGTATCGGATCGGGTTGGCGCAATGGCTTGTGCCCCATCCCGAGTTGATGGCGAAGACGATGGAGGTGGCGGAGCACATTGCGTCTTTACCGCCGCTCGCGGCTCGGCTCGCGAAAGAGTCGGTGAATTCCGGATTTGAGGTCCCGCTGAGCGAGCTTGCCAATCTGGATCTTTATCGGTTTATGGCGCTGGAACAGACCGAAGATAAAACCGAAGGCCATCGCGCTTGGCGCGAACGGCGCAAGCCTCAGTTCAAAGGACGATAGACGGAAAGGAACTAAGGACGAAGAGGAGAAGCCAAGTGCGCTATCTGTGGTGCGGAGGCGAGATGGCGCCCAATTGGGCGCGCATCTGACCAGGCCCCTGCGGATGGAAAGACATGCCAGGACGACAGACAGGAAGACGGCGAGGGAGGAGCGACGACCTTAATTGTCCCGCCGGAGCCGGTTCGCCGGGTTGTCATGGCTACCTTGCGGCCGCAATGCGTATGCAGAACTAAGCGCCAGCTACTTTTTAATCGGTTCTACGCAACCGTCCGCTTTTTGTGCCGAGCGAGAAATCGTCGCGGATTCCGGTGCGGCGCTCGCGGATGATTTCAGCGACAATGGAAACCGCGATCTCCTCGGGCGTCTCGGCACCGATATCAAGTCCAAGCGGAGCATGGATCTCGCCAAGCAACACACGGTCAAATCCCTCTTCTTCAAGATGGCCGAGCATTGCGCGTACCCGCCTGCGCGATCCGATCATGCCGATGAAGCAGCCCGCCTGACCTTTTGGTAGATTGGTCTGCTGCCGTAAGACCGCCCGCACCACTTCCTCGTCAAATGAGTGGCCTCTCGTGACCGAGATGACGTAACAATGGCGGTCAAGCTGCAGCGATTCGAACGCAGCATTAAACGGCCTGACAATTATCTTGTCTGCGTTTGGAAAACGCTCGCGATTGGCAAACGATGCTCGATCGTCAATCACCATCACATGAAAACCGAGCATTGAGCCGAATGCGGCTAACGGCACTGCAATATGTCCGGCACCCGCGATTATCAGCCGCTGCGCCCCGGTAATTGGATCGATAAAGACACGTGGCGCGCCCGACGGCTCAATGCGGACAACCGCCCGCACAGACCCATTCTGGTTAACTTCGAGCAATCCGGGAATCGCGTCGGCGACCCGCTCGGACAGCTGCGTGAGCGCCTCATCTGACAACGCCCCGAGAACCCCTGGCGCGCGAGGTTCGGAAGGATCGAGCACCGCCTTGGCTCCCAGCGTTGCCTCGCTTCTCACCCCAGCATCCACCAGCGTCAGCAACGCCGCAGCGCGGCTCTGCTCCGCCGAATCAGCCAGCTTGCGCGCGACAGCAAGATCTGCCTGCGGTGACCATCGATCGATGAACACGTCCATGATTCCGCCGCAACTGCCGATTTCCTGCTGGTCAAAATCACCGGTCAGATCGACTTCGGTCAAGCTTGCGCCCGGGCCTTCCTCCAGCAGCAGCCGTGCCTTGCGAAAAACTTCGGCCTCTCCACAGCCGCCGCCGATAGTGCCGAACTGACCGTCGTTACGCACTATCATCTTGGCGCCGACTTCGCGCGGCGTGGAACCACGCACGTTAATAACCGTTGCGAGCACGAACGGCTTGTTACGTTCGAGTGTCCGCACTGCTTCACACCAAATCTGATCCGATCCCGCCATTCAGAAACTCCGCGCGCAACGGTAGCGACTATTAAACCGGCCCGCCTTAGCGAGCTGTAATAGCCGCAGCGCTGGGTTGGACGATACTCCACTATTGTGACGCAAACTGCCGCTCAGTTTCCAGTGTACACAGTTGCATCGCGGTTTCGAGGCGCAGCCGTATCATGCGTTGCAAAGGGTTGACAGGCGGGAAAGGCCGCTTTGGCCTCCTGTTCTCTCGATAGTCGTCAAATGCGACGGCCGAAGGAGCCGCTCTCCGGCGTGCGTCGGCGCCCGGTCTCCGCGTCGCCGAGCCCATAGCGCGCCAGCATCCTGTAGAGCGTCGAGCGGGAGATCCCAAGCAGATCGGCAGCACGCCGCCGATTGCCCTCGGTCTCTTCGAGCGAACGCATTAGCGTCTTTTTGATTACGTCATCCAACAGCAACTGCGATTGCGGCTCAGGCGAGGGCGTGGGTGCTAGAGCCGCGTCCGGGAGAGATGCCGCGGCTGGCGAGTCTGCATTCGGGTCGGTGCTGATGGGGGTGTGAGCGATGTGCTCGGGCACCGCCGCGACCTCGAGGAGTTCGTTGTCCGTAAGCATCACCGCGCTTTGGATCGCATGAGAGAACTCACGCACATTCCCAGGCCAGTCATAGGCCATCAGTACCGAAAGCGCCTGGCGTGTGATGAAGGAGATGCGTTTCCCAAACAACCGATTGTAGTGCTTGATAAAGTGAAGCGTTAATGCGCCGATGCCGTCGCGCCGATGGCGCAGCGGTGGAATCATAATTGCCGCGGCGCTCAGCCGGTAGTAAAGATCATCGCGAAATTGCCCCGCCTTAACCATAGTCCGCAGATCACGGTTGGTCGCCGCGATCAACCGCAGGTCAACCTTGTAGCTCTGGGCTGAGCCCACCGCCTGCAGTTCATGCATTTCGACCGCGCGCAATAGTTTTGGCTGCAAGCGCAGGGGTAGTTCGGCAATCTCGTCGAGAAACAAGGTCCCGCCACTGGCCGAGCGAAAATAGCCGAGTGAATTCTCCCGTGCATCAGTGAAAGCGCCACGGACATGGCCGAAAAGCTGCGACTCAGCGAGCGATTCGACCAGATTGGAACAATTGAAGGTAACGAACGGCCCTTTAGGCACCGGACCCAGAACATGTAATGCGCGGGCGACTAACTCCTTGCCGGTGCCCGATTCACCATAGATCAACACGGTTGCCTTGTATGGACCCAGCCGTGCAATCGTCTTGAGCACCTTGCGCATCTCGACCGATTGCACCACCATGCCGGCGATATCCTCGGCGCCGTCCGCAAGGGACTCTATATCAAGCCATTCAGGGTCAAGGGCGCCGCTATCGCGGCCAGAGGAAGAACGTGTGCGGTTGCCGCTATCTTCTTCGAATTCCAAGTATCCCCACCCTTGGCGACATGGCAGTTGCGCTGATCCACTTCGCGATACGCAAAGCGCAGGCCATCACGACGGATAAATTAAGTACTGAATTTGCGAGCAATTATTGCAGTAATAATGCTTCGTCGACGCCAAATTATTGGCAACACGCCACTGACCGGACCCCTTACGCCGCATTTCGGCTTCTCGGTACAGGAACCGGTGATAGGCGGGCACTCTTGGCTCTGCGGGGCAGGTCTACAACGGGTCGATTAGGTCGGCCAAAACCCGGGCTGCATGATCGCGCGGATCGACCCGGTCGTAGATGCGCATCACCCGACCCTGTTCGTCGATCAGCACGCTGATGCGCTCGGGGTAGCGAGCCTTTGGGTCGTCACAGGCGCCATAGGCCAACGCCACAATTCGGCTGGTATCGCACAGGAGTGGGAAATCCAAGCCGAGCTTTTGTGCGAATGCGGCATTTTCCTCGATCGTGTCGAAACTCGCACCGACTAGCATTACATTGTTCTCGTCAAAATAGGGACGATGCTCCTGGAAGCTTTTTGCTTCGGTGGTGCAGCCCGGCGAACCGGCTTCCGGAAAAAACCAGAGCAGCACCTTCTGTCCGCGTAGATCGGCGAGCGACACTGATTTGCCTTGATGCGTTAGCTGGGTAAACTCCGGCGCGTTGTCGCCCACTTCAAGCATGATCGAGCAGTGCCAATGTCCTCACAGGAAGGCCGACGCCCTAGTTGAGCATACCGCGTAATTCGGCCAACGCCTGGCGGCAGAACGGCTCATCGGGCTCAATTTGCAGTGCTCCTTCGAATTCTTCGATGGCGCGGCGGACCATTCCTTTGGACGCGTAGACCCGGCCGAGGTTCATAAATGGAAAATGACGTGGTTCGTAGCGCGGCGCCTGCTTGGCCTTCTCGAGCCAGCCCACCGCGTCATCGAGCCGACCCTTGGCCATAAGGTATGCGCCGATGTCATTGTAGGGATTGCCAAAGTCGGGGTCGACTTCGATCGCCTTATGGCATTCCGCGAGAGCATCGTCGGGCCGCCCCATGTGACTATAGGCCCATCCGCGAAACGTATAGGCCTCGGCGGTTGGCGATAACTCAATTGACCTGGTGTACAACTCAACCGCGCGCTCCAAGTCGCCATCCATGTGCGCCCGGTAACCTTCCTGCCAAAGCGACGTTGCACGCAATTTGAGTTCCTCGTCCTCCATGGATCGAGCGTTAATGCTTCGCGAAAGCTTCGTCAAGAGGCGGATGCGGTGACTCTTTGAAGGTTAAATTTAGCGATATTCGAAATTTTGATAAGCCGGCCAGTTAGGTGCACAGAATCGTCGTCGCTAAGGCCCGTTCTGATCCTTTGTTGCCGCTAGTTTAGAGAAAAAGAACGCTATGCGCTGAACAGGCTCGCGTCGGTCATATGGGCCGACCTCGTTTGTTTCTCGCGCTGCGTTGAACTCCGCAGGCCGGTTCAGGCCGATTTTCGGCAATCGCTCGCAAGCTGCAATGAGCGCCTGCATCGCCCCGATTCGTTGCGCAAGTTTGGTTGCCGACTGCACCAGCGAGGGCGTCGCCAAATCCGAGCCGCAATCAGTAAAAATCGACTGGATCGACCTGGCGTTTGGCGCCGTACCAGAACAGCATGTTTTCCGTCAGACCCTGCCAGGTAAATTTGCCGGGCGGCATCAGCAGCCGCTTGAACATCGATTTGAACGAATAGAATTCCTTGGTGCAGCGCCAGACGCCTTCCTCGACCTGCTGTGGTGACAGATTCTTAGGCACGAACATGCAACGGAAATTATTTGTGTACATGTCGGCGTCAGGGATAATCACGCGGTCCTCGGCTTCCAATTGCTCACGCATCGGCGTGCCCCTGCGCGGAGTAACGGTATTGAAGAACGCTTCCGGCGCCTTGACCTCGTGCAGAAATCTGAGCGTGTCATCGAAGATTCGCTCATGGTCCTCCTCCAATCCGAACAGGAAGTTGAGCGAATAATAGATGCCGTAGTGCTCCAACCGCTTTAGCAGCTTCTTGTAATCCTTGGTGTGATTCTGGATTTTGTTCATCGATAGCAACGAGTCCTGACTGATCGATTCCACGCCAATATTGACGTGAAACACCCCAGCCTTTGCCGCCAACTCCAGCAATTCCTCATCGTGGTTGGAGTTGACCGTCCACAGGCATGAAAAACGGACGTTCAGCGGCGCGAGCGCTCTGAACAATTCCTTGGCGAACTTATGCTTCCCTGTGATCTGGTCATCGATGAATTGGAAGCGGCGGAAACCGGTGACTTCGATCACCAGCCTGATCTCGTCGACAATATCGGCCACCGGGCGGGTGCGATAACTGCCGTTGTAGAAGACCGGAATTTCGCAAAAAGAGCAGCGATACGGACAACCTCGGCTCGCCTGAATTGGCACGGCCTTGAACATGTAGCGATTCAGCTTGAGTAACTCGTGGCGGGGACGGGGCAGGTTTCGGAGATCATGTAGTTTGTCCGATTTATAAGTTTGTTTTAGCTTGCCATCGCGCCAATCTTGTAATAGCGCCGCCCAGACCAGGTCGGCCTCGCCCTGCACCACTGCGTCGGCGTGTTTCAGCGCTTCGCCGGTCTGCAGAGTCGCATGAAATCCGCCCATCACAACCGGAATCCCGCGCCGGCGGAATTCATCGCCCAGTTGATATGCCCGCAACGACGCGCCGATGGTAGTGGTCATGCCGACCAAATCCCAACCACCATCGAAGTTGATGTCTTCGAGCCGTTCGTCGCAAAGCGTAACGTCGTACTCGGACGGGGTAAGTCCCGCCATTAAAGGAATCATCAGCCCCATGATCAACCGCCAGCGCGTCTTGTGCGGTGTTCCGTCAAGATGAACCGTCGTCGGTTGAACCAGCAGAATTCGGGGTTTTCTCACAAATGCTCCTTCACCGTTGTTACGTCCGCTGAGGCCGAATTAGCGAGCCGGCGCCAAGGCGATTTTTTTGATAACGACTGGTAAGCCACCACAGGGTAATAGCGAAAACATGAGTCCCGAAAGCGGCGCCCCAGATGAAATAGTAAAGACGGTTAAAAATCGCGAGGATAACCAACAAGTAGGCGAAATCGCGGCCAGTTGCGCGTTCAATTTGGCTTATCCATCGATGGGCCTCATCGCGCGCCACGCTCATCGCGCGGTTGACCGAAACCGCGCACGCGCCGAATCCAGCCAGCAACACCGCCAATATATAAAAGTACGCGCTGCTGCGGCTGAGGCGATAGCAGCCGACGGCAATCCCGACGAAAACCGCGACATGAACCACGTTGTCGGTGATCACATCCAACCGCTCGCCGAAGCGCGACTCGAGCATGCGCAGCCGCGCCAACTCGCCGTCAACTCCGTCGAGAGTAATCGACAATAGGAAGAGCAGAGCGCCGCAGAGCCGGAGCAAATAGAACGTGGAAGCCAACAGTGCTGCGCAGCCAAGCCCGAGCGCGGTGTTGATTATCGTGACCTGATTCGGCGTGACATGGGTTCTGGCCAATCGTAGACTCAGCCGCCAAGACAGCCGGCGATCGACCACACGTGCCATTAGAGCGTCTGTGCTCGCGCTCTCGTGGCGGACCGCTTGGGCGAGCCTAACCTCCGCCTTCTCACGGTCTTCCGGCCGCCCATTGAGGGCAAAAGGCAGTGTCGCGGGATTGCAGGAAGAGTTTAAGCCGCCCGACCGCCTACTCACTGCCGGCGGTGCGGCCGGAAATGCGCGAGTCGAAACTCGCACAAGCGCTGCCATCGGGCCTATAGCGATCATCCCGCCGTGTTCGGTATCGGCGCTTGCTATGCTCAGAGGAACGCTTGGCTGAGCCAGATATTCCTCGATTGGGCGAGCCAGTTGTGATTGCGTAAGCACGAGATTACCGGAGAAACGGACACAAGGGGCAGCCGGGTTCAGGTTCTGTGCCTCAGGTAGATCATGCAGTGATTGAACCATCTGAACATCCGGATCATGTGAGAAACTGCCCAGGGCAAGCACCGCACGACGGTGTTCATCCGCACTCGCTTCAATAAAGATTCTGGGAATGCCAGCACGCCGGCAGAGGATGATCAAACGCTCTAATAGCGGTCGTCCGAAAATCGATTCCTCTGCTCGCGAAGGCAAGCTTATGAGCGCGGTTTGGATCACTTTTGTCACCAACGTTTTCTATGCGCACCTCGGAGACCCGTTAGCTCGGTTGAGCTCGCTGTTTTTATGGCCACGCGGCTTCGTTTCCCTTGAGCGCTGCTCAAGGCTTCGACCGGGCTCACCTTCGGGTCTCTGCTTGTGCCAAGCAGCCTCCGCTACGGCCTTGCCCCCGCGGCGTCAGCCTCGTCAGCTTTGCCCCTCTACTATCTATCCGGTCGTCTCTCATGAGGAGGTTCCAGGCACCTCGAATTGAAACTGTTTTTTAAAGCATCCTGACCGATGAGTCAATGTAACATGCCGAACATCCTGCTATAATGAAAACAGCGAATCCGGAAGAGATTTTTATGCTGTCCTAACGGGTTTTTGCTGGTCTCGCCCCGCCCATGGGTCAGTAGCGGCTATTAGCGGATGCCATGAGGATGAGGAGAAAACAGAAGCGCCTGCGCGGCTGTCGATTCTCGCGCGTGTCGACCGGCCGAAGAATCGCGTAGTGAAGGCGAGTTGCTCCGGTCTGCTTAAGCGACGGCGAGGAATCCTTACTCGTGAAGACGGGGAAGTTCCGTGGGCGGCAGCACGCGCGCGTGAATGGCAGAAAGGCGGTAATGATTCGCAGTGCGAGTCCCGGCTCGGGCAGAAGCGTCAAGATCTGTTTCTCACATGCCGTGCGGCTGCTATGCCGCGTGCTTGCTCCCAAGAGGATTATTCAGTCCGTATAGATCTGATAGAGTACAGTATCGTCATCAAAAGCGACCGAGAGGATTGGGAAATCATGACTATCAGCGAGATGCGTGAATTGTTGAGCGACTGCCAGACCCGTTTCGAAAACCTCGGGAGGCGTCTTTGACTTCCCCCAACTAAGCGCACGCGCGGCTGAACTGCTTGAACAAACCGGCCGGTCTGATTTCTGGGAGCGGCCGGAATCTGCACAATCGATCCTGCGCGAACACGATCGTATCAAAGCCCAGCTTGCCGATTACCAACGCCTGAACAAGACGCTCGAAGAAGCTCACCTGTTTCTCACAATGGCAGAAGAGGAGGGCAGCGACGATTCCGAAGCTGCCCGAGAGACCGATAAAGCACTGGAGTTATCGCGCACCGAACTGGAGAGGCAGGAACTCCAAATGATGTTGCGTGGTGAGTACGATCGCCTCGGCGCTATTGTGTCGATTCATCCCGGGGCCGGCGGCACTGAAGCGCAGGATTGGGCCGAGATGCTGCTGCGGCTGTACCTGCGATGGGCCGAGCGGCACAGCTATCGGACTGACTTGGCCGATCTTCAGCCCGGCGAGGGTGCCGGTATCAAGAGCGCGACCTTCGAGGTCGACGGCGAATGGGCTTACGGTTATCTCAAGGCGGAGGCTGGAATTCATCGGCTGGTGCGGATCTCGCCCTATGATGCCAATGCGAGGCGTCATACCTCGTTTGCGTCGGTATTCGTGTTCCCGGCTATAGACGACAAGGTCGAAGTCATCGTCAATCCTGCAGACTTACGAGTCGATACTTTCCGGGCTTCCGGCGCTGGCGGGCAGCACGTGAACAAGACCGATTCGGCGGTGCGGATGACCCATATTCCGACCGGCATCGTCGTCAGTTGCCAGAATGAGCGTTCCCAGCATAAGAACCGCGCGATGGCGCTCAAAATTCTGCGCGCCCGGCTGTTCGAACTGGAGCAGCGCAAAAAGCGGGAAGAACTGGAAAAGTTCAGCAAGGACAAAAAGGAAATCGCCTGGGGCAGCCAGATTCGCTCCTATGTGTTGCAGCCGTATCAAATGGTCAAAGACCATCGCACCGGTGTTGAGATTGGCAATACCAATGCCGTTCTGGACGGCGAGATCGACGCATTCATCCAAGCCTACCTGATGGGTGAGCGTCGGGGCGATATGCAAGCCGCATCGGCATAAGCACGGAAGCCACTTGAAGGAGTTACTACATGCTCGACCTTTACTTTTGGACCACCCCCAACGGCTACAAGATTACGATCCTGCTTGAAGAACTCGGATGGCCGTACAACGTTATTCCGGTCAATATCGGCAAGGGGGAGCAGTTCAAGCCGGACTTTCTCAAGATAAGCCCCAATAACCGAATCCCGGCATTGGTCGATCATGACGGACCCGACGGTAAACCAATCGCTATTTTTGAATCAGGGGCGATGCTTATCTATTTGGGGGAAAAGGCCGGATGGCGTTTGATGCCCCAGGACATGCGCCGCCGTTACGACGTGCTCCAATGGCTGATGTTTCAGATGGCGAGCGTGGGGCCGATGCTCGGCCAGGCACATCATTTCCGCCGTTATGCGCCGGAGCAAATCCAGTACGCTGTCGACCGTTATACGAACGAAGCCCACCGCATCTACGGCGTCATCGATAAGCACATCAGCGAGGTGCCGTATCTCGCCGGCGAGTACTCGATCGCCGATATGGCGACCTATCCATGGCTGCGCGGACCCATCATTGGCAGGGCCAGCACCTGGAGGATTTCCCCCATCTGAAGCGCTGGTACGACAGCATCGAACAGCGCCCAGCGGTCCATCGCGGACTGGCCGTGATGAAGGATGAGGTCGAGCGTGCCCGGCAAACTCCCCCCGACAAAGAGTCCTGGGAAATCCTGTTCGGCAAGAAGCAATTCGAGCGCCGCTGAACTTATTTCTCTCCAGTCTCGGGCGAGAATCGAAGTTTCAGAGAAATCTGTATCCTTGCGCATTATCAGGTTCACCGGCGACGCAACGAGCGTCGGTGGCGCGGCGCCGGATGATGCTTACGTTTCTATCAGGGTGAGAGTTGGCAATGGAGAAGCGATCCAACGACGTGGACAACCAACAGCGGGATAACGTCTCGCCTGAACGCGCGGCCGACAAAGGCATCGAACTCACGCCGGACCAAGAGGTGAAAACGGAGCCGGCAGGAAGGCCGGATTCGATAATCGATAAATTGCAAGCGCAAATCGCTGATAAGGATCAAGCACTCGCTGAACTCAAGGATCGATACCTGCGTTCGCTCGCCGAGAGCGAGAACGCACGCAAGCGTATTCGCCAACAAAGCGACGAGATGGTTCGCTTGCAGCGCGAGAATCTCCTGCGCGAGCTGCTGCCGGTCGTCGACAATCTTGAACGCGCGGTTGACGCTGCCCGCGACGGCGGCAACGGTAAACCCATCGTCG
>Ga0073928_10005554_pt1 | contig 17591 bp, 17 predicted proteins | sample PaiPotPPA55metaG_FD_76969 | JGI IMG/M metagenome (GOLD analysis project Ga0073928, IMG submission 76969) | Iron sulfur acid spring bacterial and archeal communities from Banff, Canada, to study Microbial Dark Matter (Phase II) - Paint Pots PPA... ... | reverse complement strand
AGCCTTGCATTTTGTCGTTGTTTTTGATCATAGCGAGTTTACAATCGAACGATGACCAAACTTCTTGAGCAAGCACTTGAAGCCGCCCGCAGTCTCTCGCCGGACGCCCAGGACGATATCGCCCGTGTGGTTCTTCGGCTTGCCGGCACAGATGAAGAGCCGCCCGTCACCCTTTCCCCCGGGGAACGGACAGCTATCGCGACCTCGCAGGAGGCCACCGTCCGTGGCGAATTTGCGAGCGATGAACAGGTGCCCGCCGTGTGGGGCAAACACGGCTTATGAGGCTTCGGTAGACCCTTCCGGGCCTTACCGACCTAGCCAAAGTCCTCGACTATATCGCCGCCCATTCACCGCAAGCAGCCAAGCGCCTCTTGACGGCGAAGACTCGATGGACAACGCTCATTAACAGGTGCGAAAGGCGGGCGGAGCCTCAGTTTATCCGGAAATTGAAATAAGGCCGCGCCTCGGCGAGAGCCTCATGAGCCATCAGCATTCGTGGGACAGAGCGGTAGTCGAGTCGATTGCGCACGCATTTAAGGATAAGCCGGGGGCACTGATGCCAATCTTGCGCCGGATTCAGGACGAACTGGGATGGGTGCCGCACGACAGCGTGCCCGTGCTTGCCGAAATCCTCAATCTGACTCGCGCCGAAGTCCATGGCGTGCTCAGTTTTTATCATGACTTCCGCCATGAGCCGCCGGGGCGCAACGTGGTTAGGGTCTGCCGTGCTGAATCATGCCAGGCAATGGGCGGGGTGGCGTTAGCGGAGCACGTCAAGCATCGACTTGGATGCGAGTTTGGCGCTACCAGCTCAGACGGCGCATTCACGCTCGAGCCGGTGTATTGCCTCGGCAATTGTGCGTGCTCACCGGCGCTTGTGATTAATGGTGAATTGTTCGGCCGGGTGACTCCTGAACGATTTGACGCTGTGCTCGCCGCGCTGGACGAGGTTAGTCAATGACGGCGACCGTCTACTTACCTTGTGATTCGAGCGTGCGCTCGCTCGGCGCGGACGCAGTCGCCAAAGCAATCGTGGGTGAGGCGCAAAGGCGTGGACTGAGCGTTGAAATGCGGCGCACGGGGTCTCGTGGCCTTTACTGGCTCGAGCCGATGATTGAAGTGAGGGCCGATGGCACCGTCACTCAGCGTCAGGACTTGCCATCTCCTCCAGTAGTGCAGCCGAGAGGCAGGCGGGTGGCCTATGGGCCGGTTGCACCATCGGATGTTACGAAGCTCTTCGATTGTGATTTCTTGAACGGTGGCAATCATCCGTTAGCGCTTGGCGCGCCTGAAGAAATTCCATACCTAAAAGGCCAGGAGCGCCTGACGTTCGCCAGAATCGGGTTGACTGATCCCGTTTCGGTTGACGATTACGTCGAACATGGCGGCTATCGCGGTCTCCTCCACGCGCTGGCTATCGCACCCGAACAGATTGTCGAAGAAATCACGGTTTCTGGCCTGCGCGGCCGCGGCGGCGCCGGTTTCCCCGCCGGAATCAAATGGCGGACGACGCTGCAAACGAACGCGCCACAAAAATACGTCGTCGCTAATGCAGACGAAGGCGATTCGGGAACTTTTGCCGATCGCATGATCATGGAAGGTGATCCGTTCGTCCTCATCGAAGGGATGACGATAGCCGCGATCGCCGTTGGCGCGACCCAGGGCTATATCTATCTTCGTTCTGAGTATCCGGACTCTTTGCGCGCTCTGGAGGCCGCAATCAACGCCGCGACGGCGAAAGGTTATCTCGGCGAGAATATCTGCGGTACTGGCAAGCAGTTTACAGTGGAGGTGCGCCTCGGCGCCGGTGCGTATATTTGCGGCGAAGAGACCGCAATGCTCGAAAGTCTCGAGGGCAAGCGCGGCATGGTGCGCTTCAAACCGCCGGTGCCAGCAATTTCGGGGCTGTTCGGCCGCCCGAGTGTGATCAATAATGTGGTCACACTGGCTTCGGTGCCGATTATCCTCGAACGCGGCGGCGCCTTTTACAAGGATTTTGGGCTGGGGCGCTCGCGCGGTACCGTGCCGATCCAGTTGGCCGGTAACGTAAAGCGGCCGGGCCTGATCGAAAAAGCCTTCGGTATCACTCTGCGCGAGATTATTTATGAATATGGCGGCGGCACCGCAAGCGGACGGCCGTTGCGGGCGGTGCAGGTAGGCGGTCCGCTTGGCGCCTATTTTCCCGAATCCTTGCTTGACCTGCCTTTCGACTACGAGGCGATTGCTGCCGAGGGCGGCATTCTCGGCCATGGCGGAATCGTGGTGTTTGACGATACGGTCGATCTCGCCCGGCAGGCACGTTATGCAATGGAGTTTTGCGCGCTTGAATCGTGCGGGAAGTGCACACCCTGCCGAATTGGTTCAACGCGCGGGATGGAAGTTATCGACCGGATGCTGGCTGCCGGCAATGGAGAGAAGGCAGCCGAGCTTGAACTGCTGCGCGACCTGTGCGACACGATGACCGCCGGCTCCTTATGCGCGCTGGGCGGCCTGACACCACTGCCGGTGGTCAGCGCATTAAAGTACTTTCCACACGATTTTGGACTTGAAGCGGACAAAACCTGATCCAGTGCGGCATTTTCACGCATCCGCGCGCTGCGTGCAGCACTGACGTTGTAAGTCGTAAATTATAGCCGCGACAACCAGGCGGCGGCACCTGACAAGTCGGTGAAAAGATGTTGGCAACTGATGACAAGGATTTCGGGACGCCCGAGCGCAAATCGGACAAACTGGTCACGCTCGAAGTCGACGGATGCAGTGTGACGGTGCCTGAGGGCACGTCAGTCATGCGCGCCGCGGCGCTGGCCGATATCGCGATTCCGAAACTATGCGCGACCGATTCGCTTGAAGCGTTCGGTTCCTGCCGGCTCTGTTTGATTGAAATTGACGGCCGCAACGGCGTCCCCGCCTCGTGCACCACCGTGGCCGAGCCGGGAATGAAGGTCCGCACACAAAGCGAACGGCTGGCCAAGCTGCGGCGTAACGTGATGGAATTGTACATGTCGGACCATCCGCTCGACCCGTTTGAATGCAAGGCCGGCGGCAGATGCGAACTGCATGAAATGGCCCGCGTAGTCGGCCTCGAACACGTCCGCTATAATCATGGCGGCCGCGATCATCTCGCGCTCGAAATCGACGACTCCAATCCTTATTTCAGTTTCGATCCTACTCGCTGCATCTTGTGTTCGCGATGTATCCGGGCGTGCGACGAGCGGCAGGGAACCTTTGCCCTCACGATCGATGGCCGCGGCTTCGACTCCTTGATGTCGCCGGGTCAGCATCAGCATTACAGCGAGTCGGAATGCGTCTCGTGCGGCGCCTGCGTTCAGGCCTGTCCGACCGACGCGCTAATGGAAAAAACGCTGCTCGAAAAAGGGCCAGCCGATCGCGCATTGATCACCACTTGTGGCTACTGCGGGGTCGGCTGCTCATTCAAGGCCGAAGTCAGGGGCGACGAGGTCGTTCGCATGGTGCCGAACAAGAATGGCCTGCCGAACCATGGCCACTCATGCGTCAAAGGCCGCTTTGCCTGGGGCTACGCTACTCATCCCGATAGAGTACGTAAGCCGATGATTCGCCAGCGCATCACCGACCCATGGCAGGAAGTGCCGTGGGACGAGGCGCTCAATTACGCCGCCTCCGAGCTGAAGCGGGTGCAGGCAAAGTACGGCTGCGGTTCGCTCGGGGGAATTTCCTCGTCGCGCTGTACGAATGAAGAAGCGTATTTAGTGCAAAAGCTCGTGCGTGCGGGATTCGGTAACAATAATATCGATACATGCGCCCGAGTTTGCCATTCGCCGACTGGCTATGGACTTAAAGCTGCGTTAGGTACGCCGGCCGGCACCCAGGATTTCGACTCAGTATTGGCCAGCAACGTGATTATGGTCATCGGCGCGAACCCGACCGAAGGCCATCCGGTATTTGCGTCGATTATGAAACGGCGGCTGCGCGAGGGTGCGCGTCTCGTCGTCGTTGATCCGCGCCGAGTTGACCTGGTGCGAATGCCGCACGTCGAAGCGGACTACTTCCTCCAGCTAAAGCCTGGCACCAATGTCGCTCTGCTCAACGCCATGTCGCACGTGATCGTCACCGAGGGGCTCGCTCAAGAAGAGTTCGTGCGCGCGCGATGCGAACCGCGCGAATACGAGAGGTGGCGCGATTTTATCGTGCAACCGCGCAATTCGCCGGAAACGGCCGAGCAGATGACATGCGTTCCGGCCGAGGCGATTCGCGGCGCCGCACGCCTTTATGCCAGGGGCCCGAACTCTGCGATTTACTATGGCCTTGGCGTGACCGAGCATAGCCAGGGCAGCACTGCGGTCTTGGCGATGATCAACCTGGCAATGGTAACCGGCAATCTCGGCCGCCCCGGCGTCGGCATTAATCCGTTGCGCGGGCAAAACAATGTACAGGGCTCGAACGACATCGGCTCCTTCCCTCATGAGTACAGCGGCTACCGCCATGTCTCGGACCCGCAAGTCCGCTCCGCGTTCGAGCACGAATGGGGCGTAACGCTGGACGCTGAACCGGGACTCAGAATCCCCAATATGTTTGATGCGGCGCTGGACGGGAGTTTCAAAGGACTCTATGTCGAGGGCGAGGATATCGCTCAATCCGATCCGAATTCGCAGCACGTTGCCGAAGCACTGGCGGCAATGGAAATCGTGATTGTCCACGATATCTTTCTCAACGAAACCGCCAGGTTCGCGCACGTCTTCCTGCCAGGCTCCTCATTCCTTGAAAAGAACGGAACCTTCACCAACGCCGAGCGGCGGATCTCGATGGTGCGGAAAGTACTGCCGCCACTTGCCGGAATGGAGGACTGGGAAGTCACATGCGCCTTGGCGCGGGCGTTCGGCTATCCGATGAACTATTCACATCCGTCGGAGATCATGGACGAACTCGCGCGGCTGACTCCGATCTTCGCCGGCATATCGTACGAAAAGCTCGAACGGCTTGGCAGTATCCAGTGGCCGTGCAATGACGGCGCTCCCGAAGGCACGCCAGTGATGCACGTCGGCGAGTTTGTGCGCGGCAAAGGCCGCTTTATGCCGACCGAATATATCCCCACCGACGAGCGCACGACGCCGCGCTATCCATTGATTCTCACCACCGGCCGCGTGCTCACCCAGTACAATGTAGGTACGCAGACGCGGCGGACTAAGAACGTGACGTGGTATGAGGAGGATCGCCTGGAAATTCATCCGCACGACGCCGAGCAGCGCGGAATTCGCGACAATGATTGGGTTGAGCTGTCCAGCCGGGCCGGCTCGATTCTGCTGCGCGCCGAGCTCACAGAACGGATGCAGCCGGGTGTAGTATACACGACCTTCCATTATCCTGAGACTACCGCCAACGTGGTAACGACGGAAAACTCGGATTGGGCAACGAATTGTCCGGAGTACAAGGTCACCGCAGTGCAGGTATTACGCACTTCGCGTCGGCCGGAAAGAAGGACGGCCGAGCATATTCTCCACGCGGCCGCCGTCTAACAGCAGCCAGCGACGCTCTCGAAGTGGATGAGACTCGGGCCGGGTCTTCGATGTATCGCAAACGAAGCCCCTGAATAGGATATTAGGTGGAGGTAGCCTTGGGGCTAGCGCGATGAATATTCACCATTTGGTTAAAATGGCTAATGACATTGGGGCGTTTTATGAAACCCTGCCTGATCGCACTGAGGGAATAAGCTCGATCGCCACCCATCTGAGAAATTTTTGGGAGCCGCGGATGCGCCGTGAGATAATTGACTACGCGAAGCGGGACGCGGGAGAGGATCCACGACTCAAAGAAATCGTGCGCGAGGCAATATTAACACTGCAATGAATAAGTTCCGAGCAGAGACAACGAAAAGCAGGCCGACGCAGATCCTTGATTGCAACCCAGGCCTTCTTCTTGCATCATCGCGCACTTGTCTTCATACCTTCTCACACCAGACCGCTCAATGAGCGAACTCGTCAAAGACCACGACGCGCTCAAATGGCGTGCGGGCATCGCCGCCCACGAAAATGATCACCTGGCGGTCGAGGAACCGCTCGAAATCCGGCTAGGTGGGCGACGCTTCACGCTCACGATGCGCACGCCCGGCCACGATGAGGAGTTGGCGGCTGGCTTTCTGTTCGCCGAAGGTTTCATAAATTCACGCGACGAACTGGGTGAAATTCGCCGCCTGCGCGATTCGCAGGGCCGGTCCGATCCCAACGCGCTTGACATCATCCTTAGCGTGCCGTCAGCTGAACTGCGCGAACGCCTTCAGCGCAATTTCAACATTTCGTCCAGTTGCGGCGTCTGTGGCAAAACCAGCATCGAGGCGCTCGAACGCCGCATCGCACCGCTTAAAATTGGCGCACGCATTCCCGCCCGCGCGTTGTTCAAGATGCCGGCGCTGATGCGCAAGGCGCAAGCCGTTTTCAGCACCACCGGCGGCCTGCACGCCGCGGCGCTGTTTGAATTTGAGGTGGGACGAAGGCCGCCGAAGATCATCGCCCACGCGCCCTCTCCGCCGCTCGCCCGCGGCCTGTCTGTCCCTCGCCAGCTCCTTTGCGGGAGAGGTGAGGAGAGGGTGACTGCGAGAGAGGGTTCTGATCGGAGCGCGGATGATCAGCACGTGCGGCTCATTGTCCTGCGCGAAGATGTCGGACGTCACAACGCGGTGGACAAAATCGTAGGATACGCGCTCCTGCACGGTAAGGTTCCTCTGCACTATGCTGCGATGATGGTCAGTGGGCGGTTGAGCTTCGAGCTTGTGCAAAAGGCCGCGGCGGCTGGCATTGCGATTTTATGCGCCGTATCAGCTCCGTCTTCTCTCGCGGTCGAGTTGGCTGAAGAAGTGGGAATGACATTGGTCGGCTTCCTGCGCGAACCTAACTTCAACGTTTACACTGCGGAAGAAAGAATTCTTTGCTGAGCCCGGAGAGAATCCAGCAGCTAAAGAATTGCGCTCCACTTTAAAACTCGGTCAAAATCGAGCTGGACCATTAGCTGGGAAAGAAGCGCGGCAACGTTGCATCCGTTCGGAGCAATTATCATTGGACTCATCGCCGGCTGGATCGCAGGCAAGCTCATGCGCGGCCGTGGCTACGGTATTATCGCTGATATCGTATTAGGTCTGATCGGCGCCATAATCGGCAACTGGCTCTTTACTCGGCTCGGGATAGAGACGAGCGGGCGCCTCGGCTTTCTGGCGATGGCCACGGTTGGGGCGGTGCTCCTGGTCGGCGCTGCCCATCTGCTAGGCGCCGAGCGCTATCAGTGATCGAGGCGCACGCTACAAACCCTGTGCGCTTCGCAGATGTTCACTAGTTTGATGCCCCAAAAAAAACAAACGCGCGGGCTTCTATGCTTTCGCGGGGCTGAGCGTCCGGTGGACTGCCCGGATCATCGAAGCCGGTGTGCGCCGTCATTCGCGCGCGGCCGTCGTCGGCCGAGTCGTAACATTTGAGCAATACGGCTTCGTCCGGGCGCATTTCCGGGAAATAGTACCATTGATGGCGCGGATTGAACCTGAGCGCGAGGGTCTCGCCGCGCCGATGAGGATAAATCAAATCGCTGGTGACGAAATCATCGACGCCGATGGTCTGGGCGTCGCAGATGGCGAACGGCGATTCCATTACCGGGCCGCGAACTGGACGCCACACATTGATAATCGCAAAGCGACGGCGCAGTAGCTGGTTAGCTTCCTCCGGAAAGAAATCTCTGACTCGCTGCGGACCGGACCAGAACGTATAATCGTTGTGCGCACCTTTGGCCGGCAGCTTGACCATTTTGTCGATCTTCGCTCGCGCCGCATTGCGTACGATATGGTCAAACACCACCACTCTGGCCGCGCCGGTGGCTTCTTTCAATAACTTCTCACATTCCGGATAGTAGACGGTTTTGACCTCTTCGTCGCTATAGAAATCTTGCACTGCGCTCGAATGATGTACCAGGACGAACCCCTGACGTTCGAGCGAGAGACCACCGGCTATATTTCGTGCATCGTAAATCGGCCTCGTGACGGAGCTTACCCGCCGATTGGTCTGCGGTGTTCCTGCGGGCGGCGTGTATGTATACGAGTAAGGTTTCTCCGCCATGTCCGCCAGGTAGTTGATAGGGGCTTCCACGACCGCAAGCTGACGATCAATGCAATGCTAGCAGCGCTCATTTTGCGTCACCTCGTGCAATCAAGAGAGTTAATCCGGTCTATTGGGTAACGCAACCACTGTTCCTGCGACAATCTCAGGAAAAACGCACGCTTCTGCTCCGTACCGGGTTTGCAGAATGCCGAATAGCTTCGCATTCTACAGTCCGGCCCTCCTCATCTCCGACCGTCATTTAAGTGCAACTAACCTAAATCGGTGGCGACATTCATCGCTTCGTTCCAGTTTGCGACGCGGCCCCCGTGCGAAGACGTTCCTTCTCGACCAACCAGAGGATGGCCAGGCGGGATTCAGATTGATGGCGTTTCGGGACAGATGCAGCGAACCCGGCCCGACCCTTTTTTTCTATCGCTTTAGAGCAAAATTCCTAGGCGATAGAGATGGATTCCCTTCCGGGGAAGCTTACCCGGCGCAGGCGCGTTGGGTAAGCTATCCGCCCTTATGCCTGCAGCTTACGCAGGTTGCGTGACCCGCCGTGGCTCGCCGCTACGGGCACGGTTTTGTGAGCTGCCGAACGCGGCTTAAACACCTGCGAGTTGCGCGGCAGAGCGCCTTTAGCGGGATCGACCCTAATTTCGGACGTCACCTCGGGCTCCTCTACGGCAACCTGATTTGCCTGCTCGCTGGCCAAAGCTTGAGCAGCACGCTGCAGGGCCTCCACCTTGCGCTCTTTCCATTGCCTCAATCCGCGACGCATATAGTCGGGATTGATGTCTAGCATGTCGCACACATTATCGAACGAGAACACCCAGTGTTTGTCTTCGAGGCTGATCCATTCCTCAGCATCGCGGAACAGACGCTGGCCCTTGCTGGTGGGCGAGTCGATGCACTTCATGAAGCATTCGACCGCGTCCTCGAGCACGCTCAAGATCAAACGTTTCTCGCCTTCAAGGAGATGCTTTTTGCGCATTGCCTCGAAGTACTGGATGGGCAAAAGCGTATCGGGTTCAAACAAACCCGGCAGCCTTTCGTCCAGTGTTTCCTTTTCCTGCATTTTCCCTCCCTCGGCTATCCTCGCTTCCACCGCCACACCTCCTTAACAAGATCTGACGGAGCGCGTGAACGATTATTCACTGTCGTCCTCGCCACTCTCCTCGTCTTCCTCGTACAGCTCATTCCAAGCCAGCTGGATGGCTTCGAGTTTTGCTTCATTAGAACCCGCCGGATCGTCGTCGAACTCGTCCAGATCAATGACCCATTGACGCAAATCAGTAAAGCGGGCATCCAGCGGGTTAAGTCCAGGATGATTTTCGGCCAACACTTCTGCGATATCCTCGGGCTGATCCCACTTCAGTCCCATTTGCAATCCTCCGGATCTTCCAAATGCGCACCGTTTTGAATGCGCATGTCGCAGACTCCCTTCCTATAAGCGAACCTCAGGATTCCCCCTCGCCGGTTTATGCTCCACCGCTCCTACAGTTAACGGAAGTTGATTTACCTTCAGGACAATTCCTCGATTGATTTTTTTTCCAGTGCGCGGCTTATGGCGTAATTCATAATCCGTTCCGCAAACGGGGTGGTGATATCGTTAAGCTGCTCAACCAGCCGCGCTATCGATTCGCGGTCATCACCGGACCGTACGGTTTCCAGTTGCGCTGCAGCTTCGTCAACCAGCAGCCGCTCCTCGCTATCTATCAGCTCTCCATAATCTTTAAGCTGCTTTGCGAGCGCTGTCAGGAGTTGGGTCGCCTCATTGCGTGCATTTATCAACAGGCGCTGTTCAATGTCGGTTTCACCGAGATCAATCGATTCCTCCAGCATTCGTTCGATCTCCTCGTCGGTGAGCCCGTAAGATGGCTTAACGTCAACGGAATGCTCACGTCCGGTTCGCTGATCACGCGCCGTAACATTAAGTATTCCGTTCGCATCGATCAGAAAATTGACCTCGATTCGTGGCAAACCGGCCGGTTGCGGTTCAATCGGCCCCAGCTTGAATCGCGCTAGACTGCGGCAGTCCCTGGCAAGCTCTCGTTCGCCCTGCAGCACATGAACATCGACATGCGTCTGATCGTCGACCGCGGTGGTAAACATCTCGGTAGTACTGGTCGGGATTGTAGTATTACGATGAACCAGCCGCTCCATCACGCCACCCATAGTCTCTATACCCAGCGATAGTGGCACGACATCGAGCAGTAGCACGTCGGCCTGGGTGCCCATCAGGACGCCAGCCTGCACTGCCGCTCCCAAGGCCACGACCTGGTCCGGATCGATTGAGCACAGCGGTTCGCGCCCAAACAGCTCGCCGATCTGGCGCCTGACCAGCGGTGTCCGCGTCGACCCGCCAACCAGTACTACTTGGTCGATTTCGGTGGGCTGCAGATGAGCATCGGCGAGGGCGCGGCGGCAACATTCCATCGTCCGTCTGACCAACGGCTCAGCGATCCGCTCAAACTCCTCACGCGTCAACGTCTTTGATATTCGGCGTTCAGCGACGTCGAGCCGTACCTCGGTAACGTCAGCATCGCTAAGCCGTTTCTTAGCGTCTTCAGCAGCGCGGCGCGCGGAGTTCCAAACATGACGGTCAGTGCGTAACTCCTGCTGCGTATCACTCAACAGCCAATCGACTAGGGCGCGGTCGATATCATCGCCGCCGAGATGCGTGTCGCCGTTGGTCGCGAGCACCTCAAAGACCCCGCCCTTGATATTGAGAAGCGAAATATCGAAAGTGCCGCCGCCAAAATCGTATACGGCAACTTTGCCTTCCGCGTTAAGCTGCAGCCCATAGGCGAGTGATGCCGCGGTCGGCTCATTGACCAGGCGAACGACTTCGAGGCCTGCCAGCCGTCCGGCATCCTTGGTGGCCTGGCGCTGACTGTCGTTGAAGTACGCCGGCACGGTGACCACCACACGCTCGACCTTCTCGCCTATGCTGGTCTCAGCACGCTGTTTCAGCGAGCGCAGGATTTCGGCCGAAATCTGCGGCGGCGTATAAGTCCGACTGCCGACGTTGAAGCGCACCGTCGGCGCGCTCAGGTCAGCAAAGGCATAACGGTGGCGATCTTCCGGCGCCAGGTCGCTGCCGCCCAGACCCATGTATCGTTTCACCGAGCGGACCACAATGGCTGCTTGTCCACTGGAAAGTCCCGCAGCCGACACATGCCCATCCTGCCCGCGTCTAAGATGGGGTTCCAACTCGATCGCATGATCACCCACATAGGCTCCGCCCTCGGCAATAAGCGCCACGACCGATGGTAAGAGGACATTACCGGTGTCGCGTTCGGGGATAACACGCGGCTGAGCGCCGTCCATGATGGCGATCAGGCTGTTCGTCGTGCCAAGGTCTATGCCGAAAATGTGGGTCATCAGTATGCACTTTAACGGTCGAATTATTCGGCCTTTATACTGTCCAACTCGCGGTCAATGTCGCGGAGAAGCGTCTTGAGATAGGCTATCTTGGATAGAATGACCTTTAATTCGGCAAAAAGCCGGTCCGGATCTGGTCCGCCGCCCGCGTCGAACCCGGCGAAGTTCTCAACCAGTTCCGCGTAAAGCTCGTCCATCAAGCCCTGCAGGCTCGCCCGCTTCGCACGGAGGTCGATCATAGTCTCTCGCGTGCCGGCCTCTTGCTCGCCGCGGGCGCTGCGTAACTCGCTCAATTGTTCCTGCACCTCAAATACTAATTCAGCGAGGTCAGGCGGCACCTGCTTGTTATTTTCGGCGAGCTTATGGCCATAAAGGTCTAGCCAATACAGTCCTCGGCTGACCGGGTCGCGCAAGGTCCTGTATGCGCGCGTTACAAGCGCCGTGGCTCGGAGGCTGGCGTCACGCAGTTCCGGTGGCGCCGAGGCAAAATGATCCGGGTGAATACGACGGCCGAGGTCATGATACGCGCTTTCAAGTTCGGCAATATCGATTTGGAGAAGCCGCGGCAGTTCCAGCGCCGCGAATAAGTCGAGGTCAGCGGCGAGCGGAACTCCGCATTGCGAGCATATTATGCGCGGCTCCTGCCGCCGCGCACATGACGGACATTGAAGCATGGTTAGAACGTGCGGCATGCGCCGTCTCGGTCATACGGTAAACGATTCTCCGCATCCACAACTGCGTTTAACGTTTGGATTGACCAGCCTGAAGCCCGAAGCCATCAGTTCTTCAGCGAAGTCGAGTTCGGAGCCGTTGAGATAAAGAAAACTCTTTTTGTCGACGATCAATCGCGCTCCGCCGCGCTCGAAAACCTTGTCACGTTCCTTGGCGGAGTCAATCTCCATCCGGTATTGCAGGCCGGAGCAGCCACCACCAACCACCTTCACCCGCAGTCCAGCGTCCGGTTTTTCGCCTACCAACTGCCGAATCTTGCTGATCGCGTTGTCGGAAAGCGTAACTGTCACAGCTCTATCAGGCCTCCTCGGCCTTTTTTTCGATTGCCGGCGGGGCCTCGCCCAGGTGCTTGCGCCAATCCGCGATGGCCGCCTTGATGGCATCCTCCGCCAACACCGAGCAATGAATCTTGACGGGCGGCAGATTCAACTCCTTCACGATCGAGGTGTTCTTGATCGAGATGGCCTCGTCGATGCGCTTCCCCTTTACCAGCTCAGTCACGTAACTCGAGCTCGCGATTGCACTACCGCATCCAAAGGTTTTGAAGCGAGCATCTTCGATCACCCCGTTTTCAGGATTGATCTTGAGCTGCAGCTTCATAACGTCGCCACATTCTGGCGCCCCCACCACCCCGGTCCCAACGTTTGCCTCACCCTTGGCGAAGCTGCCGACGTTGCGCGGATTCGTATAATGTTCGATAACTTTGCTCGAATAAGCCATTTCCCTGCCACTCCCTACGACAGGCATTCAGCCTGTCATCCTCATCGGCCGCTTACTACTCTGATTTCCAGCTAACCGACTTTAGATCGATGCCTTCCTTGGCCATTTCGTACAGCGGCGACATTTCACGCAGCCGCTTTACCTCAGAGCAAACCCTGTCGGTGACGAAATCGACTTCCTCTTCGGTATTGAAACGACCTAGTCCAAAGCGGATGGAACTGTGCGCCAATTCCTCATCCGTGCCCAGCGCCCTGATCACGTATGACGGCTCCAGGGTTGCTGAGGTACAAGCGGAGCCTGAACTCACCGCCACGTCGCTAATGCCCATCAGCAACGATTCACCTTCGACGTAGGCGAAACTCAAATTGAGGTTTCCGGGCAAGCGTTCAGTCGGATGACCGTTTAGAAACACGTCGTCGAGCCGCTCGAAGATACCCGCCTGCAACTTATTGCGCAATTCCGTCAGTCGCCGCCCCTCGTCAGACATGTCAGCCTTCGCGATCTCGCATGCTTTACCGAGGCCAACCACGCCGGTGACGTTGAGGGTGCCCGAGCGCATCCCCCGCTCATGTCCGCCGCCGTCCATCTGGGCGGTAATCCGGACTCGCGGGCTTTTGGAACGCACGTAGAGGGCGCCGGCACCTTTCGGCCCATAAATCTTGTGGGCGCTCAGCGAGAGCAGATCGATCCCGTCACGCTCGACATCTACCGGAATCTTCCCGATAGCCTGCACCGCATCGCAATGGAAAACCACGCCCTTTTCCTTGGCGAGCCGGCCAATTTCGCGAATTGGATGAATCGTGCCGATTTCATTGTTCGCATACATGATCGTAATCAGCACGGTCTTGTCCGTAATCGCCTTACGTACGTCGTCAGGATCAACCATGCCGTAACGGTCAACCGGCAGATAGGTCACGGTTGCTTTGCCTGCGCGCTCCAGCGCGCGGCAACTGTCGAGTACGGCTTTATGCTCGATGACACAGCTAATGACGTGATTGCCCTTATCTTTGTAAAACTCGGCGACGCCCTTGATTGCAAGATTGTCGGATTCAGTCGCCCCGCTGGTGAAGATTATTTCCTTCGGCTTGGCATTTATCAGCGCGGCTATCTGGTTGCGCGCCTTATCGACTCCCTCTTCTGCTTCCCATCCGAAGCTATGGTTGCGGCTGGCGGCATTACCAAACGTTTCGGTGAAATACGGCAGCATCGCCTCGAGCACCCGCCGGTCTGTGGGTGTCGTTGCGTGATTATCCATGTAGATGGGTAGCTTGACCATCGTCTCCTCTTTCTCGACTGATCCGGGGCCACCAATTCACTGCGAGATGGAACTAGCCAAACTCCCAACGGAGGAGCATCCTGACCGTAGCCTGCCCGCATCGAATTTGTGGACCCAACAAGTCTAATATTAGTCACATTTCTGACGGTGTCAAACCCAGACTGTCCGCTCAGTCAATTCTAGACCGAATTGGTCCACTATAGGAATTCTCTTTGAAATGTCAAGCCGTTTTCCACCTCAGACCGATCACCAGCTTCGCCCAGAGGCGGCTCGGCGGGACGGATCGGGTAGGGGAATGCGTTCAAGGTATGACGGTCAAATCTGACCTTGGCGGCGATTTTCCAGATGGCCGCGCACCACTGCGTTCGGAACGCTTCTGCGACGAGACGGCGAGCCGGTCCTATTCGCATCAGATGGAACAGAAACAAAGCCAGCGCGAATCCAGATGCAACTACGCCGAGCGAAGAGACTGCTCCCGGGTCCCCGGCTGAGCCTGGCCTCCGCAGCGCCACGCACCGGTGATGAGGCAGGCTGCAAACGAGCGCGGCGGCACGTCTGACGTCCCATATCCCTGAATGCGGACCGCGGGCGGCAAAGCGCTCGAGTTCGCGCTCGAGAAATTGTCGAGAAACCCGGCGCTCGCATCGTTGATGGCTCTAGTTCCCGGGGGTGAAAGTTCGCGCCCGCTCAGCGGGTCAAGCGCCTTCTCACCACACTTGTGGCGTTCGATGCCCTTGAGAATTTGCGGCGTGATTCTTGGCGTTTATCGGGTAACGGCTAACGATTGCGAGCGACGCAACCGCGGCAATAGCGGGTCCCAAACCATAGAGAATGCGGATGGCATGGCTCACTTCGGGTCTTTGCGGCGCGTTAGGAACGTAGCCGAGCGAAGCGAGCAGCGCGATCGGGAGCAGCGCGATCGGGAGCACCGCGCCGGGAATCGCGGCCAGTTTGGGCAGGATGCCCCAGAAGCCAGCATACTGCGCTTCGCGCCGCCGTCCCGTGTGAAGTTCATCATAATCAATCACTTCGGCTTGCATCGATGGCGGCAAAAATCCGCTGGCTCCGAAAGCCGTTGCGGCCATCCCGACCAAAAGCAGGTGACGGTCCGTATCACCCTTGCCGACGAGCAAGAAGATCAGCAACTGGGCGGAGATGCCCACGAGGTAACAGACGGTCAGGGTCGGCAGCTTGCCGTAGCGGCGCGCCGTAAAGACGCCAACTGGTATAAGCCGATCGAAAGATCGATAATCGCATCGAGACAGCGCATGCTTGCGATAGCAATCGCCAGATACGCCCGCGGTACCGCCACCACGTCGGCATAGAACTTCGGCATGTTGATGAGGATGGGGATAGCGGTCGCCCCGAACGCCAGGGTGGGTGCGCCATACAAGAGTTTGGCCCACAACGAAAGCCACTCGCCAGCCATAGCCGAGCCAGCTTCACTGCCGCAGTTTGTGAGACGCGCGTTTGAGACGTTGCCGATGCATCGGCGTAAATCGTCTGCTCTGTCGGCCGGCGTTCAGATTCCTGCATATCGGTAGGATTTAATGGGCGAAAGGAGCCCCAATACGTAGTGCTCCTCCGCTTCGCTCGTTCTTCCATCAAAAACCGGAAGAATTAAAAACCATAGTGTAATTTCCGAGACCGCGGTGGATTGGGGCCTGTCGTGCCGGCAGCTGGTTTCAATCTCGCCTTAACTGCTGCGGTGCCTGGTAAGTCCGCTATTCAGGCATCGATTAGCGAAACAGTTTGGCGTGCCTGTTGTGACGCGCGCATCTCTTTGTTATCGGAAGGCTTATGAAGATAGCTTGCACTGTGAGACTCAGCGATCGTCAGCGCCAGACTGTCGAACGAGCTATCCCCGGGGTGGATTTGATTTATCCCGAGATCAAGTACGAGACCGGTAGTCCCTATTTCCCGACGATAGTTGACCCGGCCGTGCGCGATTGCGAAGTGTTGCTGGGTCACATTAACCCCAGAGGGCTCGGCGAAATCGCGCCGCGGCTCCGATGGATTCATTTGTTCAGCGCAGGTGTTGACCATGTGCTCCGGAGCGATCTGGTGATTAAGCGTGGCATCGTGCTCACCAACAGCAGCGGCACTACCGCCCCCTGGATTGCCGAGTACGTGATCGGTGCGATGTTGCAACATTGCCGCGGCTTCAAGCTTTCGATCCGGGCGCAGATGGAGCATCAATGGTCTCACCAAAAGGTCAGGGCTGTGTGCCATTCGCTGCGCGGCCAAGCCCTCGGCATCATCGGCTATGGTTCGATTGGCCGCGCGACTGCCCGCCTCGCCCAGGCATTCGGAATCGAGGTGCTGGCGCTGAAGCGCGACCCTTCAGTCCACAACGACCCGGGCTGGAGTCTGCCGGGGATGGGCGATCCCGAAGGCTCGATACCCAGACGATGGTTCAGTCCGGGCGAGCGTGTCGAACTAGTCAGGCTGAGTGACTATATATTATTGGCGCCTCCTTTGACCGCCGAGACGCGCCATTTCCTTGGTGCAAACGAGTTTGCTGCTGCAAAGCCGAACGCCTACCTGATTAATGTCGCGCGCGGCGAAGTAATCGATCAGAACGCGCTGATCGACGCGCTTAAGAGTGGCCGGCTTGCCGGTAGTTGCCTGGATGTAACCACTCCCGAGCCGCTCGCTGCCGACAGTCCACTCTGGGATACTGACAATGTAACACTCACGTTTCACACTTCGGCAGCACGGCCAGTAGCATCATTCTATGATCTTGCTTGCGAGCTGTTTGCCGAGAACCTTAACCGATTTGTAAGTGGACGCGAGCTATTCAACGTGATCGATCCGGTCCGCGGATATTAAGCATGCGTCAGCGGAGAGGACGCTAAAGCGGGGCGAGACGGAACACCTGGCCGCCTGGCGCCTGGAAAAAGAATCGAGCATGGGGTTTCCGCAAAACGCGACAGATTTTATCTCGGTCACGCCGAACCGCTGCAGCCGTTCCTTCCACTGCGCCAAATCATCCACCCAACTTGAGTTCCAGCCACGTAGCCTTGAGATAATCCTGCTCCGCCAGCAACTCAGCCGGGTCGTCGGAAAAAAACAGTCCCAAAACAAAGCCGCCGGGGAATTCATAAAGGTCCAGATTCTCGGCTGGACTAGGAATCGAACCTCAGTGCCGCGCCTTTGCCAACCTGAACCAGCTCGCCAAAGCGCAGGAGTCGCGGATTCCCAGCCGTTGAAGCGCTTCAATGGCGGGCGCTAACATGCCGATCGCTGAACTGGGCAAAGGTGAAGCTGGCGGGTGCCTCGCCGTTCACTCGTTTCAGGAAATCGGTGAAAGGACCGGCGCCGACTCGACGAGCTAAAAGCGGGGTAACTCATAGACCATCCCGATTCCGAGCGACATAGCTGCTATTCTCAAGAAGATCGGCGGTCCATTTGATGTATCATTT
>Ga0073928_10005553_pt1 | contig 17595 bp, 18 predicted proteins | sample PaiPotPPA55metaG_FD_76969 | JGI IMG/M metagenome (GOLD analysis project Ga0073928, IMG submission 76969) | Iron sulfur acid spring bacterial and archeal communities from Banff, Canada, to study Microbial Dark Matter (Phase II) - Paint Pots PPA... ... | reverse complement strand
AAGCGTAAAGTAGGGAGATAGGGAGGTAGGGTGGATTGCTGAACGAACAGAAAACGAAACACAACTCGCCCTGTCACGGTTTCCGCATTTTACCATCTTTCTGTGTCAAATGCATATTCACCCTTACAGACTCTTTTGGCAAAAAACAGGCGTGGGGGTAGGCATGCCGGACCATCCGATCACATCCAAGGGAATTTCAGCCCAAAACGGAAGAAATCCCCGGACCGCCTGGGGGGAGGCCATCCGGGGGCTTGGGGGCTGACTTCGAGGACTGGGCCTTGAGGAACTCGTTAAACTTTCAGTGGCGTCCTCTATTTACTTCGCCACTTACTCGCCGGCTGCGCTGTCCGTGCCGGAGGGGAGGGCCACGGCGCGGCAACGCAGCCGCAAACTTTAATGAATCGTATTCACCGAGAGCACGCAGATTTGCCGCAGCTCTTCGTAAGTGAAAAATGTGTCTTCTTCTCCGCCGGCCGTTTCCGTGCGCCCGAAGCCGGACTCGTGCGAAATGCGCCGCAATTCCTCTTCGGAAATCCCCAGCAGCACCGCTGCGCGCCGCGTGGTCACAAACTTCAAAGCTTGCTGCAACTGGTGATGTTCTTCGTTGATCGCGGTGCGTTTCATAGCGCCCCCTTTAGGCCGAAAGCAAAACCATGGAATCGCGTTCCACAGTCATGATCATCGATTTATATATGTCCACGTCCCAACCTTCACCAATGCGCATGCGTACCGTTTCACTTCCGTCTTTCAGCAACGTTCCTCGTAGCGGAACCTTGATATCTCCCAGTGCCACTTGCAAAAGCACCGACTGCCCCACCCATGCCTTGAATGCGTTCTCCATGCATCTCCCTCAGTGCTGTCCGACACACAGAGAATCGCGCAGCGCACAAAAACCAACAATGGTACAGATAGGACACGCGACTAGTAAGAAGGTACTGTTCGCCGAAACATTTCAATTTTCTGATTTTTTCCGCGCGGAGTACCTCCGTACTGTTCTTTCGGGACCCTTAGCCCATAGGTCCTGGCATGCCCCACTGGCATTCTGCAACCCATGGCACCGCTCGAATATTTCTACAGCACGCCAGCGCCTCGCGCCCCGTCCCGCCGTATGCCCGGCCAGACGGACGATACCGCCGTGCTCTCCGGGCGTGCAGTACCAGCAAGCGAATTCCCGCGGCCCATGTACCAACCCGTGCGCGAAAACATTCAGCAGAATGTTCAGCAAAACTATTCTGCGAGTCGAGCGCCACAGCATCACTCGCTACCTGAGAACGTGGAGCACAACCGCATCATCAGTGCCGTGCTTCGCGGCCACGCAGCGCTCGAAAGCGACGCGCTGCTCACGAATCACTCTGCGCGCCCCGGTGTGGCGCTTGCCCTTGGTGGAGGGTTTGCTCGCGGCTTCGCGCATCTCGGCGTCCTGCAAGTTTTGGAAGAAAATCACATCGCCATTTCGCACATTGCCGGCACCAGTGTCGGCAGCATTCTCGGCGCCGCCTACGCGAGTGGCGCGCCGCTGGCGCAAATCATGGCCACTTGCCGCACGCTCAAATTTCGCGACATCGCGCGCTGGCACGTTTCGCGTCTCGGCCTGGCTACCAATCATCGCCTCGCCGATTTGATTGAACGCGTTTTCGTTTCGCAGACTTTTGAAAACTTGCGCATTCCCATGGCCGTAGTCGCCACGAATTTAAATACTGGTGACCCCGTGGTTTTCACCGAAGGCAATATGGTCGATCCGATCCGCGCCAGCTGCGCCTTCCCTGGAATTTTTGAGCCGGTGGAAATCGGCACCCGTTGGCTTGTTGACGGCGGATTGATTGCCCCCGTTCCCACGCAGGCTGCGCGCAACATGGGCGCGAAATATGTAGTTGGCGTATCCGTCGGAATGCCCGAAGGCGATCGCGGCAAGCCCACAAATATTTTTCAGGTGGTGAGCCGTGCCGTATGCGCCGCGCAAAAACATCAACTGGAAATGTGGGAGCGCCACGCCGACCTTATCATCAGGCCCGACGTGCAGTCACTGAAGTGGGACGATTTTCATCGCGCCGACGAAGCTATCGAGGCGGGAAAAATCGCCGCGAAAATAGCGGTGCCCCGCATCCTCAAACTTCTCGCCGAAACGAACGCTGACGGGCGTGAATCGCGCATGGCAAATTCAGCAGAGTTCAGCAACAACAGCTCGTACAACAACGGCTCGCACAATAACAGCTCGCACCTCATCACGGAGGTTATAAATTCATGATGCGATTAAGCGCGTGGATAGCTTCCATTAGTGTTTGCGTGTTGATCTGGCACGAATGCGCGGAGAATCCCGCGCTCTTCTGTTACCGTATTGGGGTAGGCGCTTTCGCGACCTTTCGTTCACGCGCGCAAACGCTGGCGCCGGTTACCAATCCCGATGCGAGGAATAATTCCAGGTGTTTGAATCCATCCGCCATTTACTCCGCTCCATCTACGATGTTGAAGGACTAATCCGCTCCGGCGGACCTCTTCTTGTTTGCATAATTGTTTTCGTTGAGACTGGACTCTTCGTCGGCTTTTTCCTCCCTGGTGATTCCCTGCTGGTTACTGCTGGCGTCTTTGCCGCTGCTGGAACCATTCCGCTGCGCTGGCTGCTGCTCCCGGTAATGCTGTGCGCCATTGTTGGCGATCAGGTCGGCTACTGGATTGGCCGCGGCGCCGGCGTTTCACTTTATAAACGCAAAGAATCTTTTTTCTTTCGCCGCAGTCATTTGCAACGCGCGCGCGCGTTCTATGAAAAGTACGGCGGCAAGACAGTAATCCTGGCGCGTTTCGTGCCCATCGTGCGAACATTCTGCCCGCCTGTAGCAGGCGCCGCGGGAATGCCTTATTCGCGATACGTTACGTACGATATTTTTGGAGGGATCTTGTGGGTCGGCAGCATGATTCTGGGCGGTTATTTGTTAGGCCGCTCAATCCCCGACGTTGGCAAGAAAATCCATTATGTCATCGCCGTGGTAGTGCTGGTTTCGCTGCTTCCCGCGGTAATCAGCATTCTGCGCGAACGCCGCGAAGCGAAGAACGGGGCCGCAGTGAAACCTGCGGTGATCGAAAAAGCGTAACCGCCATTGGAACCCAAGAAAATTCGCGCAATCATTTTTGATATTGGCCGTGTGCTGGTGCGGCTGGACATTGCCGGCGCGATGGGCGGGCTCGCAGGAATGATTTCTCTCACGCCGCAAGAAACCTGGGCGGCCATCGAGCACGATCCGCGATGGCGCGACTGGCAGGAAGGCCGCATGTCGCCGCGCGACTGGCAGTTGCATATTTGTCGCCGGCTGGGCGTGAATCTTACATTTGAACAATTCAGCGAAATCTGGAATCGCGTGCTCGATTCAACGCCCCTTTTGGACGGCGCATTTCTTGAGAGCTTGTCGAAGCGCTTTTGCCTCGCGGTACTTTCCAACACCGATCCCATTCACGTGGCCGAACTCGAAAGACGGTTTGATTTTTTCCGCTTCTTTAAGCACCGCATTTATTCCTGCGTGGTAGGTGCAAGCAAGCCGTCGCCGCTGATTTTTCGCGCCGCGCTGCAGGCCTGTAAAACAACCGCAGACAACGCTATATATATTGATGACATCCCAGCATATGTGGAAGCTGCACGCCAGTTAGGTATGACTGGCGTTCTTTTTCATTCACCGGAGCAGCTTATGGCTGATTTAGAACCGTTCGGGGCGAAGCTGCAGCAAAAGGGCTAATTCGCGCAAAAACTCCGTATAACGCCATCCTGCGGGTAAAGATTGCCAGTCCTAGGACTACTCATACCCGGCCGGACGGTGGTATAAGTAGCTCAAGCATCAAAAGGTAAAAGAAGCCCTCGTTCGGGTGCTGGCCTGCACACTTTAACGCATTCAAGGGCACGGACATCCAATGTTGGGTGAGGAGAAACCCTAATATGACCGACGAAACAATTGTAGAGAAAAGGACGCAGTCGAATTGGCAGGTTCCAGCGCTCGTGGTGCTGGGCTTGATCGCCGTAGCTGGCCTGGGTTTTGGTTGGAACGCTTCATCGAAACTGAACAGCACGCAACAGTCCGTGGCCAACCAGCTGAAAGCCGAGCAACAGACCGTACAGCAGGATGTTGCTGCGCTACGTGACCGGCTCGCTCAGGATGAAAAAGCCAATGCTGATTTGCAAGGCGATTTGAAAGTGGTCACCGACAAGTTGAAACTCACACAAGGCCAACTGAAGAAGGCTCGCGAAGAGTCTTCGAAGTTGAATGATGAGACTTCAGAAAAGTTGACCGCGCTGGACACTTCCGTCAAAGGCGAGCTGGCTACCAAAGCGACCGCCGACGATGTGAAAACGGTGGACACCAAAGTAGTGGCAGTCAAGTCGGACCTCGACGCAACGCGTGACGATCTCAAAATGGCGCGCAGCGAAATGGGCACACTCATCGCGCGCAATCACGATGAAATCGATCAACTGCGGCGGCTGGGTGAACGCGATTATCTGGAGTTCACCATCAACGGCAAAAACAAACCGCAAAAAGTAGGAAACGTCACCGTGGAATTGAAAGGCGTAAACCAGAAGCGCAATCAATACAGCGTGGCCATGACGGTCGAAGACAAGCGATTTGAGAAGAAGAATCGCGCCCTGAACGAGCCGATCCTTTTCTACACGTCAGGAACCCATCAGCCCGAAGAAGTGGTGATCAACAAGGTAGGAAAAGATCAGGTTAGCGGCTACTTGAGCATTCCCAAAGCCAACGCACAGTCAACGGGAAGCGCGACGAACTCAGGCAGATAACAACCCCACACCAGCGGCATTAGCCGCTGCGTAATGCCCTTTCTGTTTGATGGTCTGCTGTTTTTGCGGGGCCTGTTTTGCACGGCGAATGTGCGCCGCACCGACAGGCGCGGGAAGCATGATATCTACTCTGTTCGGCTGTTGGCAGAAACTGTCTAGGCCAAAAAAACGGGGGCCGTTAGGCCCCCGTTGGAAACGGATTGTGCTTGTCTTTGTGCTTATCCAGCCCAGCTGTAATACCTACCAGATGAAGCGAATCGCGAGTTGGATGATGCGCGGTGTAACGGTCGCCGCGGGCGCACCCAAACCGTTGAAGTTGAGCCCCGCGCTATGAGTAGCGCGCTGAAAATCCTTCAGGTTGAGGGCTCTGCCGTCCGCGCCTAGATAGAACCCGGTATTGGGATCTATGCATCCCGCAGTACAGACAAAGTTAGGATTGGCGACGGTAGCTCCATTCACAGTTATGGAAGGCTGGTTGATGGGGATGACCGCCAAATTGTCGTTGCCATTGTTCAAGATAAACAGCGGGTGATTGAAGACGTTGAAAACGTCCATCTTCAATTCCAGAGCAGCGGATTCCCACTTGGGTATCTTGAAGGCTTTCTTGACGGAAACATCGAAGCGATACAGCGGCAGGCTCTGACCCGCGTTGCGTACCAAGTTACCGCTAAAGAATTGGAAGTCGACTGGATCGCCAGTATAGCTATCAGCGGGGCCAGCGGGGTTTGCTCCGGCAGGCGCGAGGAAGGTCGTGGCGGCAGGGCAAACACTAGCCGGCTGAAACGCCTGACAGGCTGCCACGCCATTGGGACTGATGGCGAGATTCGTTCCAGAAGCGGAGCCGATGTTGGTGGACACGAGGGTGCCGTTGGGCAGAACGTTAGGACGCTGCGCAGTCTCGTTGCCTAACGCCGGGAAAATAGTGGTTGCCGAGGGACCATCACCGGTGGAGACCGGGTAGGGTCGACCGGACTGCAAGGTACTCAATAATCCAAAAGTCCAATTGTTCACCACCGTCTTCACAAACGGCGTGGAAACCAAGTTCGAGGTATCGAGCACGACGTTGAAGTTGGCCAAGTGGCGAATGTCCTGTTGCGACAAGGCGCGCTCGGACGAAGTGCTAATGAAAGGATTGGCCGGCTCAGAGAGTCCGAAGAAGTCTTCACCGGACGCCAGGGTCTTCGACCAAGTGTAACTTCCCTGGAACTGCACGTGGTGGGACAAACGCTTTTGAGCGGTCAACACCAATCCGTTGTAAGCCGAATTGCGGTTGTTAAATTGAGTTCTAATGGCCTTGAATCGCGGGTCGGGATCATTGGGTAAGTAGAAGAATCCGGGATGAGCCGGATCGGCGACAGGCTTCGCGAGGTTGGTGTCCGTTTCGCCAAACAGGCCGAATCCGTAAACTCCCTGGAAGCCGATGCTGTAAACAAATGACGAACCGACTTGCCGGGTAATCGAGAAAGATGCTTCCCGAATTTCTGGATTTTTCAGCGTTGGAGAGACTGGACGTATGCGCCCAAAGAAATTGATGGGCTTAAATAGCTGCAGGGTCACCGGGTCTGGTGAGTTGGGAAAAGCGTTGAGAATGGTTTGCCCGGATGTTACTCCATCAGTCCCGACGGACTTTGCGGTGATGGTTTGCGTCAGCAGGTTTACTCCATCAAAGTTGAGCGAATCCAGAACGATGTTCAGATACGCCAACTCGGTGACCTCAGCCCCGGCGGCGCGGATCACAGTTTTTCCGGGATCCCCAAACAGGGTATGCAAAAAGCCTGACTCAAAGTTCGGGCTCCAGGCAATCCCCAAACGCGGTTGAAAGTTATTCTTGTCGCTGCCGCAAGCAGGAATGATTCCATTGGCCTGCGTACAGCCGCCAGGCACGTGGGTATTCGGAAGGGTGCCGCCCTTGAAAGCACCACTCTCAAAATCGTAACGGAGACCGTAGTTTAGAGTCAGGTTGCGCCGCATTTGCCAGGTGTCCTGAACGAACAGCCCGTACATGGTGTCCGCAGCGACCACTTGCGCATTGCCAAAACCGATGGTGAATCTAGTCGGCAGGCCGTTAGCAAATCCACCGTATTCCCCAAAATGATATTGCTGGAACAGTTGGTCGTAGGGGAAGTGGCTGATGTTCACACCCGTCTTGATCGTGTGTGTGCCATGGGTATAAGACACGTTGTCGATATATTGAAAGCGGGACTGCAAAGACGCCTGCGGGCAACAAAAATCCGCTCCTATGTAGAAGTTCGGACCCGCTTGGCCGGGCAGAGTGCTGTTCGTGGGGGTCGAAGATAGCGTGCGATGCCAGAAGAAACGCGCCTCGTTCACGGTGTGAGGAGTAACGGTGGACACCAAGCCGACGTTGAAGGTGTTGTCGTGCACCGTGCTATTCACCAGGCCGCTCAAAGCGGTGTCCGGTCCAGTTTGGACGTTAAGGTTGCTGGATATGTCGCGTTGCAGGTTATAGCGCACCATCAAGGTGTGCTTGTCGGTCAGTTTCACATCGACTTTCGCAGACCCAAGAATCTCGTTGGTATCCTGAGGCACAGTAACAGAGTTCCCGAACGGAGTGAAGGTAGCCGGCGAGCCTTGCGCAACCTTTTCATAGCTGCCAAACCAGAAAATTCTATCCTTCACAAACGGTCCGCCGACAGTGAAGCCCTCTTCATGCTTGAAAAAGGGCGCACGACTCGTAGGAGCGTTCAGATTGTAGAAAAAATCCGAGGCACCCAGGTTGCGTCCTCGAAAATACCCATGGCCATCTCCGTGGAAGGAATTCGTGCCGGATTTAGTGATTACATTCAATATGATGTTTCCGGCCTGCCCGTACTCTGCGTTGTAATTGTTGGTGAGCACCTGGAACTCTTTTACTTCTTCTACGCTGGCGCCCAAGGCATCGCGGGAGGAGACGGAGGCGTCGGAAATATTGCCGCCGTCAATGTTGACCTGGATGCCGCGGTCATTAATGTTGCCGGGTCCCTCGATGTCAGAAGAGTTTCCGGTGTAATCGTATTTGACGCCCGGCGCGGAGGCCGCCAGGCCCTGGTAGTCGTTAGCGACACCACCGATGGCGCCAAAGGACGTGGTGGTTGGCAGATTCGAGACGGCTTTGTCGTCGATAACCATAGAAGTGTCAGTCTTGGTCGTTTCGATAAGGGGTACTTCCGAGCTAACTACCACCGATGTTTTTTGTCCAGCAAGTTCCAGGTTGAAATTGACGTCGCGCTGCTCGCCGACCAGGAGCTTAACTCCCTTCACCTCTTCCTTTGCGAAGCCTTCCACATCTACCGTGACATCCCAAATTCCGGGCGCCAGATTCTCAAAGCGATAGAGCCCATCGGACGTAACTGTAGTCTTCCGAACCAACCCGGTTTCCGTGTTGGTACCAGTGACTGTGGCGTTTGGTACCGCGCCGCCCCTGGGATCGAGTACGCGGCCCGTAATTGTGGCGAAGGCCGCGCTTTGCGCGAAAGCGCCATTCGTGCAGAACAGCATTGCCACTGCGATTGTCAACACCATCATGTAAAACTGAGAAATCTTTAGATTGGAATTCATTAACTTTCCTCCGCCTTGACAGCGAGTTGAGAGTCTTTAGTTGAGCTGGGGCCAAATCGCTGCAGACAAGTAGATAAAAACTTGAAGGCCCTAGCCGCACGATTGCTGCCACAAAGGAAGAAATCGGTTTTACCTTGCTAATCTATGATTTAGAGGCGTTTATTAATTTCGTCGTTACTGGCGCTTAGGTCCGTGTGAGCCGGATATATGGAGATATGAAATATGCATATATGAAAAGACATATTTTCAGGCAGCGCACCGACCGCCATACGACTAGTGCTACTCGCCCCGATCAATACGGACTACCTCGCCGATCCGGGCTTTTCCGCATAGAATGATGCTCCTGACTGGAGCCTTGCTTGCGCCAAACGCCGTGCGTTCTCTATATCGCTGTCGATGGATTGATTCCGCCGCGCGGTAATAGCGCCGCTGGTCTGGACGAGTTTACGGCTGCGCTGGATCATGCCGGGATTCCGGCGGTGTGGGTGACCAGCCGGTCGCGGCTCGAATTCGATGCCGCGCGGCGTAAGCATGCGCACACGCACCCGTTCATTGCGGAAGGTGGCAGCGGGGTGTACCTGCCTGAGGGCTACTTCCATTTGCGGCCGGAGAAGACCATTCGGCTGGGAAGATTCACGTGCGTGCCGATGGCAGAAACGTTGCCTGCAGCGGCGAATGCCTTGGAAGCGCTCTCAGAAGAAACGAATGTGCCGGTGGTGGCGTTGAGTTCGCTTTCGCCTCGGGAGCTGGCGCAAAATACCGGCTTGCCGCAGCGTGAAGCGGAATTAGTTCGGCAGCGGGATTTCGACGAGCTTTTCTTTTTTGCCGGCGCGTCTGAAAAAAATATTCAGCGCTTTGTGCAGGCTGGGCGCGAGAAGAAATATGAGTTGCGGCAGCATGGCGTGATGTGGTCGCTGGCGATTGGCGCCGGTCTTAAACGCTGCATCCAGAGCCTCTCTAAACTTTATGATCGGGCGCTGCGCTATCATCCGACGATCGTGGGGATTGCCAAGCCCGAGGAAAGTAAGGAGCTGTTTGCCGCTTGCGATCGAAGCATCCTTTTAGCCGATGGGAAAATTGAAGAGACATCCGACGCTTCGGCGCCACCGACCCACGGTGGACGGGCCAGGCTTTACTCGCTACATGATCCTGAAGTGTGGCAACTCATACTGGAGCAAATCGCTCCGGAAGCTAGTAAACCCTGGAAGTGAACGGTCGTTGGTGGGCGGCGATTTGCACAGTGCTATCCGGCCGGCGTAGTAAAAATCCCCACACAGGAAACGCAAAGCGCGTGTTTAGCTAAATATAGCGGCGAGGTGGAAATGCCGTTCCTGGCAAGTGAATTTCCACTATACATTGCGAAGTAAACCGGCCTGAGTGCGTTCCAACAGGGCGGTATCAGGAGCCAAGCCCATGGCTTATTTGCGAAGGTTCTTACAACTACCTGCTAGTGAATCGAGCTTAGGTCTAGTGTTGAGCGTATCTATCGTGGTCTTAGGGCTCATGTCCATGGCTCTTGTCTGGCAGGCGGAAATTATCGCCAATCAGCGAGAAGTGATTCGTTGGCTGGAAGGAATAAAAATCGGCGTCTGAACAACCTTATCGCTCCGCACCCCCACCTTCCCCATATCGCTTGAGTTATGTCAGTTTTGCCGCATTTTTGTCGAATATCTGGAGACTTTCGCCTGACTGTGTGGTTGAATAGGGCTACCCAGCATTTACCCCAGTGAGGATTTCTTATGAAACTGTTCTTAGCACTGCTCGTGTTAGCGATTGCCCCTGTCCTGACGACCGCGCGCCCGGCCGAGCCACAAACCACGAATCGCGCCTCGTCGCACGACCGGCACCATCACCGGCATTCGGCGAGGAGCCGGCACCACCACAACAAAGTTTCGCACCACCGCGTACGTCAAGGTCAACAATAGCGGCTCGCAAATTCTAAACGTTCACGGCTGGCGTTTAGTTTTCATCCATGCCGAAAAGCAAAAAGGGGAGCCGATGGCTCCCCTTTCTGTTTTGCTGTGTCGTCTCAAAAAGTCCGCTGTAAAGCGTAGCTGTTTTGGGCGACGCGCACCGCAAAAGCGGTGTGATCAGCTTTTGTTTCGCTCCAAGTCCGGTGGAGTCATGTTCCCCTCCGGAGCTTTCTGAGCTCACGATGACGTTTTACTCTTGAAGAAAAAACAGTGCAAGCGAAGAGATGGCAAAACTCACAGTTTTGTATCAGGTTTTTAGTGTAGGAGCTTTTATTTGATGAATAAATTTTCGCGGAGTTGGTCGCGCCCGACGAAAGATTTAGTGGTGCGGAATTGACTGAAGAGGTCCTGAATTTCGCGATTCTGATACACCTTATAAAATGGTGAGAGACTCCGGGCCGGAACGACCTGAAGAGTGTTTGAATCTGCCACGCGATACCGCTGAAATCCTTCCGCCTTTTTGCTATGAAACATAGCCAGAACGATCCCCGCCGGACGCAATAACTCCGTCACACACGCGACCGTTTGCCTGGTCATGGCCGGGTCAAGATAATCCAAGGCATCCCAGAGCAGCACGGCATCGAACGACGCGGGCTTGTACTGCATGTTCGACTTCAGGAACCGGGATGCGCGACCCTCGGGGGTAGTGTCCAGCGTTTCACGCGCGGCCGGATCTTCGCGCAGACGCGCCTCATCTTCATCGAGGAACGTTTTCCATCCGCGTAGAATGTCTTCGGTAGACACGCGGAAGTTGCGCTCAATAAAAAAATTCAGCGTGGTTTGCCAAGCGGCTCCCAGGTCGAGCAGAGTGCCACGGCCCAGACCCTCGAGATTCCACAGAAATTCCTTGAGGCCGTTGGACACGCGGGTGGCAGCGTGTTCCGCGACGCGGGAAGAACCGGGAGTGCCGGTGCTCGCACCCGTCGGAGCAGCGGACACCGGTTTTGAGCTGACACTCGAGGACCCACTCGGCCGTAAGTTGCGAGATGTATCGCCGGGCCCGCCGATGCCGAATTTATTCAGCAGAGTCATGATTTAATCGGCGGATGATCCCGACGTTGCCGGCATAGCTTCCGCCGACGTGCTGCTGCCGGTAGCGGCAGCGTTCTTAGCATCCGTTTTGGGAGTTAACCTTCCTGCTTCCACCATGCCCCGGAGCAGCGCGCCTTCTTCAATAGCCAGGCGCTCGGTCTGGACCTCGCCGGTGACATGGCAAGTGCTCATCAGCTGAACCTTATCCCGGCCGGTGACTTTCCCTTCGATGCGTCCGTGCACGATAACTTCTCGCGCGTTAACGTCGGCTTTGACGGTACCGTTCGGCCCGATCGTCAAACTGCCATTGGTCAGGTTGAGTTTCCCGTCGACCACTCCGTCCATATAAAGGTCTTCGCTTCCCGTGACTTCGCCCTTGATGCGGATGCCCTGGCCTATGCTGGCGTTTCCCCGCGGCGTTGCTTGCGTCTGGCGTGAAGGGAGTGGAGTGGACTGCGGCGTAAAAGCCGGGCTACTGGGAGCGTTACCAAATCCTGGCTGATTTACATGCGCGCTAGGAGTGCTGGGCCTCTCCGGAGCTGCTGGAGGTTTGCGTTCTTCGTTTTTCCACATGGGGACAACACCTCGCCGTCGAATTTGGGGTCCGAAGTCGCTTCGCAGGGCCGGGCGGGCCGCGACTCAGAAGAGTGTAGATAGTATACGACCTGGATTGAGTAAACAACAATGACAGGAAACTTAGGCTGTTGCTCCTGGAGCACTAGGCCTGGACCGCTGTCGGCAACTGGTAGCCCGGCAGCAACTGCGCAGTATGCGCCGAATCTCTCCGCAATTCCCACGTCGCGACCACCAAGGCGGCCAATTCCCGGGTGAACTCTTTCAATGACTTGCGATTCTCCCACCAGTGCTCCGGGTCAAAATCGCCATCGCGGGCGCTGGCCACGCGCACGGTCACGGACGACGGAAAAACACGTTGAAAGATGTAGCGGGCACGGCGGGTGTGGTAGTTGGAGGTCACCACAATTACGCTGTGCCAGTTCTTCTCCATGACCAGCGCCCGCAGGGCCAGGGCCTCTTCGCGAGTATTGTCACTATCGTGCGGAAAACGGATGATGCGGTCCTTGGGGACGCCGCGCTCGATCAGGTCGTGTTCCATCAATTCGGCAATGCCAGCGCTGGGACGCAGGCGTCGCCCGCTAGCCACCACGACGGGCGCCAATTTTTGGCGATACAACTCTGAAGCTCGAGTGGCCCGGTCGGCAAAGAAATTATCGTCGCCGAGGAGCAGCAGCGCGTCCGATTGTTGGAGCGGGTCCTCGACGACCCAGGATTCGCCAGCCAGCCGAAGCAGAGGACGGCGGGCGGCGTAAAGCACGAAACAAAAAACAATCAGAAAAAGCAGGCTGATCAAGCTGCTTAAAATACCGCCATGCTGCGAATTACCGGAGGGCGGTCTGAAACGCCTGATCATGAATTAGGGTCCAGCAAACGCAGACGCTCGGCGGCTTGCTCCGGAAATACCCCGTTGAAGTACACCTCTTTTATGCTGTAAGACTTGCTGCGCTTCTCGACAATCGGCAATATCTCGATGTGCCAGTGAAAATCTTCCGCTAAGGTTTTCCAGTAACCGGCCAATTCCCCTTTTTTGCTTCGCGTGTTTGGCGCGGTGTGAACCACCAGATGAAATGCCGGAGACAGCTTTTCAAGGCGGCGCAGCACCCGTCCCAGCAGGGCCGCAAAATTTTTGCGATTCGATCCCGAGTGCGGCTGCTCAAACAGGTGATTGTGTTTGCGGTGGAGGAGCCAAATCTCATAGGGAACCCGCGAAGCGTAAGGACACAGTGCATAGTATTCGCCCTGCACGTCCACGATGCGCGTCCCTTTTTTTTCTTCCTGGCGTACCATGTCGCAGAAAATGCAGCGCTCGCGTTCCTTGTACCATTCGTGCGCGGCATTTAGTTCGTACTTGATGCGACGCGGCACGAAGATCGTCGCGGTTACCTGGGAGTGCGCGTGCGACCACTCTTCGCCGGCTTCCAAGCCCTGATTTTTAAAAACGCTCACGTATTTGAAGCGCACATCCTTTTTTAAATCGGCGATGCGCGAAGCCCACACGGTCAGTACGCGATCAATTTCCTCATCGCTGAATTGCGAGAAGCGACGGTCGTGCTGCGGCGTCTCGACAATAACTTCATGCGCGCCGGTCGGGCCCATTTTGTCGTAGATGCCATCGGCAAGGCGCCCCAGTTGGCCGTCGATGCGGTACAAAGGATCGGGATGGGGTAGCACCCGCACTTGCGCGAGGCCTTCAGCGGGCGAAAGCAGAATGGCCTTGCCTTCCGATTCAGGACGATCGAACGGGCATTTTTGCGGCAAGTCCTCGAGCGATTCTTTCTGGCCCTGGACTACCCAGCTTTGTGTTATGGGGTCTCGTCGAATTTCCATTTTTTTGGGTTGGTGTGCTTCGCGTTCCGCGCTTTCGCAAAAATTTTTATTGGCAGGCAGAAGTATATCGTTCTTTGAAGCGCTGCCGATCGAACGATTTTCAATTATTCCTTGGGATAAATAACGTATGCGCGATCCGAGCGGTAGTTTCTTTCGGTGCCGCGCAATTGTCAAGGTGACACGGGCGTCCGTGTTATTCTCGACAAAACGTGGACGCTGAGATCGAATTTATGCAGCACGCATTGGCGGAGGCGCGCGAGTCGGCCGCCAGCGGTGAAGTGCCTATCGGCGCGGTGCTGGTGCATGAAGGAAGAATATTGACGCGCGCCGGCAATCGCACCATTCGCGATTGTGATCCCACGGCGCATGCGGAAATTGTTGTGTTGCGCGAAGCCGCAAGAATAATCGGCAACTACCGCCTGGCGGATACCACCCTGTACGTGACCATTGAGCCGTGCAGCATGTGCGCCGGAGCCATGATTCAGGCGCGTGTGCCTCGATTGGTCTATGGAGCCGCGGAGCCGCGTGGTGGCGCGGTGCAATCCTGTTTTGAGGTTCTCTCCCACCCCGACTTGAACCATCGCGTGCAAGTCACTTCCGGTGTTCTGGCTTCCGATTGCAGCGATGTTATCCAAGCCTTCTTCGCCACGCGCCGCCAGGAAGCACGCCACTGACACTACACGCGCCGCGGCGCCGCGGTAACAGTACGTCAGCATAAGCTGCGGATAGTTGTTCAGTTTGAATGCTAAGCGCTCTTATTTCGCGATTTTTTCGATCAGAGAAAATTTTAAGCGGCTGCGGTCCGAGTTGCTGAATACCAAGTTGCACGTCGAATTGCCCTGAACGGAAGCGCTCTGTTACGATGAATCCTCATCGCCGCGGAGAGGTGTCTGAGCGGTTGAAAGAGCTCGCCTCGAAAGCGAGTGTAGGAGAAATCCTACCGTGGGTTCGAATCCCACCCTCTCCGCCATTTTTTATAATGGCAAGAAAAAAAAGGGGTTAAGCGCCGAACGAAGATTTTCTACAAAGATTTTCTACGGAATCTGAGGACTTCGCAAAAAGCCAGTATTAGGCCAAAGCGAGGAAATCAGATGCCCCAACCAAAGTTCCAGCTTTACAAGCACATCAAGATCAACGGCAAGTGGCGTTACTGCCGAGCAGCGATCTACTCCAACAAGGAAGGTCAAGCCCCACGTTATCGTTGTCGGCGGACAGGAAGAGAAGCACGAAGAAGGCTCCTACTGCATCCACCACAAAAAGACTTGGATTGATGTCGGCACCGATCCGCTCGCAACACAGCGGATGCGCAGCAAGCTCGTTGACCAAACTGAATACACGGCGATTCAGCCGGCGGCGATGACGAAGGGCACGTCGCTGGCGCAGGCGTCCGAGAGGTACTTCACCAATCTCGAAGCTCGGGGGTAGACGAGGTTTTTAAGGAGGCATACCCGAGAGTGAGGATTATCGCGAATTCCGCGGTAGTAGACCGAATCAACGAGGTCTATCAAGAGAAAATAGATAAATGGGAAACAATCTTGGGCTCAGGGGCAACCTCTCGCGTTGTTGCTATCGAAAAGTTCGACGGAAACTTTATTGAATTTGAGGGCTCAAAAATAGAGGTCCTTACAAACATCCAAGGCGACACCGATGAAAACACAATGCTTTGGATTCCTGAACAGAGAATTCTCATTGCTGGCGACGTTCTGTTCAATAACATGCACGTTTACACTGCAGAAACGGACGGTGAGGCTAGAGGGGAATGGTTGAACTCATTAAATAAAATCAGAGAATTAAAACCTTCGGTTGTTATCCCTGGACATAGCAAGGTTGGAGCTCCCCTTGACGCGAGTACTGCAATAGATTTTACGGAAAACTATTTATTAGTTTTTGAAGAAGAACTCAAAAAAACCAAAGATCCGGATAGCCTCATTAATGCCATGAAGGAAAGATTCCCATCCGCGGACTTGCTCTTGGCCATCGAACGGGGCGCGAAGGCTAATGTTAAACCCGGACAAACAAACTGACGATTTGTACACCGAGCCTTCGTCGCGGGATGCGAAGCGCCGAATCAATCGCCGCGGGATAGATGTCAATCAAGAAGTACAAGATCGCTGTTCTGGACGATTACCAAAATGTGGCGCTTGCGAGCGCCGATGGTCGGTGCTCCGCGATCGAGCGGCTTGTCGGAGCTGCCGAACTTGGACTGATGAAGCCAACTTCCCGGTTGATCAATGCGTCGCGCGGGCCGATCGGCGTAGCTCCAGCCCCGGCTCTACGGTGTATGGGTCCTTCGTATGTGAGTTCTTCCACGCGCCTCTTTTTCATTTCATCTCGAACTTGCCGAATGCCTAGAGAAGTCAGATTGTATTCGTCAATCGAATTATATAAAAGTTAATTGCCAAACCCTGGCTTATACTCGACGACGTTCCGAAGACAAACGATGGAGGAAAAGTATGTTTCACCTAATCTGGTATCTTCTTATTGGGCTAATCGCGGGCGTAATCGCGAAATCGGTGATTCATGTGCACATGACCATCTTCTGGACGATCGTGCTCGGCATCATCGGATCGATCATCGGTGGCGGGGTCAGCCACATGTTTTCGCGCCCGACAAACGAACGATATCATCCAGCCGGCCTCATTTTGTCCACGCTGGGCGCGATCCTGGTTCTGTTCATTTGCTATAAGCTGAAGATTCATTTTCCTCAGGTTTAACCTCAGGCATTAGCCCGTCAGTGGTGGAGCTCCCTCTTCTGATCTGCACCAGATTGGGCGATTGTCCATCTGGCTGGGGAACAAATCCGGGATGCATGGACCGAAGTGCCTGCCGACTTTCAGCTTCCAGAGCGTCGGCGACTTGCCGCGCGTAGCGAATGAAATGGTGGCCGGAGAGCGCCAACTCGAACCCAAGCCGCCTCTTCTGCGGCTGCAGGCTCCAGCGCATCATGAGGCCTCGCATAAAGCGCCAGTAAGCTCCACGATAGCAAGAGAGCACGCCTTGCTTCCAAACAGATTTGGGCAGCACGCTCAACAGATACCGCAAAGAAATCGCCGAGGCTTTCTGTTCCAGCCGCGGCTGCCAGCGTTCCAGGGAATCGAGCACACGTTGGTAAAAGCGATGCGGGTCGTAAAGCGCAAGCAGCATGTGCTTCGTGCCATCGAGCAGTTCGGGAAGGGGTAGCACGGTTCGGAAGTTCGGAGGTTCAAAGTTACTCGGCTCGGGCTTGTTTTCAAGGAGTCGGCCCTCTTTTTTCATCCGTTCATACAGCGGGGTGGTAGGAGGCGCCTGCAGGATGCCGGTCATGGCCCAGGGGATCGCGGCACGTTGTACAAATTCAATCTGGCGGTCAAAAATATCCAGTGGATCGCTATCAAAGCCGACGATGAAGCCGCCCATGACCCAAAGCCCGTGCTGCTGAATAAAGCGAATGCTGTCCAATAAGTCGCGACGGAGATTCTGGAATTTCTTGGTTTCTTTTAGCGACTCCGCGGAGGGCGATTCGATTCCGATGAACACACGCCAGAAATTTGCTTTGACCATCCCATCCAGCAGCGCCGGCCGCGACGCAAGATCAATGGAAGCTTCGGTGAAGAACCCGAACGGATAACGGTTGCGGCGCTGCCACAGTTCCAACTCGTGGACGAGTTCCAGTGCCGCCTTATGATTTCCGATAAAATTATCGTCGACGACAAAGACATCTTTCCGCCAGCCAAGCTGCAGAAGCGAGTCAAGTTCGCGGGTCAATTGCGCCGGGGATTTCGTCCTGGGGCGGCGTCCGTAGATGGTGATGATGTCACAAAACTCGCATGTGAACGGGCACCCTCGCGAAAATTGCACGGACATGAACGTGTATTT
>Ga0073928_10005552_pt1 | contig 17598 bp, 15 predicted proteins | sample PaiPotPPA55metaG_FD_76969 | JGI IMG/M metagenome (GOLD analysis project Ga0073928, IMG submission 76969) | Iron sulfur acid spring bacterial and archeal communities from Banff, Canada, to study Microbial Dark Matter (Phase II) - Paint Pots PPA... ... | reverse complement strand
TAGTCAGACAGGCTCCTTGCGCGCGGCGGCGCCAACGGTCTGGACCGCGACCGGATCCGCGGGTCGTCAGACGACCCGCGAGCGGCGTCCGCCGCCTGCGAAATCGGTGATATTGGCGGCCATCTCGTCGAGGCAGCGCTGCCGGGCTTCTCGCGCCGCCCACGCCACGTGCGGAGTCAGGATCAAATTCGGTATATCCGGATCGAGCAACGGGTCGTCGTCCCGCGGCGGCTCTTGCGGCAGGACGTCGATTCCTGCGCCGCCGAGCCGGCCCGCTCGGAGCGCGGCGGCCAGCGCGCGGCCATCCACCAATGCACCCCGAGCCGTGTTGATCAGCAGGGCGTCGGGCTTCATGAGCGCTAGCTCGCGCGCGCCGATCAGACCGCGCGTCGAATCATTCAGCGGACAGTGCAGAGAAACGATGTCCGAGATGGCCAGCAGCCGCTCAAGTTCCACTCGGTCAGGCCTCGGACTCTCGCCACGGCGGTTGGCGATGACGACCCGCATGCCGAAAGCTTCCGCTATCCGCGCGGCGCCGCGGCCCAATTCGCCCCAGCCGACCACACCGAAGACGCGGCCGTCGAGCTCGCGGATCGGGTGGCGCATTTCAATGAGCGGCGCATGTTTGCTCCAGGAGCCGTCGGTTGCAAGCCGCGCATAGTCGGCGACGTGCTGGGTGAGGCTCAAAATCAGTCCCCAGACGTGCTGTACCACCGACGACGTACAGTAGCCGCGCACATTGCACACGGCTATCCCCAGCTCCCGAGCCGCGGCCAAATCGACATTGTCGGTACCGGTCGCCGCGAGCGCGACCAATTTGAGGCGGGGGGCGCCGCGCAGTGATTCGCGCGACAACTCGAGTCCATTCAACAGTACGATTTCCGCGTCGCGAATGCGCTCCGCGGTCTTCGCATCGTCCGACGCGCACAGCACGAGATCGTCGACGGCTGCGCTCAAGGAGGATGCGTCGAGATCGCCGTTCGACACGGTGTCGTAGTCCAGAAATATCGCTTTCACGAGGAGTCGGCCTTCATGACGGGTAGAATGCGTCCCCTACCTATGAAATCTTCCGCAGTCAAAATCCTGATCTTTGCGAACGCGGCAGTGTTCGTCTTGCAGAGCCTGTCGCAGGAAGTGCTGGAAGGGCTCTTCGCTCTGTGGCCTCTGCAGCCGATCGACCCCCAGTGGCATTTTCAGGTCTGGCAGATCGTTACGTATGCGTTCCTGCATGATACCCACAACATGGCGCACCTGGTGTTCAACATGCTGGGGTTGTGGGTGTTCGGCACGGGTATCGAACAGTACGTGGGGCCGCGCCGCCTGCTCGCGTGCTATTTCGCGTCGGTGGTCACCGCCGCGCTCACTCAATTGTTCGTGCCCGTGCTGTTCGGCGCGCCGCCGGCGCCTACGATCGGCGCTTCCGGCGGAGTCTTCGGTCTGATCCTGGCCTATGCCGTCATGTTTCCGAAGCGCAAGGTCGCCGTGTATTTTCTCATTCCGATGCCGGTATGGCTGTTCGCGACTCTGTACGCAGGGATCGAGCTCTACCTGGGGGTTACCGGGACTGCGGCCGGAGTCGCACATTTTGCCCACTTGGGCGGCATGGTGGGCAGCGCCCTGGTGATCATGCAATGGCGGCGGCCCGCCCCATACCGATGAGCGCCGCCATTCCGCGCGCCGCCGGAAACCGCTAGGCTTCGCCCCCATGAAACTGCAGAGACTGACAAGCGCCGCCTATTTGGCGGCATTTCTATGCCTGGCCGCGCCGGCGCACGCAGACTGGGTGCGACGGGTCACCGACGGCATCATGGGTACGCGGATCACCGTCGAGCTATGGGCGGACGATGAGACGAAGGCCGACCCGGCGATCGATGCGGTGCTCGAGGAAATGAGGCACATCGATGAATCGATGAGCACCTACAAGCCCACCAGCGAGGTTTCCCTGGTCAACGCCAAGGCGGCGGACGGCCCCATGCGGATCAGCAAGGAGCTATTCGATTTGCTGACCACCGCCAAGGAGTACTCGGTCATCACCGACGGTGCGTTCGACATTACTTACGCCAGCGTCGGCTATATGTACGACTTCCGCAAACACATTCACCCGGACGAATCGCAAATCGGCAAGGCGTTGCCCGCGGTTGACTTTCGCCATGTGCTGCTCGATCCCAAGAATCAGACGGTGCAATTCTCGCAGAAGGGGGTGCGCATCGATCTCGGCGGCATCGCCAAGGGCTACTCGGTGGACCGCGGTATAGAGATACTGAAAGCGCGTGGATTCACCCGCGCCTATGTCTCCGCCGGAGGCGACAGCCGCATCATCGGGGATCGATTCGGCAAGCCCTGGATGGTGGGAATTCGTGACCCGAGAAAGGGTGCGGGCGAGGTGATCACCCGGATTCCATTGGTCGACGCGGCGATATCGACCTCGGGCGACTATGAACGGTACTTCGAGGAGAACGGAGTCCGCTACCACCACATCATCGATCCGCGCACCGGCCATTCGGCGAGCAAGGTGCGCAGCGCCACCATCATCGGGCCGTACGCCACCCGCACCGACGGCTTATCCAAGACCGCGTTCGTGCTGGGTCCGGAGAAAGCCATGGAGATCTACAATCGCATCGACGACATCGATGCGATCATCGTCAAGCTGGACGGCACGGTGATCTATTCCAAGGGCATAGAGCCCGCCCGGAAGACTGCTCCCGCGAAGTAGAGTCAGCGCGGCTTGCGCCCGCGGGCTTAAGTCAGGCCGCGGCTGCCGAATCCGCCGAATGCACCACCGGCTGCGAGGCTGCGTCGACCGTCTTGAGCAGCACGGGCCGGCGCCACACCCGTTTGACATACGCCAATACCTTGCACGCGCGCTCGGCATCGAGGCCGCGCCCATCAAGCTGGCTGTCGTGCTCCAGCACCAGGGTGCCGTCGCTGCGCACCTCCGTCACGGAAATGCGCGGGGCGCCGAAATTGAATTTGTCCTGCAACAGGCTCTCCTGGAGAGCCTCGATGTCCCCGGCGACGACTTTGACCTGGCCGCTCTGCTGTCGCTGAAAGCGGAACAACCCCATGTCCGTGGCTATTTCGCGGGTCAGGTGGTTGCGCAGGAAGCTGAAATCATCATCCTCGCGCATGATTTGCCGCGCCGCATCGATACTCGATTTCTTGACGATCTCCTCCCACAGGGTGAAGCCTAAATGGTAGGGGTTGACGCTGAGTGCCACCTGCTCTCCTGCCGCAATCGGCCGCACGACATCCGAATGGCATTTGATGGCATCCAGGTAGGCGGCCTGAGGAATGAAATCCGCTTCGCGCAGCAGCCGCGCATGCCAATAGGAGGCCCAGCCCTCGTTCATGATCTGCGTGGCATACACCGGATAGAAATAGAACGATTCTTCGCGCACCGCCAGAAAGATGTCGCGTTCCCAACTCTCCATCTCCGGCGCATAGGTGGCGATGAACCACAGCAGGTCGCGCTCCGGATGCGGCGGCAACGGTGCACGGATTTTGCGGGGCGAATGCGTGGTCACCGCGACCTCGGCGTCGAGCGCCGCAAAGCGGGCGCGAAATGCATCATCCGTGGGATGCGCCGCGGGAGGCAGGTACTCCGGATAGCGCTCACGGCGCAGCACCTGATCGACGTCAATGTATTGTTCCAACGACAGCGCCGCGTCGAGCACCTGCTCCACGGCATTCTTCCCATAGGACTCGATGTGCTGTTCGATCTGCCGTGCATGGCTCGCCGCATGTTCGACGATGTGTTCGCTGCCCTGATCCTGGCAGCGGCGGAACAGCAAATTGTTGTTGGAGAAATCCGCATGACCCAGCACATGGGCGGTAACCAGAATATTGTCGGCCAGGCCATTGCTGGATGCGAGATAGGCGTGGCCCGGATTGCCGGGAAACACCACCTCGAATAATCGCGAATACCCCATGTGCCGCTGTACGAGCTGATAAATGTAGCGCGCACCGAATGACCAGTGGGGCATGCGCACCGGCAGACCGTAAACGGCTATCTCGGTCATGAAGCTGTCGGGGACCGATTCGAATATGACCGGCGACCACTGCAGGCCGAACGTGCGCGCCAACTCCTCGATTTTCGGGATGTGGCTGCGCCACGCGTGTTTCATGGCGCCGCTCCCGGCACGCCGCCTTGGGCGGCAGTCTGCGACTCGGCTGTAAAGAAGTGGCGTACGGCCGCGGCTACGTCATCGGGCCCGGTAATCGAAAATTGGCCGCTCGGCAGGCCGGTCGCGGCAATCTCTTGAAACAGCCGGAACGTTTCACTCTGCGAGCCGCGCGTCGAGGCGGCTGATATCTCGACATACCCGGCATAGCGCGCCACCTTGGCGATGGCTTCGAGTTCGCTGCGGGCCGGGACCCGATCGTCCGCGGCATTGTCTCCATCCGACGCATAAAAGAGGTAAACATTGTAATTCGACGGACTGAAGCGTGATTGCATGACCTCATGCACTTTGGCAAATCCGGTCGACGCGACCGTGCCGCCGCTGCCGGTGACCTTGAAGAAGTCTTCTTCGTTGAATTCCCAGGCTTCGGTCGTATGTGCAACGAAGACGATGTCGAGGGAGCGGTATTGGCGCCGCAGGCCTGCCGCCACCCAGAAGAAAAACGTCTTCGACACCTGGCGATCGCGTTCCGTCATGCTGCCCGACACGTCGAGCAGGAAGAACACGGCGGCGCGCATCGCCGGCTGGCGCTTGCGCGTCAGTTGCCGGAAGCGCAGATCTTCGTCGGTAAACGCCGGCGATGAAGAATCTGCGCTTCCGGCAACTTTCGTCGCCCTGCGCTTGACCGATTCCTTGAACGAGCGACGGCGGTCGAGCCGCGAACGCGCACCGCGCTTATCCCAGCCCTCGCGTTTCCACTCCGAGTCCTCCGAAGGACCGACGCGCGGCTGTAGATTGGGCAGTTTCAGATCTTCCCACAGCCAATCGATGACATCGTCAACCTTGAACTCGAGCAGCAGTTCCGTGCCGCCGCGTTCCTTGCCCCCGGCACCCTTCTGCCCCGGACCGCTCTGCGGGTTGCCTTGACCAAGCACGTCGCCCGGCTTGGCCTTGCCCTGCCCGACTCCCTCCCCCTCGCCGCTGTCCCGCAGCCGAAACCGGTAGTGCTCGAGCATGCGCACCGGCACCCGTACCGTGCGCGCGCCGTGGTTGATGATGTCGGATCCCGACACGATCTGCGGCAGGTGTTCGCGCACGGCCTCGCGTATCTTTTCACTGTGCCGCAGCCAGTCCCGCGAGCCGCGCGAAAAGAGTTCATACCAGCCGTTCAAGGGCGGGGGTTCAGTCCCCGAATCCTTACTCATGGTGACACCGATTTTAACATAGGCGCCATACCGCTGAGCCTACTCCTGCGACAAGAGTGTTGTAACGTAATTCAGCGCCTCCTGGGCGCTATGTTCGTCATAGCCGTATTCCTTGACGAGCCGCTCCTGCACGACGGATATCTTTTGGCGTGCCTCCTCGTCGGGCCTGTTCGTGGACGTCACCAGCCGCAGCACATCGCGCCGCTCCTCGAAGAGATACTGCTCGATCGCTTCGCGCACCCGCGCATGGCTCCCGAGACGGAACTTCTCTCCGGCCTTGAATGCAACCATGGCCTTGCGCACCACTTCCTGGCGGAATGACTGCTTGCCCGATTCGGAAACCTTGATCTTCTCCTCGACCGAGCGCAGGAACCGCTCGTCCGGCGCCCGATTCTCGCCGGTCATGGGATCGGTCACCTGCCGCTGATCGAGCGACGCTTCGATCTCGTCCAGGTATTTCTCCAAAAGCTGCTGGCCCTCATCTTCGAAGGACGCGAACAGGGCGCGATGCACATCCTCTTTCACCCAGCGGTTGTAGAATTCCTTGCGGGCCGTCACCAGGTGATCAAACCACTGCTTCTTCTGCTTGGCATCGATGCGCGCATCGCTGTCGATGGCGTCCTTCAGCGCAAGCAGCAACTCCATGCTGGTGAGGCTGCGCGCGTTGCCGCGCGTGATCGCGTTCGATATAGCGTTGATCACGAACCGCGGGCTCACGCCGGCGAGCCCTTCGTCGGGGGCTTCGGCCTTCAGCCGCACGATCTCCGTCTCGGAGAAGCCTTCGACCGCTTCACCGGCGAAAATCCGCACCTTCTTCGGCAGATCGAGCCCTTCACGCTCCGGTTTGCTGTGGCGCGTGAGACTCGCGAACACGGCGGCAAGATGCAGCACGTGCGGGTCCAGGTGCGTGTTGCGGAATGCCGGCGCGCCCTGGACCAGCTTTTGGTAGATACGCGCCTCGTCGCGGTACGAGAGCGCGTAAGGAACCTTGATGATCACCATGCGGTCGAGCAGCGCCTCGTTCTCCTTCTCCTGCAGGAACCGGTTGAATTCCGCGAGATTGGTGTGCGCGAGAATCGTCTCATCGAGATAGATCAAGGGAAAACGCGCAACCTTGACGTTCTTTTCCTGAGTCATCGTCAGCAGCAGATAGAGAAATTCACGCTTGACCTTGAGAATTTCGATCATCTCGAGCACGCCGCGGCTCGCGGCGTACACCGCGCCCGACCATGACCATGCGCGCGGATCCCCTTCGTCGCCCACCTGCGCAACCTTGGACAGATCGACGGATCCGACCAGATCCGCGATGTCCGCGGTGGAGGGATCGTGCGGCGCGTAGGTCCCTATGCCGCAGCGCGCCGCCTCGGAGAGAAAAATGCGCTCAACCGGCACGCGCAGGTAGTCGCCTTCGCATTCGCGATCCACATAGTCGCGGGCCCACGGGCTTGGCTCACCGCTGATATCGACCCCGAAGGTCTCGCGAAACCCCGCGCGGAGGCTGATCGGTATGAGATTCAGAGGTGACTCGCGCAGCGGCGAGCCTTTCACGGCATAGATGGCGCCCTCGTCCGTGCGGCTGTATTCCTCCAGCCCTCGCTTCAGGAGGATTGCCATGGTGGACTTGCCTCCCGACGGAGGCCCGAGCAACAGCAGCAAGCGGCGTCCCACGTCGGAACCCGCGGCGGCTGCCTTGAAATAGTCGACGACGCGCCCGAGCGGCTCATCGACACCGAATAATTCACGTTTGAAGAGTTCCCGCGCCTTGATGGAATCGCTGGCCGACGATGCGCGGCCATGCCAGAGAAGCATGTCCCAGATATATTCGTGGCTGGTGCGCACCAGCGCCATCGGGTTGGCCGGCACAACCTTGGTCAGGAAATCTCCGAGAGTTCCCTCCCAACGCTGCGCGCGATGCTGTTTGCTGAAGGCACTCAGTGACTCGAGGAACTCCTCGGGCTTGGATTCTGGATTAAATTGTGATGCTCCCATCGTCGTCGGACCTCCGTTCAGGACTTGGAGACAACTCTACTCAGGCAAATCACAACTCCCGGTCAAAGTTAAAAGCAAGTCGCCTGAGCATAGCGTGACCGCGTTCAACTCATCACAATGTATTATGTTAGATCGGTCACAACTTCAAATTGTTCCTCTTGAGCCCACTTACCTCGCTGGGACGCCGAAATCTTCCCGCCCGACCCCGTCTGCCGCACCGAGACCGCCCCCGCTTCGCCGGGTGCGCGGAATCGACGATATGGGCCACCGCCGTTACTCTAAGGCACTGTATTATAAGCGTGATAGCGGCGGCGCTCCTCGTTATACTGCCGGATTCGACCTTCGAGGTGAAGCGGGGTCGGCTCCAAAGAGCGGTTGTTCCTCTGGTTGGCGGAGCGGCGACAATGGGGGATTCCCGTACCTCGTGTCCTACGTGATCCTGCCGGTCGGCATCGGAGCATTGCTCATCGCGATTACGCACCTCCTCAGCCTATAACGATTTGTACCCCTGAGGGGAATAAAGTCCATCTGCGGCGAGTCTTATCTTGAGTAACAGCCGGTGGAGTAGTGTGAGAGAAGCGTTCGGTCGCATCCATGGATGAGAGACGCGCTCGATTCGAAGCGGAGGTGCTGCCGCATTTGGACGCCGCGTACAGGTTTGCCCGATGGTTGTCGTATACGCCCGGCGATGCCGACGACGTCGTGCAAGAGGCGATCCTGCGCGCCTTTCGCGCGTTTGACACCCTGCGCGGCTCGGATGCGAAGGCGTGGCTCCTGGCCATCGTCCGAAATTGCCACTGGACGGCGGTCAAACAGCAGCAACGCCGCGCCTTCGTGCCGCTACCGGAGGAGAACGATGCACAAGATGGCTATGCCATGACCGCCACCACACCCGATCCGGAAGATGCCTCGATCCGCCGGGACGAGCAGCGCACCCTCGAACGGTTGATTGCGGCATTGCCCGAAGAGCACCGCACCGTGTTGATGCTGCGGGAAATAGAGGAAATGGACTACCGCCAAATAGCGGAGGTCACGAAGGTGCCGATCGGCACGGTAATGTCGCGGCTGGCGCGCTCCCGGGCCGCGCTGAAGGCGCGATGGCTGCGGGAAGCCGAGGGAGAGCCGAGTGCGGTGCGCTGAATCTCTGCGCGTGCAGGCTTATTTCGACGCCGAGGTTGACGCGGTGTCCGCTGCGGACATCGAACGTCACCTCGAACATTGCGCCGAGTGCCGCGCGCTGCTACAGGACCTCGAGCAGGTGCGCAGCGTGCTGCGTCGAGACTCGGCTTACGTGCGTACCCCACCCCTGCTTCGCGCCAAGATCATGAGTGCTCTGGATCAAGAGAACGCGGCCGAGACTCCCGCGGCGGAAGGAACTCCAGCTGTGGAAGGTACTCGGACCCAACATGGAACCCCGGCCGCAGAAGGAACTGCGCTTTCACGGGGAACCACGCTCCCAAGAGGAACTCCGCGGCCAAGTGAGCGGATCTCGCCGAAGCGGCGCGTGCGGCCGTTCTGGGTGGGGGCCCTCAGTGGTGCGGGTGGTGCAGCCATTGCCGCGACCTTCGCATTCCTGCTCCTCGTGCCGCGGTTCACCAATCCATTGCTCGACGAGCTGGTGAGCGCGCATGTGCGCTCGCTGATGCCGTCCCATCTCATCGATGTGGTATCCACCGATAAGCACACGGTGAAACCCTGGTTTGCGGGTCATGCCGACGTCTCGCCGGTGGTCGCCGATTTCGAGCCGCAGGGATACCGGCTCGTCGGCGGCCGAGTGGATTATCTGGAACACCAGCGTTCCGCCGTGGTGGTGTACCAACATGGCGCTCACGTCATCAACGTGTTCAGTTGGGGCGGCCAAGGACGCGCATTGCCGGCCGACGTGACCCGCAGCGGCTATCACCTCGCCTTCTGGAAGGCGGGGGACCTGGAGTATTGCGCCGTCTCGGATACCGGTTGGGACGAGCTTTTGGGTTTGGTCCGGCTCCTCAAGGAATAAAATCCATCGATCCGAAGTCTTCTCTCCTGAACCCAACAAGGAGATGAACGTGTCGGATGATAGCTCGCTGCAATCGCGTCGCAATGCTCTGAAATGCCTGGCCTACGGCGGGGCGGGCACCCTGTTCGCGCTGTCGGGCGGCGTATTCACCCCCATCGATCTGGCGATGGCAGGGACGGACAAACAGGGCGTGGCCCGATTGGGAAAACCCTTGTTCGTCCAGATCAGCGACACCCACATAGGCTTCAATAAAGAAGCGAATCCCGACGTCAACGGGACGCTTACACAAACCATCGACATCGTGAACGGGATGGCCGAGCAGCCCGCGCTCATCATCCACACGGGCGATATCACTCACCTGTCCAAGCCGGCCGAATTCGATCTGGCCCAGCAGATGTTCTCTCGCTTACGCACCACGGAGATGCACACGGTGCCGGGCGAACACGACACGACCGACCCCACGGTGACGGAATACTTCAACCGATTCGGCAAGGCCTCCGGCAATAAGGGGTACTACAGCTTCGATCACGGCGGCGTGCATTTTATCGGGCTAATCAACGTATTGCAGTTCAAGCCGGGCGGCCTCGGCACGCTGGGCGCCGATCAGATCGCCTGGCTGACCGCGGACCTGAAGGGCAAATCCGCCAGCACGCCCATCGTCGTCTTCGCCCACATGCCGCTGTGGACCATTTATGAGCCCTGGGGCTGGGGAACCGGCGATTCGGAACTGCTGATGGACCGCTTGCGCCGCTTCGGCTCGGTCACGGTGTTGAACGGCCATATTCATCAGATCGTGCAGAAGGTCGAAGGCAACATGACCTTTCATACGGCACGCGCGACATCCTATCCGCAACCCGTCGCCGGCGAAGGTCCGGGACCCGGCCCTCTCAAGGTGGCGGCGGATCAGCTTCCCAAGATGCTCGGAATCACCAGTGTGTCCGAAGTGAAGCATCCTCGCTCGCTGTCGCTCAGCGACACGACGATCGCTTAGGTCTCGATCGTGCCGAATCAGGAGAAAACGCACATGGCTCCCGGGCGATGCCGATCCTGGTTGACGGCCGCCGGCGTGGCGGCTCTGTGGGGGATTGCGCTGTGCGCACCGTCAACCGCGGAAACGCCGGACCCGAATCGGATCGTGGTCAAGGATTTCATGTTCATGCCGAATACGTTGACGGTCAAAGCCGGTTCTACCGTGACCTGGGCCAACAGGGACGATGAGCCTCACACCGTGGTGAGCAACACCGGGCTGTTCCGTTCCGGCGCCATGGATACGAACGAGAGCTTCTCCTTCAAGTTCGACACGCCCGGCACGTATCACTTCACCTGTTCGATTCACCCGCGCATGGTTGGGACGATCGTTGTCCAGTGAATCCTATGACGGGCAAAGGAAAAATTGGCATGAGGATTGCCGCCATCCTCGGAGCATTCGCGATCGGCGGCGCTCTATTCATCGAATCGGGGTACTACGACATCGGCGCCGACGATCACCACACGAAGCCGGTGTTGGCCCTGATCGAGCAATTGCGCGATCGGTCCATCGAGGTCCGCGCGCGTACGATTGACGTCCACTATGTCATGGATCCCGCCAGGATCACCGCCGGCGCCCAGCGTTATGCGGCCCTCTGCGCCGGTTGTCACCTGGCGCCGGGAGAGACGAGATCCGATATTCGTGCGGGGCTCTATCCGCATCCGCCGAACCTTGCCCAGGAAGAAATGCAGCCCGCCCAGCGAGCGTTCTGGATCGTCAAACACGGCATCAAAATGAGTGCAATGCCTGCGTGGGGCAACACGCTCGACGATGCGGCGATTTGGGATATCGTCGCGTTCGTGCGAAAGATGCCTGCGATGACGCCGGAGATTTACCAGGAGCTCTCGCGCCCGCATGGTGAGTAAATCCGGCCGGCGAGGGTTCCCCGTCGATCCATCGTTCAGTCTCGAAAATTGTTGAACTGCAGCGGGACCCCGAGTTCCGCCTTGCGCAGGAACGCAATCGCTTCCTGCAAGTCGTCGCGCTTTTTGCCGGTGACCCGCACCTTTTCGCCCTGGATCTGCGCCTGTACCTTGAGCTTCGAGTCTTTGAGCAGCCGCGACACCTTCCTGCCGGTTTCGGCGTCGATCCCGTGCTTGAGTATCGCGAGCTGCTTGGCTCGGGCGAGGTTGACCTCCGGGTCCTTCACATCGAGGCAGGCGACATCGATGCCGCGCTTGGCAATCTTGAGCTTCAGGATATCCAGCATTTGCTTGAGTTGAAAGTCGGCCGGCGCAATCATGGTCACCGTCGTCTCTTCCAGCTCGAACCTGGCGTCCGTGCCCTTGAAATCGAAGCGCTGCCCGAGCTCGCGGACCGCTTGATCGACTGCATTCGTCAATTCGTGAGTATCGATTTCGGAAACGACGTCGAAGGAGGGCATTTCAAGTCTCCGCGAGCAGCTGGTCCAGGGTGGCTTTTCCACCAACCGGTGTAGTGACCCTCAACGATACCCGCGAGCCTGCAAGGTGAACAGCTTCGCATAGCGGCCGTCGGCGGCCATCAGCGATTCATGGCTGCCGCGTTCGACGATACGGCCTTCCTCGAGCACCAATATTTGGTCCGTCATGCGCACCGTCGAGAATCGATGTGAGATGACGATGGCTATGCGGTTTCGCGTCAGCTCGCGGAAGTGCTCGAACACCTCGGCCTCGGCCCCCGCGTCGATGGCGGCGGTCGGCTCGTCCAGCACCAGAATGTCCGCCTCATTGCGCATGAACGCGCGGGCCAAGGCGATTTTCTGCCATTGGCCGCCCGATAGCTCACGGCCGTCCTTGAACCACTTGCCCAATTGGGTGTGATAGCCCGCCGGCAGCGCGTCGACGAATTCCGCGGCCAAGCCCTGGGCTGCGGCGCTCCGCCAGCGGCTCTCATCGTCGAAGGCGCGCACGTCGCCCGCACCGATATTCTCGCCGACCAGCATTTGGTACCGGGCAAAGTCCTGGAAGATGACGCCGATCCGCTGGCGCAACGTGGTCTCGTCCCATTCCTTGAGGTCGAGTCCATCCAGGAGGATTCGCCCCTGAGTGGGCTGGTAGAGCCGGGTCAGCAGCTTGATCAATGTGGTTTTGCCCGAGCCGTTTTGCCCGACCAAGGCCAGACTCTCTCCCGGCCGAACATGCAGATCGATGCCCGATAAGGCGGGGGTGGCGGCGCCGGGATAGATGAACTCGACGTTCTCGAAGCGGATGCCGTCGCCGGGACTCGGACCGCGCTTGGCCTCGCCGCTCGAGCGGCCGTTAGGCTGCTCCAAGTACTCGTAGAGATTCGACAAATAGAGGTTGTCCTCGTACAAGCCGCTGACGGCGGAGAGAGCGGCGCTCACGGCTGTCTGCCCCTGGCGAAACAGCATGAGATACATGGTCATTTGGCCCACGGTCATGGCGCCCAACACCGTCTCCGCGGCGATCCACGCATATCCGCCATAGAGCGTTGCCGTGCCCAACAGTCCCAAGCCGAAGCCCCAGGCGTCGCGGCGCAGAGTCAGGTCGCGGTCCTCGCGGTACAGGCGCGTGAAGATATCGCGGTAGCGATCCAGCAGGCGCGGTCCGAGCTCGAATAGTTTGACTTCCTTCGCGTTATCTTCGCGCGCCAGCACCGATTCCAAATAGATCTGCATGCGCGCTTCAGGGGCGCGCCAGCGGAACAGGCGAAACGCCTCGCCGGAGAATTTCGCCTCCGCGACGAATGCCGGCAGTCCCGCGAGGACCAACAGCACCACGGCCCAAGGTGAGAAGCGGATGAGCAGGCCGCCGAAGGACACCAGCGAGATCGCATTCTGCAGGAGCCCGAATGTGCGCATCACCAGGCTCAAGGGACGGCTCGAGGCTTCGCGGCGGGCACGCGTCAACTTGTCGTAGAACTCGGAATCCTCGAATTGCGTCAAATCCAAGGTCAACGCCTTTTCCAAAATCATGACATTGACGCGCTGGCCCAATTGCGCGCGCAGCAACGACTGCGCGAGCGAGATGCCGCGTTGTGCCATGGACACGGCGGCTACAGCCACGGCCTCCAGTCCCACATACTTCACCACGGGGGTGAGCAGCGTCGCGCCGGTGTGCCGATGCAAATCGGCGGCATGGATGACCGCATCGACGATTTGCGCGCCGATGTAGGCGATCGCTGCCGGCAGCACGCCGGCGACCAGCGTGAGCAGGGCGAGCACGACGCTGAGCGCTCTGTTGGTGGTCCAGACGAGCACCAGCGCGCGGCTGCTGTAGGCGAACACGCCGAATAAGCTGCGTTGCGAGCCGCTTTGGTCGCCCGGAGCGGCTTGGCCCAGGGGCGGCGAGCCGGCGTGATGGGGTGAAGGGTGTGCCGCCAAAATCTTGCTACTTCACCAGGCGCCAGGAGAATGGATAGCGGTACGGCGCGCCGTCACTCACCCGGATCGCGGCGATGACGACCAAAACCAGGTTTACCAGCCCCAAAATCCAAAGCAACACGAAGCCGATGAGCACGATGGCCAACACGGCGAAGACCATCCCCAGCAGCCACACGGTAATCTGAAAATTCAAGGACTCCTTGGCTTGGGCGGCCACGAAGGGCATGGTGCCCCCCTTCGACCACAGGATGATCAAGGGACCTAAGATGGTGAACAGCACCAGGCTCCCGAACGGCAGAAAAATCAAGCCACCGCCTCCCAATACCCAGAGCAAACCGCACAGATGGGCCGCCATCGCCCAGCCCCGTTCCTCACTGCTCACTGCTTCGTTCATGTCGATTCCCTTATTGCAAGGAATGTGATCGGGCGCCGGTTAGTCTCCGCCTGCGGTCTATAATGCCCACATCCTGAATGTCCGGTATGGCGGAGTAGTCGTGAAATTCAAGCCCTTGCTCGATCGTTGGAAGAAGGAGGCGGCGCCGGTGCGAACGGCGAAGGAGTACGCGATTCGGCTGGAGCTGGACGATGCCTCGCGCTTGCATGCCCTGGCTGAATTGTTTCCGGGGCAGCCGCTCGAAGTGATCATTACCGACCTGCTGCATGCCGGTCTGGACGAAATCGCCGCCGCCATGCCGTATGAGCGGGGCCCCAAGGTCATTTCGCGCGACGATCAGGGCGATCCGCTCTACGAGGATATTGGTCTGACGCCGCGATTCGTCGAGCTCACCCGCCAGTTCAAGAAGAAACTCGACGCGGAGGCGGGAAAATAGCGCGATGTGGGGCTCCGCTTGACGCTGCTCGCTCAGGAAGGCGATACTTCATTCATGTCGACCGCGCGCATCGTTCGCAAGGCTTGGTGGTGGCGCACTCCTTAAGGAGTGGGCGCTGGTCGGTCATTTAGTCTTTCGTCGGTATCCAGAACCCATCTCCGCCTCAAAGCCGGTGGTGGGTTTTTTATTGTCCGTGAGATCTGCAGTTAAATGAAGCCCCCTTTTGACATCGCGGCCGATCTCGATACGCCGGTGTCGGCGTATCTGAAGCTGGCGCCCTTTCGCCCGCGATTCTTGCTGGAAAGCGTCGAGGGCGGGGAGCGGCTGGCGCGTTATTCCTTCATCGGATTCGGCGATTGTCTGGAAGTGCGCCTCGACGCCGCCGGACTCAACATCGGCGGCGTGCATTCCCGGAGACCCGGATCCAAGCACGAGTTCTTGGATGCCTTGCGCGGTGCCCTCGCCCAAGCGCCGCGGCCGCGGCCCGAGATACCAGGGGTGCCGTTGCTCGGCGGGCTGGTCGGCTACACCGCCTACGATGCGGTCCGCTACTTCGAACGCGTTCCGGGACGCAATCTCGACGCGACCCAGACTCCGCACGCCCATTATGTTGCCCCAGAGTCCCTGCTGGTGTTTGATCACTTGACCCGCACGGCGGCGCTGCTGCATGACGGCAGCGAAGCCGAACGGCAAAGCCTGCGCCGCGACGTGGTGCAGGCCTTGCGCGGCGCCGTGCCGGCCATGCGCGCTCCGGGGCGATTTTCGCCGGCCAGTCCCTCGTTGACGGAAGAGGCGCACGCGGTCCGGGTGCGGCGTGCGCAAGAGTACATCGCCGCAGGCGACGTCTATCAGCTGGTGCTTGCATCCCGGTTCGAGGGGCGCCAGCAGCTCGCGCCCTTCCAAGTGTATCGAGCGTTGCGGCTGCTCAATCCCTCGCCGTATATGTATTTTTGCGAGCTGGGCGACATCACGGTGGTGGGCTCCTCGCCCGAAGCGCTGGTCAAGTGCCACGATGGGTACGCGCAATTGCGGCCGATCGCAGGCTCCCGCCCGCGCGGCGCCGATACCGTGCGCGACGCCGCGTTGGAAGCGGAGCTACTGGCGGATCCCAAGGAAAATGCCGAGCACGTGATGCTGGTCGATTTGGCGCGCAACGACTTGGGAAGGGTCGCTACGGCGGGCTCGGTGGTGGTGGATCCCTACCGCGTGATCGAGCGCTATAGCCACATCATGCACATCGTCAGCGGTGTCAACGGCCGCCTGCGGCCGGGACAGGATGCCTTCGACCTGTTTGCCGCCACCTTTCCCGCCGGTACCTTGGTGGGAGCCCCGAAGGTGCGTGCGATGGAAATCATCGACGAGCTCGAACCGGTGGGGCGGCAGCTCTACGGCGGGACGGTCGGCTACTTCGGCCGGCACGGCGACATGGATCAAGCGATCACGATCCGCACCCTGGTGTTTCGAGGCGACTCCTACAGTTACCAAGCCGGGGGCGGTATCGTCGCCGACAGTTCCCCGCCGGCCGAATACGCCGAGCTGATGGCGAAGAGCGCCGTGCTGCGGCGCGCGCTCGAGCTTGCGGCGGAAGGTCTCTAGGACACTGACATGCGGCCCAAGATCCTGCTCATCGATAACTACGATTCTTTCACCTACAACCTGGTGCAGGCATTCTTGGTGCTGGGGGCCGTGGTCGAGGTCCATCGAAACGATGCCATCACCACCGACGAGGCACTCAAGCTAAATCCTTCTCACCTGGTCATTTCGCCGGGTCCGGGCACGCCCCGGGACGCCGGGGTCTCCATGCCGATGATTCGCGCGTTCGCCGGGCGCATACCGATCTTTGGCGTTTGTCTGGGCCATCAGTCGCTGGTGGAGGTATTCGGCGGCAAGGTCGTACGCGCGGCGCGGCTGATGCACGGCAAGGTGTCGCCCGTCATCCATGACGGCAAGGGGCTGTACGCCGGCATGCCGCGCGAATTCGAGGCGGGCCGCTATCACTCGCTGATCGCGGCCGCCGACAGCATTCCGCCGGAGCTCGACATCACGGCGCGAACCGCGGAAGGCGAGATCATGGGCGTACGCCACAAGTCGCTGCCGATCGAAGGCGTGCAATTCCATCCGGAAAGCGTGCTCACGCCGGATGGTCCGATCCTCATGGGCAATTTTCTGAAGACTTGACAATGGCGACCAGCCCGCACCACACGCTCGACACCCTGGTGCAGGGCCGCGACCTTGCTGAGACCGAGGCCGCGGCGCTCCTGACGTTATTGACGACGCCCGAAGTCGCACCCGCGATGGCCGGCGCGCTCCTGACTGCACTGCGCGCAAAGGGCGTCACGGCGGCGGAGGTACGCGGCTTTGCGGGTGCCATGCGCTCGCTTGCGCGAAAACCAGCGCTGCCGGAGCCGCTCGATGCCATCGACATCGTCGGCACCGGCGGCGACGCCTCGGGCAGTCTCAACCTGTCGACGGGCGCGGCGCTGCTGGCGGCCGCTTGCGGCCTGCCCGTGGTCAAGCATGGCAATCGCTCCATTTCCAGCCGCAGCGGCAGCGCGGATTTGATCGAGCGGCTGGGATTTACACTGCCCCTGGACGAGACCCAGGCGGCGCGGTGTTTTTCGGCCACCAGGTTCACGTTTTTGTTCGCGCCGTATTTTCATCCAGCGATGCAGGCTCTGGCGCCGATCCGCGCCGCGCTCGGCATTCGCACGGTATTCAATTTGCTGGGCCCGTTGACCAATCCGGCCGCGCCGCGCTTTCGCTTGATCGGCGCCTATGATGCGGCGACCGCGGAGCTGATGGCCGGAACGTTGGCGGGGATGGACATCGAACGTGCTTGGGTAGTGCACGGCGCGGCGGGTTGGGATGAAGCCACGCCCATCGGTCCCTTCGTCGCGTTCGACGTTGCGCGCGGTGCGATTCGCCGGTACGAAATCGATCCGCGCGACTTCGGCCTCGCGGTATGTGAGGCCGGCGATCTGGCCGGCGGCGATGCGGACGCGAACCTCGCAGCACTGCTCGAGGTATTCGCCGGCCGTGATCGCGGCGCGCATTTGTCGGCGCTGGCGCTGCAGTGCGGTCTCGCCTTGTTCATTGCCGGCC
>Ga0073928_10005551_pt1 | contig 17601 bp, 14 predicted proteins | sample PaiPotPPA55metaG_FD_76969 | JGI IMG/M metagenome (GOLD analysis project Ga0073928, IMG submission 76969) | Iron sulfur acid spring bacterial and archeal communities from Banff, Canada, to study Microbial Dark Matter (Phase II) - Paint Pots PPA... ... | reverse complement strand
CCTCGATATTGAAAAAAGGCGTCTCCTACCGTGCCCAACCGTGAAATCACGCGGTATGGGTCCCTGCGTTCGCAGGGACGACACGTTGAGGAGCGAGCCAGAACACACCCGATTCATCGAATCACGCCGCTTTCGCCGACTGCGCCAGCGACGCAAAGGTCTTGCCTTCCGCCGCAAGCCGCTTGAGCAGCGGCGCCGGTTCGAGCGAAGGATCATTGGTCTCCCTGGCGTAATACCACAACCGGTCGGCGATGTGCTGCAAGCCCACCTGATCGGCATAGAACATCGGGCCGCCGCGATAGATCGGCCAGCCATAGCCATAGAGCCAGATCACGTCGATGTCGCTCGGACGCGCCGCGATCTTCTCCTCGAGAATCCGCGCGCCTTCATTGATCATCGGATACATCATGCGCTCGAGGATTTCCTCGTCGCTGACCACGCGGCGCTTGCGCCCCAGCCTGAGCAGGGTCTCGTCGATCAGCTTCTCGACTTCGGGATCGGGCAGCGGCGCGCGCGACCCTGGTTCATACTTGTAATAGCCCTTGCCGGTCTTCTGGCCGAAACGGCCGGCTTCGCAGAGCGCGTCGGCGATTTCCGACTTGATGCCGCGATCTTTCCGCGAGCGCCAGCCGATATCGAGGCCGGCAAGATCGCCCATCGCGAACGGTCCCATCGGCATGCCGAATTTTGTCACGACGGCATCGACTTGTTGCGGCAACGCGCCCTCGAACAGCAGCTTTTCCGCCTGTTTGCCGCGCTGCGCCAGCATCCGGTTGCCGACGAAACCGTCGCAAACGCCGACCACCGCCGGCACTTTTGCAATCTTGCGCGCTACCGCAACAGCGGTCGTCAGCGCATCCGGCGCGGTCTTTTCCGCGCGCACGATCTCGCACAGCTTCATCACGTTGGCCGGGCTGAAGAAATGCATGCCGAGCACATCCTGCGGACGCTTCGTCACCTTGGCGATTTCGTCGATGTTGAGATAGGAGGTGTTGGAGGCCAGCACCGCGCCGGGCTTGGCGAACTTGTCGAGCGCGGTGAACACCTCTTTCTTGATCGCCATGGTCTCGAACACGGCCTCGATGATCAGGTCGGCGTCCTTCACGTTCTCAAGCCCGACCACGCCGTTGATCAGCCCCATGCGCTTGGCGGGCGCGTCCGCGGGGATTCCGCCGCGTGCCGCGGTCGCCTCGTAATTCTTCTGCATCACGCCCATGCCGCGCTTGAGCTGTTCTTCGCCGGTCTCGATCAGCGTCACCGGAATTCCGGCGTTGGCGAACGACATCGCGATGCCACCGCCCATGGTTCCAGCGCCGATGATGGCGACGCGCTCGACATTGCGCGGTTTTGTCCCTTCCGGAACGCCGGCGATCTTTGCCGCCTCGCGTTCCGAGAAGAACGCGTAACGCTGTGCCTTGGACTGATCGCCCGACACCAGCTTGAGGAAGCTCTCGCGCTCCTTCTTCAATCCCTCATCGAATGGCAGGTCGATCGCCGCGCCCACCGCGTCGGCGGCGGCGAACGGCGCATCCAGCCCGCGCGCCTTCTTGGTCAGCGCCGCGACCGCGTTGGTGAAGATCGAGCGGTCGGCTTTCGCCGCCGCAAGCTTGCTGTCGTCGTCCCGCAGCTTCCGCAGGGGACGCTTCTCCGCCAGCACCTTGCGGGCGAAGCTTTCGCCGCCGATCGCCGGACCTTCGACGATTTCCTCGATCAGGCCGTTCTTGAGCGCCTCGCTTGCGGGAATCGGATCGCCGCCGACGATCATCCTGACCGCGAGTTCGGGACCGACCGCGCGCGGCAGGCGCTGCGTTCCGCCCGCACCCGGCAGCAGGCCGAGTTTCACCTCGGGCAGGCCCAGGCGCGCGTCCTTGGTCGCAACGCGGAAGTGGCAGGCGAGCGCGACTTCGAGGCCGCCGCCCAGCGCCGTGCCATGAATGGCGGCAACAACCGGCTTGGGCGAGTTCTCGATCTCGACCAGCACCTCGCCGAGGCCCGGAGGTTTCGGCGGTTTGCCGAATTCGGTGATGTCGGCGCCGGCGATAAAGGTGCGGCCGGCGCAGGTCAGCACGATCGCCTTCACTTCCGGATCGGCGACGGCGCGCTTGACGCACTCCAGAATGCCGCCCCGCACCGCAGCACTCAGCGCGTTCACCGGAGGACTGTCGACCGTGACGATGGCAATGACGTCACGACACTCGAGCCTGACCACTTCGTTCACGGGAATCTCCCTCGATAGCTTGTTATTTTGAATTTCGCACTGCGGAATTAAATTCCGCGTCTTGACAGGGAGGGTTATTTTGAAGCACGTCCCTTGTCAACGAGGGTTCGCGTGAGCGGCGGCAACAGCAGGCCATGAAGCGTCCAGGCAAGAAAGTGGCGACCGATCGCAGCTTCGTCGTCGCGCTTTCCCGCGGTCTTGATGTGTTGCGCGCATTCCAACCCAACGACGGGCTTCTTGGCAATCAGGAGATTGCGGCCCGCACCAACCTGCCGAAGCCAACCGTCTCAAGGCTGACCTATACCCTGACCAGACTGGGTTACCTTACGCCGGTTCCGCGGTTCGAAAAATATCAGTTGGCGCCCGCGGCGATGGCGCTTGGCTATGCGGCGCTTGCCAATCTCGGCGTTCGGCACTTGTCCGAGGCCTATCGCGAAGAAATGATGCGCGAGACCGGCGGCGCGGTAGCGGTCGGCGGTCGCGACCGTCTCAGCATGATCTACTTCGGCCAGAGTCGCGGCATGACGCTGGGCGTTCAACTGGACGTCGGCTCGCGAATTCCGATCGCCACGACGGCGATGGGCCGGGCGTATCTTTGGGCGTTGCCGGATGAGGAGCGTGCCGCCTTGTTGCGCGACTTGCGCGAGCACTATGGCAGCCGCTGGGCCAAGATGCGCGACGGCATCGAACGCGCCGGCGAGACCATTGCAAAGCACGGCTTTGCAATCTCGGCGGGCGAGTGGCACGACGACATACACGCGGTCGGCGTAGCACTAAAGCTTAATGACGGAACCGGTCCTTATGCGTTTAATTGTGGTGCGCCGGCATTCCGTTTCACCGAAGACAGGTTGCGCAACGATATTGGACCGCGCCTTGTGGCAATGGTAAGGAACATCGAAGCCGCGCTCGGCGGAATAGCGCCGCAATCAAAAAAAGAACCAAGCAAAAAATTGAAAGCAGGAGAGAAAGTTGCGCGTGTGGTTGAGGGAATCCGATAGCCTTCACCGTTGTGATCGGGCAACAGATGGGCGTGGTCGTTCCGGCGCAATGAATGATTTGTGCGGGGCGAGATGACGCAGACCCAGCCGGCGCCGGGAACATCGCCTCTGCTTGCGGTTTGCGACGTCAGCGTCGTGTTTGGCGGCATCGTTGCGTTGAATGGCGTATCGTTCGACATGCATCAGGGCCAGATCCTGGGCCTGATCGGACCGAACGGCGCCGGCAAGACCACGCTCTTCAACTGCCTGAGCCGACTCTACCAGCCGAGCGCGGGCGACATTCTGCTGGAAGGCGAGAGCATCCTGAGGCGGCCGCCGCACCGGATCGCCGAAATCGGCATCGGGCGCACCTTCCAGAACGTCGCCCTGTTTGCAAATCTATCGGTCCTCGACAACGTCCGGGTCGGCGCCCATTCCCGCACCAACAGCGACATCATCAGCGACTCGCTGAGACTTTCCTGGGTCCGCCGCGGCGAGGCCGCGCTCAACAAGCGCGTCCACGAAATCCTGGGCTATCTCGCGCTCGACGAAGTCGCCCATGTCACGGTTTCCGGCCTGCCGTTCGGCACCCAGAAGCGCGTGGAACTGGCGCGCGCGCTCGCGGCCGACCCGAAGATCCTGCTGCTCGACGAACCCGCCGGCGGCCTCAACCACGAGGAGGTCTATGCGCTTGGCGATCTGATCCGCCGGATACGCGACGACCGCAAGGTGACGGTCCTGCTCGTCGAACATCACATGGGCCTGGTGATGTCGATCGCCGACCACGTGGTGGCATTGAATTTTGGCCGCAAGCTCGCCGAGGGAACGCCCGCCGCGGTGCAGTCCGACCCGGATGTCATCAAAGCCTATCTCGGGAGCAAGGACTCATGACGGCGATGCTCAACATCCGGGACCTCAACGCCTATTACGGCCAGGTCCAGGCGCTGCACGGCCTTGAGTTCGCCCTCAATGAAGGGAGCGTGACCACGCTGCTCGGCGCCAACGGCGCCGGCAAGACCACGACCCTGCGCGCGATCTGCAACATGGTGCGCACCACCGGCGCGATCGAATTCGACGGCGCTCCGCTCTCCGGCCGCTCCACCGAAAACATCGTCCGCCTCGGCATCGCCCATGTGCCGCAGGGCCGCGGCACGTTCACGACCATGACGGTGGAAGAAAACCTTCAGCTTGGCGCGATCACGCGAAGCGACAGGGCCGCCGTGGTGACCGATATCGAACGCATGTATGAGCATTTTCCGGTCCTGAAGCAGCGTCATGCGCAGCAGGCGGGGACGCTTTCGGGCGGCGAGCAGCAGATGCTCGCGGTCGCCCGCGCGCTGATGCTGCGCCCGAGGCTGATGCTGCTGGACGAGCCTTCATTCGGCCTGGCGCCGCTGATCGTGCGCGACCTGTTCAAGATTCTCGGCAAGATCAATCGCGACGAGAAAGTCACCATTCTGGTGGTCGAGCAGAACGCGCAGCTGGCCCTGGAACTCGCCGATCAGGCCTATGTGATCGAGACCGGACGCATCGTGATGTCGGGCAGCGCCGCCGAGATCGCGAACAACGAAGATGTCCGCAAGTCCTATCTGGGTTACTAGGGAGCACGGCCATGGAGCTTTTCACCAATCAGGTCCTGGCCGGCGTCGCCACCGGCGCGATCTATGCCTGCATGGCGCTCGCCGTCGTCATGATCTACCAGGCGATCGATCACCTCAATTTCGCCCAGGGCGAAATGGCGATGTTCTCGACCTTCATCTCCTGGCAGCTGATGCAGTGGGGCGTGCCCTATTGGGCGGCATTCGTGCTCACGCTGGGGATATCGTTCGCCGGCGGCATCGCCATCGAGCGGTTGCTGTTCAAGCCGCTGGCGAAAGCGCCGATTCTGACCAATGTCGCCGGTTTCATTGCGCTGTTCGCGATCATCAACAGCGTCGCCGGGCTGATCTGGGATTTCACCATCAAGCAATATCCGACGCCGTTCGGATCCTCGCCGTTCCTCGGCAGCCAGCTGATCTCGACCCATCAGGCCGGCATGATCGGCGTCACCGTGCTGCTCCTGATCGCGCTGTACATTTTCTTCCAGTTCACGCGGATCGGCCTTGCGATGCGCGCGGCCGCTTCGCTACCTGAATCCGCGCGGCTGGTCGGCATCAACACCTCATGGATGATCGCGCTCGGCTGGGGCATGGCGGCGGCGATCGGCTCGATCGCCGGCATGCTGATCGCGCCGGTGGTGTTTCTCGAGCCGAACATGATGGGCGGCGTCCTGATCTACGGATTTGCCGCCGCTGTGCTCGGCGGGCTGACCAGCCCGTTCGGAGCCGTCATCGGCGGTTTCCTGGTCGGCATCGTCGAAAATCTCGCCGGCACCTACATTCCCGGCGTCGGCAACGAACTGAAACTGCCGATCGCGCTGGCGCTGATCATCACCGTTCTGGTCGTCAAGCCGGCCGGACTGTTTGGCCGGCCCATCGTGAGGCGGGTTTGATCATGAGCGCCGTGCAGGAAACCGTCACCGAAGCGCCCGCCATCGACGCCGTTCCCAAGCGGGCCATGACGCTCGGCACCGGGACCTCGCTGGTCATGCTGGCATTGCTGATCCTGGTGCCGCTGTTCGTGAAGAACTTCATCATCTTCCAGTTGACGATGCTGCTGATCTACGGCCTCGCCGTTCTGGCGCTGAACATCCTGACCGGCGGCAGCGGGCAGTTCTCGCTGGGACAAAGCGCGTTCTACGCGGTCGGCGCCTACACCTCGGCGATCCTGATGGAACATGCCGGCGTCAACTACGCGCTGACGCTGCCGGTGGCCGGCGTGGTCTGCTTCGGTTTTGGATTCCTGTTCGGCCAGCCGGCACTGCGGCTCTCCGGGGTCTATCTGGCGCTGGCGACCTTCGCATTGGCGACCGCGATGCCGCAGCTTTTGAAGCTCGGGGTGTTCGAGACCTGGACCGGCGGCGTGCAGGGCCTGGTGGTGACCAAGCCGGATGCGCCGTTCGGCCTGCCGATGTCGCAGGACATGTGGCTGTATTACTTCACGCTCGTGATCACGGTGGCGATCTATATTTTCTCCGTCAACCTTCTGAGGTCGCGTTCGGGGCGCGCCTTCATGGCGATCCGTGACAACGAAATCGCAGCGTCCGCCATGGGCATCGACGTCGCGCTGTACAAGACGCTGGCGTTCGGCGTCAGCGCCGGCATCACCGGCGTGGCTGGCGGATTAGGCGCGATCGCGGTGCAGTTCGTCGCCCCCGACGGCTACACCATCACGCTCGCGATCTCGCTGTTTCTGGGCATGGTGGTCGGCGGCGTCGGATGGTTGCCGGGATCGATCGTCGGCTCCGCCTTCATCATCTTCGTGCCGAACATCGCGGAGGGAATCTCCAAGGGTCTTTCCGGCGCCGTATTCGGCGTGCTCCTGTTTCTCGTCATCTTCCTGGTGCCGCACGGCGCAAGGCAGGTCGCCACCGTTGCCCAGCAACTGCTCGGCAAACTCAAGAAAAGCTAAAGAAAAGCCAAGGAGAAACCATGCGTTCACGACATAACCTGCTGATTGCCGCGGTCTCAACCACCGTCATCGCCTTGACCGCGACCACCGGCAGCGCGCTCGCGCAGAAAAAATACGACACCGGCGCCACCGACACCGAAATCAAGATCGGCAACATCATGCCCTATAGCGGCCCGGCATCCGCTTACGGCGTGATCGGCAAGACCGAGGCCGCCTATTTCAACAAGATCAACGCCGAGGGCGGCATCAACGGCCGCAAGATCAACTTCATCAGCTATGACGACGGCTACGGCCCGCCGAAAGCGGTCGAGCAGGCGCGCAAGCTGGTCGAGAGCGATGAGGTCTTGCTGATCTTCAATCCGCTCGGCACGCCGTCGAATTCGGCGATCCAGAAATATCTGAACGCCAAGAAGGTCCCGCAGCTGTTCGTCGCCAGCGGCGCCACCAGATGGAACGACCCCAAGGACTTTCCCTGGACCATGGGCTGGCAGCCCGGCTATCAGAGCGAAGCGCGGATTTACGCGAAGTACCTGATGAAGGAGAAGCCGGACGCCAAGATCTCGGTGCTCTATCAGAACGACGATTTCGGCAAGGATTATCTGAAGGGCCTCAAGGACGGGCTCGGGGCCAACGTATCGATGATCGTTGCCGAGGAAAGCTACGAGACCTCGGAGCCGACGATCGACAACCACATCGTCAAGCTAAGGGCCTCGGGCGCCGACGTCTTCCTGAGCATCACCACGCCGAAATTCGCCGCGCAGGCGATCAAGAAGATGGCCGAGATCGAGTGGAAGCCGCTGCACATCGTGTCCAACGTCTCGGCCTCCGTCGGCGGCGTGATCCAGCCGGCAGGCTTCGAGAATTCGCAAGGCATCCTCTCGGCCGCCTATGCCAAGGACGGCGCCGATCCGCAGTGGGACAACGACCCGGGAATGAAGAAATTCCTGGCGTTTCTCGCGAAGTATGACGCCGACGCCAACAAGCTCGACGGCTCGGTGGTGTACGGCTATGGCGTAGCGCAGACCATGGTGAAGGTGCTGGAAATGTGCGGCGACAATCTGACCCGCGAAAACGTCATGAAGCAGGCCGCGAGCCTGAAGGACTTTGCGCCCGACACGCTGCTGCCCGGCATCAAGATCAACACCACACCGACCGACTTCGCCCCGATCGACCAGCTCCAGATGATGCGGTTCAAGGGCGAGAAATGGGAATTGTTCGGCGACATCATCAGCGGCGAACTCAGCAACTGATGTGTTTCAGGGACGACCGGCGAGGGCCCTCGAAAATGTGCTAGCGCGCCGGTCGCCGCATTGCCAACAAGACTACTAAAGAGGCAGCCCTTCGCGCGTCGCGCGGAGGGCTTTTTCTTGTGAGCAACCCGGTAAAATGGTACTCAAGCCGCCGGGGACACCGAGAGCTTTCGATCAAGAAAGCCGTGGCGTGTGCGAACCATCCAATCACTGGACCAGAGGGAGACCGTAATGCCTGTCATCGCAAACAGAATTACAATCGCTTGGGCTGCTGCGTACGCGGTGCTTGTCGCATCCGGCAGCGGCGCGCTCGCGCAGAAAAAATACGATACCGGCGCCACCGATACCGAAATCAGGATCGGCAACATCATGCCCTATAGCGGCCCCGCCTCCGCCTATGGCGTGATCGGCAAGACCGAGGCCGCCTACTTCAAGAAGATCAACGATGCCGGCGGCATCAACGGCCGCAAGATCAATTTCATCAGCTATGACGACAGCTACAGCCCGCCGAAGACCGTCGAACAGGCGCGCAAGCTGGTGGAAAGCGACGAGGTGCTGTTCATCTTCAATCCGCTCGGCACGCCGCCCAACTCGGCGATTCACAAATACATGAATGCCAAGAAAGTGCCGCAACTGTTCGTCGCCACCGGCGCCAGCAAGTGGAACGATCCGAAGGATTTTCCCTGGACCATGGGCTGGCAACCGAACTACCAGAGCGAGGCGCGAATCTACGCCAAATATATTCTCAAGGAGAAGCCGAACGCCAAGATCGCGGTGCTGTATCAGAATGACGATTACGGCAAGGACTACGTCAAGGGCCTCAAGGACGGCCTCGGCGCCAAGGCCGCCTCGATGATCATTGCGGAAGAAAGCTTCGAGACCACGGAGCCCACGGTCGATAACCATGTCGTCAAGCTCAGGGCGACGGGCGCCGACGTCTTTGTCGACATCGCGACACCGAAATTCGCGGCGCAGGCGATCAAGAAGGTCGCGGAGATCGACTGGAAACCGCTGCACATCCTCAACAACGTCTCCGCCTCGGTCGGCAGCGTGATCAAGCCGGCCGGCTACGAGAATGCGCAAGGCATCATTTCCGCGGCTTACCTCAAGGACGTTTCCGATCCACAATGGGACAACGACCCCGGGATGAAGCAGTTCCTCGACTTCCTCGCCAAGGATTTTCCGGAGGGCAACAAGCTGGACGGCTCGACCGTGGTCGGCTACGGCGTCTCCCAAACGCTGGTTCAGGTGCTGAAGCAGTGCGGCGACGATCTCACCCGCGAAAACATCATGAAGCAGGCCGCAAGCCTCAAGGATTTCCGCACCGAAGTCCTGCTGCCCGGCATCAAGATCAACACCTCGGCGACCGATTTCGCCCCGATCAGCCAGCTACAACTGATGCAGTTCAAGGCCGAGCGGTGGGTGCTGTTCGGCGATATCATCAGCGGCGACGTCGGCGGCTGACGCCCTCAAGGGACCCGCGCAAAAACCCCCGCGGCGCGCCGCGGGGGTTTTCTTTTGTCGCAATCGGATGGATAAGGGCGGTGCATGTTTCCACCTGATATCCCCTTGAAACCGAATTCTGTAACGCCATGACCGACAGACGCCCTCTCCTGCGCGCTATCTTCGATGCCGCCGTTGCCGCCGCACATCCCGATGTCGTGCTATCGCCGCATCTGCGGCCGGTTCCCAAGGGTAAGGTGATTTGCCTTGCCGCCGGCAAGGGCGCCGCCGCGATGGCCGCGATGGCGGAGCGGCATTATCTCGATGCGCTCGAACTCGACCCGGCGCGGCTGTCGGGGCTTGCCACCACCCGCCATGGCCATGGCGTGCCGACGCGGCGGATCAAAGTGATCGAAGCCGGACATCCCGTGCCCGACGAGGCCGGGCTGAAGGGTGCGGAGGAAAGTTTGCGGCTGGCCGAGGAGGCCGGCGCCGACGATCTGCTACTGGTGCTGTTGTCGGGCGGCGGCTCGGCCAACTGGATCGCGCCGGTCGAAGGCGTGTCGTTCGCGCAGAAGCAACAGGTGACGCGGGCGCTGCTGCGCTCGGGCGCGCCGATCGGCGAGGTCAACACCGTCCGCAAGCACCTGTCGCGGATCAAGGGCGGCCGGCTCGCGCGTGCCGGACAACACGCCGAGGTCGTGACGCTGGCGATCTCGGATGTTCCCCGCGATGATCCTTCCGCGATCGCATCGGGACCGACGGTACCGGATCCGACGACGCTTGCCGACGCCCGCGCCATCGTCGCTAGATATCGCCTCGATGTCGGCGACGCCGTCCGCCGTGCGCTCGACGATCCCGCAAACGAGAGCTGCAAGCCAGGCGATTCCGTCTTTGCGCGTGCGCAGTTCGAACTGATCGCGCGCCCAAAAGCCTCGCTCGACGCAGCGATCAAGGTGGCGGCGAATGCCGGTTACGCGACAATCGACCTCGGCGCCGATCTGGAAGGCGAGGCCCGCGATGTGGCGGCCGAGCACGCCCGGCTTGCGCTGGAGGCCCGCAGCCAGGGCAAGCGGGTCGCGATCCTCTCGGGCGGTGAACTCACCGTGACCGTGCGCGGCAACGGGCGCGGCGGCCCCAACCAGGAATATGCGCTGGCGCTGGCCGGTCTGCTCAAGGACACCCCTGGCATATCGGCGCTGGCTGGTGATACCGACGGCGCGGACGGCGGGGCCGGCAGCGCCACCGATCCCGCGGGCGCGATGATCGACCAAAGCACCTTTGCGAAGATGAAGTCGCTCGGGCTCGATCCGAAAGCCTATCTCGACAACAACGACGCGACCGCATTCTTCGCCGCGACCGGCGATCTCTTGCTGACCGGCCCGACGCTGACCAATGTCAACGACGTCAGGGTGATCCTGGTGGACGGGGTGTGAAGTCGCCTCGGGCGTCACGCAGGCGGTGGGACGGCGCAGATTCCATGCGTTAACGTTTTATTCAGCGAACTCCATGGAATTTGCCGGAATAACGGCCGCCCAAAGCTGCAATTTAACGGCCTAACCCTTCAATATGCGGCTGCTCATTGCTTGAGCGCTGCAAATCTGTTGCTGGGGATAAGCTTTATGATCGATTCCAGGGAGCGTGCCGTCGATTCGGAGCCGATTCACCCGATCGGGCTGCTCGAAGCCGCTGTCAACAATCTCGCCTTGGGACTCGTCATCTTCGACGGCAAGGGCAACCTCGTGTTCTGCAACAAGCGGTACATGGAAATCTATGGACTTGCCCCCGAGCAGGTCAGGCCGGGAACCCCGATCAAGAAGCTTATCCAGCACCGGCTGAATTTGGGATTTAAGGCTCTTTCGAAGCCCGCCGAGGACATCCGCGAACTGACCGGAAATGCCGTTGTCCAGGGCACAACTTTCCAGGAATTTGCCGACGGCCGGATCGTTGCATTGACGATCTGTCCGATGCCGGGCGGCGGCGGGATGGCCACGCACGAAGACATCACGGCGCAGGAGCAAATGAGCACGCGCCTGAAACGGCAATTGGAGGTCGGCAAGGAGCAGGAGGAGGATTTGCGGATCCGGCATCTGCAGTTCGATACCGCGATCAACAACATGTCGCAGGGGCTGTGCTTCTTCGACGCCGCCCATCGGTTGATCGTGTGCAACGACCGCTACGTCGATATGTATGATCTTCCGCGCGACCGCGTCGGCCCTGGCACCCCGTTGACCGAAATCGTCGACCTGCGCTTTGCCGCCGGCAGCTGTCCCGCGACGTCGAGGGATGATTACCTGCACTGGCGCACCAACGTCGCGATCTCTGCCGAACCCACCGACAGCATCGTCGAACTGAAGAACGGCCGTACCTTCAAGATCCGTCATCGGCCGATGCCCGACGGCGGCTGGGTTGCCACACACGAAGACATCACCGAGCAGCGCAGGTCCGAGGTCAAGATCGAATACATGGCCCACCACGACGCGCTGACCGATCTGGCCAATCGCGTGTTGCTGAACGAACGGCTCGAACATGCCCTGGGCCGCCGAATTCATCGTGAGCAAATGGTCGCGGTTCATCACCTCGATCTGGATCAGTTCAAGGCGGTGAACGATACGTTTGGCCATCCCGCCGGCGACAAGCTTCTCAAGATAGTCGCCGACCGGCTGCGCGGGCTGGTTCGCGAGACCGACACGATCGCACGGATGGGAGGGGATGAATTCGTCGTCGTGCAGGCTCCCATCAGGGATCCCGCCGAGGCAACCTCGCTCGCGCAGCATATCATCAGGCTGATGACCGAGCCCTTCGACCTTGACGGCCATCAGGCCGTGATCGGCGCCAGCATCGGCATCGCGGTCGGCCCTGGCGACGGCTTGAGACCCGACAGACTGCTGCGCAATGCGGACCTTGCGCTATACCGGGCCAAAGGCGATGGACGCGGCACCTTCCGCTTCTTCGAGCCCGTGATGGACCTGCAAATGCAAACCCGCCGGATCATGGAACAGGACCTGCGCAAGGCGTTGCCTGCCGGCGAGTTCGAGCTCTATTACCAGCCGGTCGTGAACCTGGCGAGCAGCGAAATCAGCGGATTCGAGGCCCTGATACGCTGGAATCATCCGAACCAAGGGTTGGTCGCTCCAGCCACGTTCATTCCGTTGGCCGAAGAGATCGGATTTATTGTCCCGATCGGGGAATGGGTGATCCGGCAGGCCTGCGCCACCGCGGCCCAATGGCCGGCAAATCTTCACGTCGCCGTCAATATCTCGGCCGCGCAATTTCGTAGCCCCGGCCTGATGCAGGTCATCGTCGGCGCGCTCGCCACTTCGGGTCTGCACCCCACGCGGCTGGAGATCGAAATTACCGAGACCGTCCTGCTGCACAACAAGGAAGCGACACTCGCCGTGCTTCACCAGTTGCGCGCACTCGGTATCCGGATCGCCATGGACGATTTCGGCACCGGATATTCCTCGTTGACCTATCTTCAATGCTTTCCATTCGACAAGATCAAGATCGACCGGTCGTTCGTAAAGGACATCACGGAAAACACCGGCTCGCTCAATATCGTGCGCGCCGTCGCCGCGCTGGCGAAAGGCATGGGCATGACGGCCACGGCCGAAGGCGTGGAAACCAAAGAACAGCTCGACAAGATCACCTCCGAGGGCTGCGCCGAGATGCAGGGATTCCTGTTCAGCCGGCCGCTCCCCGCCCAAGAGATCGAGCGGCTTTTTCTGTCAGAGCGCGAGGCGCCAAGCGACCTCGGCCGCATTGTCGCGGCCTGACGACGGCATCCACCGTCATTTTCGGAAGCGAAGCGAGTGGCGCATCCGGGAATGACGGGTGCCTCAAAACTCGCTCGCGATCTTGGCCAGCATCGCAAGCAGGGCGGCGCGGTTGGCGGGGCCGAGCAGCTCGTTGAGCCGCGCCTCGTGCTTGGCGGCGACGAGCTTCTTCGCCCGCGCCAGCACCGCGCGGCCCTTGTCGGTCAGGACCAGGATGTGCGAACGGCGATCGTTGGTCGAACGCATCCGCGCGCACAGATCGCGGCTCTCCAGGCCATCGAGCATCGCCACGAAATTGGGCCGCAGGATTCCGAGCGTATTGGCGATTTCGGTCTGGTTGCGTCCGGGATTCCTGTCGAGCAGCAGCAGAACGGAGAATTGCGCCGGGGTCAGCTGCAGCGGCGCGACGCAGCGCAGAAAATCCTCGAAAATTCTCAGTTGCGCACGCTTGAGCGAGTAGCCCAGCAACTCGGACAACTCGCCCAATTGCAGCGCGGCGCCTCCGGCCCCGACCTCGGCCGGCTCCTTGCGGGCGGAGCGGGACGCCTTGGCGGCATCGGCCGTCGCGGTTTTGGAAACAGTCATCGCTCGATGCTCGCAATCCCGGTAGGCTCGCCCCACTGGATCTGCACGTCCCTGCGGTTGACGAACATGCGCTTTGCCCTAGCGCGGCGCCATGCGCAGCGAGGCATCGAGCCGCACCACCTCACCATTCAGATAGGGGTTGTCGATCATATGCAGCGCCAGCGAGGCAAATTCGTCGGCATGACCGAGCCGGCGCGGAAACGGAATCGCCGCGGCCAGAGAGTCCTGCGCCTCCTGCGGCAGATTGGCCAGCAGCGGCGTCAGGAACAGCCCCGGCGCGATCGCCAGCACGCGAATGCCGAACTGCGCAAGTTCGCGCGCGATCGGCAGCGTCATCGCGACGATACCGCCTTTTGAGGCCGAATAGGCCGACTGCCCGATCTGGCCGTCATAGGCGGCGATCGACGCGGTGGAAATCACCACACCACGTTCGCCGGTCGCAAGCGGCTCCAGCTTCGACATTTCCGCGGTCGCAAGCCGCAGCATGTTGAACGAACCAATCAGGTTGACCCTGATCACCTTGTCGAATTCGCCAAGCGGCATCGGGCCGTCGCGGCCGATCACCCGCTTGGCGACGCCGATGCCGGCGCAATTCACCAGCACCCGCGGCGGACCATGGGCCTTGGCCGCGGCCGTGACGGCGGCCTCGGCCGAGGCCGCGTCGGAGACGTCGCAGATCACGGCGACACCGCCGATCTCGGCGGCGACGGTTTCGGCGAGCTTGGCGTTGAGGTCGCACACCGCGACCCGGGCGCCCTGGCTTGCGAGCCTGCGTGCGGTGGCGGCGCCCAATCCCGATGCGCCGCCGGTGACGATGGCGGCCTGATCCTTCAACTGCATGGTTTCCTCCTTGAAGCGGATTGTTTTGCTGGTTAAGCCGTTATCACGTCTGCGGCCGGCGTTGGCGAATAAAGCTCCTCGATCAGGTGGCTGCGGTGATCGAGCACCGCGCGCTGGTTGATCGAACCCTTGTCGGTGACTTCGCCGCGATCGATCGACAACGGCGCATCGAGAAGAAGCGCACGCGCGATCCGCGTCGACGAGCCCGTCGACGTTGCCAGAAATTTCACAAATCGCTGGCGAAACGCTTCGCGGATCAGGGGATCGGCCGCCATCACCGCGACGTCATCGAACGGCAGCGTTGGATTGATCAGACGGCAGCCGTCGAGATCGAGAACGACCAGCGCCGACGCCTCGTCGCGGTTGATGCCTGATATCACGACATCGCGGACCAGCGGCGCGCAGGCGGCGATAAAGCGGGCGCGGAGCGGGCCGACGCTGACCCAGGTGCCGCTGGCCAGTTTGAAATCCTCGGCGATGCGGCCATCGAAGTCGAACCCGGCGCTGAGATCGTCGGCCGCGGCCGGCTTGATCGCATCACCGAATTTATAAAAGCCTTCCTCGTCGAAGGCGGCAGCGGTCAGCTCGGGCTGACGCCAGTAAAACCCGGCGTGACATTCGGTCCCCTGGCGCGAACCTCGAGCTTGCCGTTGCTGGGAACGAGCTTCGCCTCGTTGCCCACGGCCGGAAGTCCGACATGGCCGGAACGGCTGGTGACAGGATTCGCCGACATGAAGAACGGCGCGGTCTCGGTGGCGCCAAGTCCGGTCAGCATCGGGATGCGAAATCCGGTCTCGCGACCTGCGAGTTCGTCGAGGCTGCTCCAGACGAACGGCGACAGCGCCGCGCCGGAGAAGAACATCGCCTGCAACCGATAGAAGAATTTGGCGCGCAGCGCGGAATCATCGCGCAAATAAGGCAGCAGCGATTCATATCCCTTCGGGACGTTGAAATAGACGGTGGGCGAAATCTCACGAAGATTGCGCACGGTCTGCTCGATGCCGCCGGGCATCGGCTTGCCGGCGTCGAGATACATCGAGCCGCCATTGTAGAGCGTCAGCCCGATATTGTGATTGCCGCCAAAGGTGTGGTTCCACGGCAGCCAGTCGACGATCACAGGCGGCTCGTCCTTCAGGAACGTCATGGTTTCCCGGATCATCACCTGGTTGGCGCAGATCATCCGTTGCGTGTTGATGACCGCCTTCGGATTGCCGGTCGAGCCTGATGTCAGCAGGAACTTGGCGATGGTATCGGGGCCGATGGCCTGATGTGCCGCATCGAGGCCGCGGTCCAGCGGGGTCGCCATCAAATCGGCGAGCATCGTCACATCGCGGTCGCGCAGCGCGCCATAGGAGGCGGCGATTTCGATTCCAGCCGGAACGCTCGCTTCGAGCGCATCGTTGAATCTATCCGCGTCATCGGCGAATATCAGGCCGGGGGTCAAGAGCTTCATCAGATAGGAAAGCTTGCAGTAGTCCTTCGACACCAGCGAATAGGCCGGCGACACCGGGCAGAACGGAATCCCCGCATACAAGGCGCCGAACGCGACCAACGCATGGTCGATCGAGTTGCCGGAGAGAACGACGACAGGCTTGTCTGCCGAAAGATCGCGCGCGAGCAGGCTGGATGCGATATGCCGGCTCGAGGTGAGCAATTCGGCGTAGGTGATTTGCCGCCAGCCGCCGCCCGCGTCGCGCTCCGCCATGAAGATACGGTCCGCCGCTGCCTCCGCCCAGTGGTGCAGCCGGTCGGTCAGCCGTTCCGGATATTTGCCGAGCGCAACCTTTGGCCTGAGATAGATGACGCCGTCGGCGCGGCGCTCGATTGACACCTTAGGCTCGCCGAATGAAATCGCGCGCAGCGGATGGCCCTTGCCGCCGCTGGCCGGTGCGTCGCCTTTGGTCAGCTCGGGGGTGTCGGGTTTGGCGCTCATATCACGTGGGCTTTACCTTGGCGGTCTTGCGGTCGAGGAACGCACGTATCCTGAGCTTGGCCTCCTTGTCGCTCTGCGCCACGGTTGAGACCCACGGTCGGCACCGCGCCCGACTGCTCGATCCCAAGCAGTTCCGACGGACCGGTCGCGGCGGAGGCGGCGTTTCCCATGGATTTTATTGATTCCTGCGCCAAATAGTTATGTTTTATAACTAAATGGGACGGAGTCAATAAGCAGGCGTTCTCAGGTTCCATGGATCACCCGAACCTTTGGTGTCAGCGCATAGTTCAGGGGCTTTCATCCCTGGAGACGCGCGCAACAGCGCGCTCCTCAGGATGAGGTCTTGGACCCTCATGGTGAGGAGCGCGGCAACGCCGCGCGTCTCGGACCATGTGGCCAATGATGCACGATCGTACTTCTAGCGAACCATCATCTGTTGCGGCAACCAGGTCGCCAGCAACGGAAATGCGATCAGGATCACCAGCCGAACGATATCCGTCGCCACGAACGGGATCACGCCCTTGAAGATCGTGGTGAAGGACACGTCCTTGACGACGCTCTTGATCACAAAGACATTCATTCCGACCGGCGGATGGATCAGCCCAAGCTCCACCGTCATCACGATGATCACGCCGAACCAGATGGGATCGAAGCCGAGGTGGGAGATCACCGGAAAGATGATCGGCACCGTCAGGATGATCATCGCCATCGCGTCCATTAGGCAGCCGAGCACCAGATACATCACCATGATGACGGCGAGCACGCCGTAGCTGCCCAACCCAAGCCCGGTGAGAAATTCCGTGATCTTCTGCGGGGTCTGCGTCACCGTGAGGAAATATCCGAAGATCAGCGCGCCGATCAGCACCGTGAACACGGCTGCCGCCGTGCGGGTCGCCTGCAAGAGCGAGGCAAGGATCTTGTCCTTGTCCAATCGTCCGGTGACGACGCCGATCAGGAACGCGCCGGTGGCGCCGACGCCGCCCGCCTCGGTGGGGGTGAAGCGCGGCAGCAATGGCAGGCCGTAAAGTCCGCCAATGACAAACACGAACAGCAGCACCGGCGCCCAGAT
>Ga0073928_10005550_pt1 | contig 17603 bp, 14 predicted proteins | sample PaiPotPPA55metaG_FD_76969 | JGI IMG/M metagenome (GOLD analysis project Ga0073928, IMG submission 76969) | Iron sulfur acid spring bacterial and archeal communities from Banff, Canada, to study Microbial Dark Matter (Phase II) - Paint Pots PPA... ... | reverse complement strand
CGCCGATGATCAGGGCAATGACGATCCACTTGTATTGCACCAGCTCGGGGTTGAAGAGAGTGGCGGTAACCGCGATGGCGGCGCCGACCTCGCCCGCCAGCACACCCCAGCGCGCGCGGGCCGGCGAACTCAGCCACTTCAGCGACAGTATGAACAAAACAACCGCAGCGATGTAGGCGAAGTCGAGATATTGTTGAAGGTCGATCGCAGTCATTTCTTCGGCCTGCCGGTCTTGAACATTCGCAGCATGCGATCGGTTATGAAGAAGCCACCAACCATGTTGCTGAACGATGCGGCCACGGCGACAGCGCCGAGCACCAGGGTAAGATGGGTTTGATGCCGCCCAGCGATGATGATTGCGGCCACCACCACGATAGCGTCGAGGGCGTTGGTAAGCGACATCAGAGGCGTGTGCAGGAGTGGCGAGACGCGCTTGATCAGTTCAAAACCCACGAACCCCGCCAGAATGAAGACGTAAAGATTAGAGATAAAATCTGCCGGCACTATTCCTCCTTACAATGGATCACTTCGCTACCAGCGGCGGCAGCGATAAGAATTCTCGTACACGTGTGTTCACCACGTCGCCGCCGCGCGTCAACAACGTTTCACGAATAATGTCGTCTTCAAGATTGATTTGTAATTTGCCATCTTTCGTCATGTGTATGAGGAAAGTCGTGAGGTTGCGGGCGTAAGTCTGGCTAGCGTGATATGGCACACCGGACGCCACATTGACGGCGCCGATGATCGTGACTCCATGCTCGACTAGGGTTTGACCGGGTTTCGTGGACTCGCAATTGCCGCCGCGTTCCGCCGCCAAATCGAAAATCACCGAACCTGGCGCCATGCCTTTTACCATTTCTGTGGTCACCAAGACGGGCGCCTTTTTGCCGGGAACTACCGCAGTGGTAATCACGACATCGCTCTCGGCTACAACTTTGGTTAGAAGCTCCCGCTGCTTCGCGTAGAATGCTTCGTCCTGCGCGGTGCCGTATCCGCGAGCATCCTGCGCATTCTTAGCTTCAATTGGCAATTCCACAAACCGCGCGCCGAGGCTTTGTACTTGCTCTTTGACCGCGGGGCGAAGGTCGTATGCGGAAACCACTGCCCCCAATCTGCGTGACGTGGCGATTGCCTGAAGTCCCGCGACGCCAACGCCCATCACCAGAACCCGAGCAGGGGTGATGGTTCCGGCAGCAGTTGTAAGCATGGGGAAAATGCGCGGCAAAGCATCCGCGGACATCAGCACCGCTTTGTATCCCGCGATTGTGGCCATGGAAGACAACGCGTCCATGCTCTGAGCACGGGTGGTTCTGGGAACAAGTTCGACTGAGAACGATGTGACTCCTGTTGCCGCAATCTGCTGCACGACTTCGGCGGACCCCAACGGCCTTAGAAATCCAATCAGGATTTGGTCTTTTCGAAACAAAGGAAGGTCGGCCTTGCCCGTAATGTCGTTGGCGCCATAACATAAGACCTGCACAATTATGTCGGCTGACTCGAAAACACCCGCGCGCGTGGACTGAATCTTCGCGCCTTTCTCAACATAGCCGGCGTCTCGATATCCCGCCTCGTCGCCGGCACCGGTTTCCACGACAACTTCGAGTCCGGCCTTCGTCAAGCTTGGAACCGCGGAAGGCACCATTGCAACGCGGCGCTCGTGCGGATAAGTTTCCTTGGGAACGCCGACGATCATCAGGCTTTGATCCTTTCGAGAGGAATGGGCGACAGGAAAAAGTACACAAAGGCCAGCAAGAAAACAATGGATAAGATTAGCGGAGTTTGTGGGCTGCGAGTGAGGTCACTATAATTCGAACTTCTCTGCGTCTTTGAACGAGACGCCAAGCGCGTCTTTCGCGGAAACAATTGGTTCTCCTTTTAATTGCCACGCAATATTCAGATCGGGATCGTTCCAGGCCAAAGTCCGTTCGAATTCCGGATAATAGAAATCGGTAGTCTTGTAAAGCACCTGGGCGCTGTCGGAGAGAACCAGAAATCCATGAGCCAGGCCCGGTGGTACCCACAGCATTTTCTTATTGTCGGCTGAGAGCGTAACACCATGCCAGCGTCCCAACGCCGGGGATTTGGTCCTGAGATCGACTGCGACATCGAGAATCTCGCCAGCTACGACTCGCACCAGTTTCCCTTGGGGATGCTTTATCTGATAGTGCAACCCGCGTAGAACGTTTTGCGACGAGCAAGAATGATTGTCCTGAACGAAACGTTCACGAATGCCCATATCAGACATTCGTTTTTCGTTATAGCTCTCGAGAAAAAATCCCCGCTCATCTCCGAAGACCCTGGGCGTGATTACGAGGACACCGGGGAGGCTGGTTTCAGAAACATTCATCGATCGGGTCCGGTCAAAACACTTTCTCTTTTAGGAGCTGTAACAGATAAGCGCCGTAGCGATTGTTTTTCATGGGGGCGGCTGTAGCTTCCAGCTGGTTCGCGGTGATGTATCCGTTGCGATAGGCTATTTCTTCCGGGCAAGACACCATTAAACCCTGGCGAGTTTCGATGGTTTCGATAAAATGGGAGGCTTCAAGCATCGCTTCGTGCGTGCCCGTATCAAGCCATGCCATTCCTCTTCCCATCACTACGACTTCGAGCTGCCGACGCTCCAAATATTTCTTGTTGACGTCGGTGATTTCGAGTTCTCCGCGGGCAGACGGTTTCAATGATTTGGCAATATTCACAACTTGATTGTCGTAAAAATAGAGCCCGGTAACCGCGTATCGCGATTTCGGCACGGCCGGCTTTTCTTCAAGACTCAAGGCTTTACCGGAATCATCGAACTCGACTACGCCGTAGCGCTCAGGATCGTGCACCGGATATGCGAATATTCGCGCGCCTGTCATTCCGTTCCCGGCATTCATAAGGCTGGTTGCGAGGTCGTGTCCATGGAAAATATTGTCGCCTAAAACTAAAGCGCAGCTTGAAGAGCCGATAAAGGATTCCCCGACCAGAAATGCTTGAGCGATTCCTTCCGGGCGCGGCTGAACTACATACTGAAAATTGAGTCCCAAGCGAGACCCGTCTCCCAGAAGCTGCTGGAATTTCGGCACGTCTTCCGGCGTCGAGATAATTAAGATGTCGCGAATACCCGCCAGCATCAAGGTTGAAAGCGGGTAGTAAATCATGGGCTTGTCGTAAATCGGCAACAGACTCTTGCAAACCGCGTGGGTGACGGGATAGAGCCGCGTGCCAGAGCCTCCCGCGAGAATGATGCCTTTATTGTGAGAGGTCTGTGTTGAAGACGTCGTCATTGATGTAGTTCGCGAATGTCCGATTCCAACGATAACATCTCAGACAGAGTATTGTTTCGCCATCCACTGACGATAGCTGCCGCTAGTAACGGCTTCAATCCACTCTTCGTTTGCCAAATACCATTCGATGGTCTTCCGGATTCCGGTCTCGAATGTTTCTCTAGGCCGCCAACCCAGTTCCTCATGGATCTTGCGAGCATCAATGGCGTACCGGCGGTCGTGCCCCGGGCGATCCTGAACATAGGTGATCAGCTTCTGATGAGGAACAACTGGATCGTTGGGGCGTAGCTCATCGAGAATCGCGCAAATCGTCTGCACGATTTCCAGATTCTGCTTCTCGTTGTTGCCGCCAATATTGTAGGTCTCGCCGACCTTTCCCCTTGCGATGACGCTTTGGATTGCGTCGCAATGATCTTCAACATAGAGCCAATCGCGAACATTTTTGCCATCTCCGTAAACCGGAATCGGCTTGCCTTTCAGGGCGTGCAAAATAACTAGGGGGATCAGTTTCTCGGGAAACTGGTAAGGCCCGTAATTGTTGGAGCAATTCGTGGTTAGCGTTGGAAGTCCATAAGTGTGGTGATAGGCCCGAACCAGATGATCTGACGCAGCTTTGGACGCTGAATAGGGGCTATTCGGAGAGTATGCGGTGGTTTCGTTAAAACCTGGATCATTGGGAGCTAGCGATCCATAAACTTCATCTGTGGAAACATGCAAGAAACGGAATGCGGCTTTCGGTTCGTCCGGTAACTGGGCCCAGTGTGCCCGAGTCTCCTCAAGCAGACTGAATGTGCCGTTCACGTTAGTGCGCACAAAATCGTCAGGACCGTGAATCGACCTGTCTACATGACTCTCCGCCGCGAAGTTGACTATGGCGCGAGGTTGTCGTGTCTTTAGTAGATCAAAGACCAGCGCCCGATCACAGATGTCGCCGTGAATGAAACTGTAACGGGGATCCCCCGCAATTTTTTCGAGATTCCGAAGATTTCCCGCGTAGGTGAGTTTGTCCAGATTTACGACCGGCAAATTTTCAGTCGCAAGCCACCTCAAAATGAAGTTAGAGCCGATAAATCCAGCTCCGCCGGTGACAAGTATTGGATGATTCTGCAATCGATAAAATCCCAAGAACAAAAGTCCGATTGGAAAGTATAACCGCTAGGCCGTCTTCACATGCTCTGGACGGAACCCCACACCAACCACTCGGGCCGGAATCCGGCGCAAAACTGGAAACCGCCGCAAAAGTTTCAGCGGCCAAGGCAGAGACAATGTCTTGTCAGTCGTAAGAACGCGGCTGATGATGTTATTTTGGACAAATACTTGCACGCCCTGGGTGGCGCGGGTTGGAAACATTCTCCGCCGCTGAACCGCTTGCAGTTCATCGTCGCTTGGAACTCCACGTAGAAGCTTGGGTCCGAGGATGTTTGCCGCAGCAACCGCATCCTGAATCGCCAAATTTATTCCGACTCCGCCGATCGGGGACATGGCATGAGCCGAGTCACCGATGCATAACAGTCCTGGCCTGGACCATTTGCGCAAACGATCTACGGTTACCGTGAGCAACTTGACGTCATCCCAGTCGCGCAATTCGTTTACTCTCTCCCCCAAGAAAGGTTGAAGCCGAAGAACTTCCTGACGAAAGAGTTCGATTCCCTTTTGACGGATTTCGTCAGCTTTTCCCTTCGGAATTACATACGCGCACTGCCAGTAATCTTCGCGATTGAGTAATACAAGAATTTTCCCCGACTCTATGTGCCCGAAAGTTTGCCCGGGATCGGTTGGCTTTCGCGAAATTCGCATCCACATCACATCCATCGGCGCACCAAAGTTCATGATTTCGAACTTTGCGCGTTCGCGAACTATCGAATGACGTCCGTCTGCGCCGACGGTCAGTCCCGCGCGAATTTCCAGTTCACCCTGTGGAGTTCTGGCGCGAACACCAGCTATGCGGCCATTTTCTTCGATCAGGTCGGTGACTTCTGCCTCGGTTCTCAGATGAAAAGTTGGGTAAGCACGAGCTTTTTCGGCGATGAAATTCAGGAAGTCCCATTGAGGCATCAAAGCAACAAAGCGGCAGTGAGTCGGAAGGTGTGTGAAGTCTGCGATGGTGACCGTCTCGTCGCCGATCTGTCCTGCGAGTTCGCGTACTTCTTGATGCGGGCGGCTTAGGAACTCATCCAGCAGGCCGAGTTCGTAAATCACATCAAGCGTTGAGGGATGGACAGTATCGCCGCGAAAGTCGCGCAGGAAGTCGGCATGCTTTTCTAGAACGATTACGTCAACGCCTATTCTAGCGAGGAGAAACCCCAGCATCATGCCAGCTGGGCCGCCACCAACTATGCAGCATTGCGTGTTAAGAGCTTCCGGCAAGATCACCTCAGCGGTTAAAGCCGTGACGAAATGATGCAATTATTGCAAGCGTTGCGCTTACCACAATCCTGCGGAAATCAGACGTAGCAAGCTACATTTCTACCGCTAGGCGATTTTAGCGCCATTGTGCGATATCGTGCCCGGAGGCTATCATGCGTTCCTGCTGAAAATCAGAATCATTAATTTTAGTGCAGCACCCAAAGCAAGGAGACTCTAATGGACTTCTCGCAAGCTCTTGCCTTTTTGTTTTATGGAGTGTTGGCGTTATTTATCCTCGGAACGATCTTTAGCGGATTCTTTCAGGTAAGAACCGCCGAGGCCGTAGTGATTCAGCGAATGGGAAAGTTCAATCGCGTCGCCACTGCTGGCATAAATTTCAAGTTGCCTTGGCTCGATCAGATCGCTGGGCGCATAGATTTGCGTGTGCAACAGTTGGCCCTCGATGTGGAAACCAAAACTAAAGACAACGTCTTCGTAAAGATGCCGGTTTCGGTGCAGTATCACGTCATTCCGGACAAGGTATATGAGGCCTTCTATAAGCTCGCAAATCCCAAGCAGCAGATTTCCTCCTACGTGTTCAACGTGATTCTTGGGCATGTGCCCAAGATGAATCTGGATGATGCCTTCCTTCAGCAATCAGACATCGCGGTGGCAATCAAAGAAGGCTTGGACGATGTGATGAGGACCTACGGCTACGCTATCGATCAGGCTCTGGTAACGGACATTGAGCCCGACGAAAAAGTGAAAGCTGCCATGAACGACATCAATGCGGCGCAGCGTGAGCAAGTCGCAGCGACGGCTCGCGGTGAAGCGGAAAAAATTCTCAAGGTGAAGCAAGCTGAGGCAGAGGCTCAGAGCAAGGCGCTACAAGGACAAGGCATCGCCAATCAGCGCAAGGCGATTATTGAGGGGCTGAAGGAATCGGTGGAGTCTTTTTCGGCGGCGGTTGAAGGTACGACTCCTAAGGACGTAATGATGCTGGTACTGGTGACGCAGTATCTCGACACGATGAAAGAGATCGGCACCCAGGACAAGAGTAATACGATCTTCATCTCTCATTCGCCGGCAGCGGTTGGAGACCTGTTCCGCCAAATGCAGGATGCGGTCATGATTGGTCAGACTGCCGCTGCCACGGTCGCAAAATAGGAAAGCGACACCACAAAGTTCCATTCCAGGTTAGCGCCAAAAACCAGGGCGCCGAACCTGGGGGCACCGGGCTTGACCACCAAGCTTAAGCGGCCTTTCCTGCCATCATCTTTTTCAGTCGCGGTATTACTTGTTTACCGTAAAAATCGATTACCCGCCTTTGATCCGGTTGGCCGGTATGAATGTGAACTCCTGTTGCTCCACTGTCGAATAAGTCCGCCAGAACTTTCAAATGCGGTTCGGGATCGGTGCTAATTGGCCATCCATCAGTGACCTTCTCGAGGGGAATCTCAGCGTTTGCGCGCCGCTCAATTTCCTGGGGATCACGGATATTGAAATAAGGGTTCCACGCTTTCGGACCGAAGCGCCAAAACTTGGCTGCGATTTCCGCATCCTTTTGATCGCCAACTACAGCGTATTGCTCTATGAAGACCGGCATTTGCGAAGGGTCTTTACCGGCATCTTTTGCCCCGCCTTCAAATTCAGATTTGTGCTGCTTCCATGTCTTGGGATCTGTGATCAAACCGTCCGCGTACTGGCCGACACGCCGCATCGCTTTTGGTCCGTTTCCCGCCATCATCAGCGGAATCCGTTGTGCTGGGGGGTCATACAGACGCGCATTGACTTTGAAATATTTTCCCTCGTGCTCGACTTGCTGGCCTTCCCACATCTTGCGAATGATGTCCGCCGCCTCAACCAGGCGTTCGGATCGTTCCGGCCACTTTGGCCAGGTACCGGTTGCCGCCAGCTCATTCAAGGCTTCTCCTGATCCGAGACCAAGGAATATGCGGCCGGGTGTAAGCAGACTTAACGATGCAAAAGCTTCTGCCACGACCGCGGGATTGTAGCGGAAGGTCGGGCAGGTAACCGTAGTCCCCATCCAGATGCGCCTCGTGCGCTGGCCGATGGCGCTCATCGTAACCCACGCCAGGCCTGAATGGGCTTCGTTAGCTTGCCATGGCTGAAAGTGGTCGCTTACTGCGAGCAGGTCGAATCCAGCTTCTTCGCATGCCACGCCAAGTTCAACGAGCTGCGGCACGGTGAATTGCTCGTGCGCGAGTTGGAAGCCAATCATCCCTTTGTGGAAAGACCCCATGGGTAAATTTGCGCTCGCATCTTTGGGCGATGCTCCGTGGACACTGCGGGGAAAGACCGACGCTCCGAGTACTGACATTGCAATTCCTCCAGCGGACTTTAAGATGGCTCGCGGTCCAACGAGTAAGTCCGGAGCACAGAACCATCTTTTCTTGCGGACTGAAACATTACTTTCACCTCAGGCATGCTTCGATGCAAAAGAGGACATTGGGTTGTGTTTTCCGAATGCTCAGGAAAAGATGTTTTCAAAGCTTGACAAAGTGAACTACCTGGAGCAACATTGAGGCGAATAAAAGGCGAATATCCTTCGATCCGCGTTGGAGTTACATGTCTTTATCGGTCACATGTCCGCAATTTGAGCTTGCTCATTCAACCTTTGTGTCTAAAAAGCTGCCGCAGATGGAACGCTTTTCTGCGTTATCCAAGCTTGCAGGAGTAATTCCGGCGTCCAGGCTTGAAGTGCGCCCCACACCAGAAATGGTCTCTAGCGGGATTCGGGAACTTGATTTACTTACCGGAGGGCTTCCTCGCGGACGTCTCACCGAAGTTTGCGGGTCGGCATCCTCTGGGCGAACCAGTTTGCTTTTGTCGGTACTGGCAGCTAGCACTCAACGAAGTGAAGTATGCGCGCTGGTGGATGTGAGTGATGCGTTCGATCCAATTTCGGCGCATGCCGCAGGTGTGATTTTTGAAAACTTATTGTGGGTGCGATGCGGGAGCTCACCCCGGAAGAAATCTTTCACTGGGAACAATAATTATGGGAGAAAAACAGACCCTTCCGATCGCCGCCCCGAAGGCCCTGTCGAGCAGGCATTGCGGGTTACGGACTTGCTTTTGCAAAGCGGCGGCTTCGGGCTCGTAATCATCGATCTCGGAGATGTTCCGGTTAAAGTTGCACGCCGTATCCCCCTCACTTCATGGTTCCGCTTTCAGCGTGCGGTGGAAAATACGCCGACGGTATTATTTGTGATTGCTTCAGTTCCCAGCGCACCAACTTGCGCTTCGCTGCTGATGAAATTGCGGGCGTCGGGGAAGAAGCTGTCAGCTCTCAGCTCTCAGCTTTCAGCTGAACATAAAATTCCTACTCATTCTTTGTTGTTGGAGGGGCTCTGGGTCGAAGGCGAGCTTTTACGGTCCCGTATGGAGCGTAAACCGGTGCAGTCGGTTACGAGATTCGCTACGAGAGCGGTGCGTGCGGGTTAACAAGGCCTTTGGCCTTTAGCTTTTAGCTCTTGGCTTTTCCAAATTCCAAAATTGAGCAGTGCGATTTTAGCTAAGAGCCAAAAGCTAATAGCTAAGAGCTAGTCTTCATGTTTTTTGCCTGCATCTTCGTTCCTGATTTTCCCGTGGAAGCGATCTTGCGTTCGGAACCTGAGTTGCAATCGCAGGCGGTTGCAGTTCTCGATGGCAAAGCTCCACTTAAAAAAGTTTTTGCTCAGAATGACAACGCACGCCGCGCTGGTGTGGAAGTGGGGATGGCCAAGTTAGAGGTTGAAGCATGCAGCGATATTGTTCTGCGAGACCGTTCCCGATTGCAGGAGGATGCCGCACATACTGCGCTGTTGGATTGCGCGCAACCGTTTTCGCCGCGGGTGGAAGATTTCGCGTGCGACACCGTTCTTATCGACCTTGCTGGACTGGAATCACTCTTTGGTCCGCTGCCAAAAATTGCCCGTGACCTGGCGCGACGTACGTCAGATCTCGGGCTGGAATCGAATGTAGCTGTGGCTGCTAATCCAGATACGGCGCTCATCGCGGCTCGAGGGTTTTCTGGCGTCACACTAATTCCACATGGAAAAGAGGCGGAGCAGTTGGGAGGATTGTCTATTGAAGTTTTATTTGCGGGAGGGCACGGCTCTAAAACTTACGATCATGAGAATGAACCGGAAGAAGTTTTAGAAACATTGAATCGTTGGGGAGTGCGCAATCTGCATTCATTGGCGATCCTGCCAGAAGTAGCTTTGAGCGAGCGTTTGGGACAACAAGGCCTGCGGTTGCAAAAGCTGGCTCATGGCGCATCCATCCGCACATTGAAGCCAGTTGAGCCGCTACTGACTTTTGAAGAAGCAATCGAATTGGAACATCCATTGGTGTTGCTCGAGCCGCTGGCATTTTTACTGGGACGTTTGCTGGAACAACTATGCACTCGTTTATCCATGCACGCATTAGCGACCCAGGAATTGCATTTGAAATTTAAATTGGACAGCAGTTGCCATGAAGAAGAAACAGATAGATCGAGTGTGAACGCACAGACTTTTGAACGTGTTCTTCGCTTACCAGTGCCTCTTTTGGATGCCAAGGTTTTCCTCAAGCTGTTGCAGCTTGATTTGAACGCGCATCCGCCGGGAGCGCCTATTCTTAAAATTCATTTGCGGGCGGAGCCGGTGCGGCCACGCGCGGCGCAAGGAGGCTTATTTCTTCCCCCTTCGCCGGAGCCCGAAAAACTTGAACTCACCTTGGCGCGTATCGCGGGAATTGTTGGCGAAGAAAAAATTGGGTCGCTGGAGTTGTTGGACACGTACCGAACCGAAGGTTTTCGAATGCAACGATTTGCACCCAACTCTAAAGACAATTTGAGACCTAAATTCGATGACAATAACAAAGACAGATCCACAGTAACTGCGCTGCGTATTTTCCGTCCTACCATGCCGGCAACCGTGACATTGAGGGATGGCAACCCGACTCACATTGCATGTCCCAAACGCAAAGGTAAAGACAAAGAGATTCAAGGGCAAATTCTGTGGGCAGCCGGCCCATGGCGTTCTTCCGGGGATTGGTGGGAGCAGGAAGCATGGTCCAGAGATGAATGGGATATTGCCGTGCAAGCGGAAACGGAGATTACTTTATTTCGCTTGGTCCGCGATTTACTTGCTGGAAGGTGGTTTGTGGAGGGAGCGTATGACTGAGAATCGCAGATTGAAGATTGCAGATCTCGGATTTACGAATTGTAGAAGTTGCGAATTGACGAATTGAACATCTATCGATTTGTCTTTTTAGCAATTCGACAATTTGTAAATCCGGCAATCTTAAAATCCCAATCTGAAATCTTCAATCCGCCATGTACATCGAACTGCACTCCCGCTCAGCTTTCAGCTTTCTTGAGGGCGCTTCCCTGCCGGAAAACCTGGTTGCTGCTTGCGCCAGGATGAATATGCAAGCAATGGCGTTGCTCGATCGCGACGGCGTCTACGGTTCGGCACGTTTTCATGGTGCGGCAAAAAAAGCAGGGGTCAAAGCGCATGTGGGAGCGGAGATCAATTGCGAGATTTTCGGATTGAAGGATTTCCGAAGTGCCGAATTGTACGACTCGCAAAATCCTAAACGTTTAAATTCTTCAATTCTAAAATCCGGCAATTCAGCAATCCATTCTTTCCGTCTTCCTCTTCTCGTATCTTCCCGCTCTGGATATCAAAATCTGTGCCGCCTGATTACCAGAATGAAGTTGCGCTCGAAGAAAGGCGAAGGCGCGGTTCGCGAGGATGAACTGTTGGAACATGCGGAAGGCCTTATTTGTTTAACTGGTGGCGATGATGGTCCGCTGGCGACGGCTCTTGCCCATGGCGGCGCTGAGGCAGCTCAGAAATGCCTCGAATGGCTGATTTTTATTTTTGGTCATAAGAATGTTTATGTGGAACTGCAAAGGCATTTCCACCGAGAGCAGGAAGCCCGCAATCATGTCGCAATCAGTCTGGCCCGTTCACTCAAGCTTCCGATTCTGGCGACTAACGATGTTCGCTATGCGCGTGAGCAGGAGCGCGAATTGTGCGATGTATTCACGGCTCTTGGGAATCACTGCACACTGGCTACAGCAGGAAAACTTCTGTCACGAAATTCCGAACGGCATCTGAAATCTCCGCAAGAAATGGCGAGCCTCTTCGCCGATCTGCCGGAAGCTATCGCAAATACCGTGGAATTGTCGTCCCGGCTCGATTTCACGCTGAAAGATTTGGGATACAACTTTCCGAAATATCCAGTTCCCGAAGGCGAGAGCATGATGTCGTTTTTGCGGGAGCGCACACGTGAAGGCTTCCAGCAGCGCTACAGGAAAGCCGCTGCCGACCTCCAAACCCGCGCCCGTGGTCAGGTTGAGCGGGAATTGATTTTGATCGAGAAGCTTGACCTTTCTGGCTACTTCCTCATTGTTTGGGACCTCGTCCGTTTCTGCCGCGAACAAAACATTCTCGTCCAGGGACGCGGATCCGCGGCAAACAGCGCGGCATGTTATTCGCTTGGCATCACGGCGGTCGATCCCGTGGGCATGGACCTTCTGTTTGAGCGCTTTCTTTCTGAAGAACGCGGCGAGTGGCCTGACATCGATCTCGATCTTCCCAGCGGAGATCAGCGCGAACGGGTTATCCAATATCTGTATAAGCGATACGGCGAGCGGGGAGCGGCAATGACTGCAAACGTCATCACCTATCGCAGCCGCATGGCATCTCGCGAAATGGGGAAGGTGCTGGGTTTTGATCCTGAGACTCTCGACAAAGTTTCGGCCGCCGTCGCCAACTGGGAATATCGCGATGAGAATGACACGTTCGATCGCCGCTTTCGTGATGCTGGCTTGGATTTGAATCATCCCCGGCTGCGCAAATATTTTGAGCTTTGCGTTGCTGTACAGGACTTGCCTCGGCATCTCGGCCAACATTCGGGCGGCATGGTGATCTGCCAGGGACAACTTGATTCGGTGGTGCCGCTGGAACCTGCGTCCATGCCCGGTCGGGTGGTCGTGCAATGGGACAAAGACGATTGCCACGATTTAGGAATTATTAAAGTGGATTTGCTTGGCCTGGGAATGATGGCGGTATTGGAGGATTCCCTCAAGCTCATCCGGGACACTTATGGAGAAAAAGTAGACCTCGCCCACCTGCCTGCGAATGATCCCGACGTCTATTCCACTTTGCGGAAAGCAGACACCATCGGCATGTTTCAAATCGAAAGCCGGGCGCAGATGTCGTGCCTTCCACGTCTGCAACCCCGAACGTTTTACGACATTGTGGTGCAGGTTGCGATCATTCGTCCCGGACCGATTGTAGGTCAGATGGTGAATCCTTATTTGCAGCGGCGGCAGGGACGGGAGGAAGTCGTTTACCCGCATCCGTCGCTTGAACCTGTTTTGAAGCGCACTTTGGGGGTTCCACTCTTTCAGGAGCAGTTGTTGCGGATGGCAATGATTGCCGCTAACTTTACTGGAGGTGAAGCTGAAGAACTGCGGCGTGCCATGGGATTCAAACGATCTCGAATGCGAATGATCGAGATCGAAGCCAAACTTCGCGCGGGGATGGAATGCAACGGGATCTCGCGTGAAGCTCAGGAGCAGATCGTTCTTTCAATTACCTCTTTCGCTCTCTATGGATTTCCGGAATCTCACGCTGCCAGCTTTGCGCTCATCGCATATGCCAGCGCTTATCTGAAATGCCATTATCTCGCGGCCTTTACCGCCGCGCTGCTGAACAATCAGCCGATGGGATTTTATCGTCCTGCAACAGTTGTGAAGGATGCGCAACGGCATGGACTGAAAGTATTTCCGATTGATGTGATGAAGTCGGATTGGCTGTGCACGCTGGAAACCGTTGTTGGTTGTTGGCCGTTGGTCGTTGGCACAGTGCAAAATGCGGATTCGGAGAAACCTTCCCTCCGCATTGGTCTTCGATACGTTCGTGGATTGCGCGAAGAAGCAGCTCAAGCGTTGATGCGGCAACGTTGTATTGCACCGTTCACATCAATTCGAGATTTGATTCAGCGTGTGCCGGAGCTTAGAAAAGATGAGCTGAATACTTTGGCGGAAATTGGAGCGTTGAATTCAATCCAATCACAATATTGTCATCCTGAGCGTAGCGAAGGACCTATGCATTCAGCTGTCGGCGTCGAAGAGCATAGATCCTTCGGGGCTGAAGCCCCTCAGGATGACAATCAAAGGGGGTGTCCCCGTGATGCCAATCCAATAAGGCATCGCCCGCACGAAAAACTCCATCGCCGCGATGCGCTTTGGCAAGTGGAACGTGCAGTTCGCCATTCGGGCCCGCTGCTCGATGAAATATCCGAGCCGGATTCTAAATCGCCCTTACGCGCCATGAATGCTGAAGAGCGTTTGGTCGCCGATTTCCGCGGGACTGGAATGACGGTTGGGCCGCATCCCATGCAGTATCACCGAGCACAAATGGAAAAATTGCGGATTCACAAAGCCAGCGACCTCCGCAACATTCCCAATGGAAAATATTTGAGAATTGGAGGATGCGTGATTGCGCGGCAGCGTCCTGGCACGGCGAAAGGCTTTGTTTTTTTAAGCCTGGAAGATGAAACCGGAGTTGCCAATGCAATTATCAATCCTCAACTCTTTCAAAAGAAACGCCTGCTGATTACTTCAGAGCAGTTCCTGATGATCGAGGGAACTTTGCAAAATCTGGATAACGTCATTTCCGTGAAAGCCGCCAATGTGGGCCCACTTTCCATCACCCGCGCGCATACTAGTTCCCACGATTTCCACTAACGCAGGAATCATGGTTCTTTGTAACTTGCGGTTCCTTGCATGCATCAAAAAAGCGTTACTCCGGATAAGTTTTTTTCTTATTCGCTGGCATGCACCTGCGGCCTATTAGGGTTTATGATTAAGACATCATCCGCTGTAAACCTGTGACCCCTAATCTGGGCAAGCCTATGTGCTGTCCCACTCATTGTGTGTCTTAATTGCTGAACTCTAAGGAGCATTTCAAAATGGCAAAAGCGAAGTCACCACGTTCCACAAGCAAGACCGACAGACAAGTTATAACGATGCCAGAAGCTGGTTCCGTTCCTATTAATTCGGTTCCCATAAAGAAGACCGCCGCTTCGCCAATTGCGCCGGCTGGTTCTTCTGTCAACGACATGGAAAGCAAAATCCGCCAGAGGGCTTACGAGCTCTATGTAGAGCGAGGCCAAGTAACCGGGCGCGATCAGGAAGACTGGTTTCAGGCCGAAGTCGAAATTCTAGCCAGCGCGGACAATCACAAGCAGACTGCTTGACTTGCGGGCGAGCCTGCCGGCGCGCAGTTAGAATCCAAACTGTAGGTCTCAGTGCAGTTCGCGAGCTTGGGGATCGGCAATCCCCGCTCGCAGTTGCCTCCGTGCGCTGTTTCTGAAAAAATACGTGAGGCCCCCATGTCGCAAATTGGCAGTTTTGCGCTTCTGCTTGCTCTCGCTCTCAGCGTTTATAGCTTTCTCGCTGGCGTCTTGTCCCTGGTGCTTAAGGGCCCGGGCTCTGACCGTCTGGGAGAGACTGCGCGCCGGGCGGGAATAGCCACCTGCGGCTTAGTGGCTCTCGCCGCCACGGTACTGGTTACGGCAGCCTTCCAGAACGATTTTTCCATCGCCTACATCTTTCATCACAGCAATCGTGATCTTCCGGCGCCCTATAAGTTTGCGACTCTTTGGTCCGGGCAGGAGGGATCTCTTCTGTTCTGGTCTTTGCTTCTTTCTATTTACGGCCTGGTTTTGCGAATGCGTCACAAGACTGACCGCCGCTTGTTCGCCCACGCATCGGTGATCATAGCTGCAGTTCAGATTTTCTTTCTCCTGCTGATGAATTTCGCGGCAAACCCTTTTGGGATCATTCAAGGCACGTTGCCTGCGGATGGCGCAGGTCTTAACCCGCTACTGCAATATCCGGAGATGGTGATCCACCCTCCCATGCTGTATCTGGGATATGTGGGGTTCACTGTTCCGTTCGCGTTCGCTCTTGGGGCGCTGATCATGCGGTATCCCGGAGAGAAATGGATTCACATCACCCGCCGCTGGACCATGGTGACCTGGGCTTTCCTCACGTGCGGCATTTTTCTCGGAGCGCACTGGGCGTACTCAGTCCTGGGTTGGGGAGGATATTGGGGGTGGGACCCGGTCGAGAACGCATCACTAATGCCTTGGCTTACCGGAACGGCGTTTCTGCACTCGGTGATGATGCAGGAAAAGCGCGGAATGTTGAAGACATGGAATGTGTGGCTGATTTTTACCACCTTCATGCTTTCGATCTTCGGGACTCTGCTGACACGGAGTGGGTTGGTTAGCTCGGTCCACGCATTCGCGCAATCCTCAATTGGTGACTGGTTCGTCATCTTTCTCGCGATAATATTTAGCGTCTGCCTGGTGTTTTACGTAAAAAACCGCTCGCACTTGCGCAGCGAGCATAGGCTCGAATCGCTTGTCTCCCGAGAGTCCAGTTTCCTGTTCAACAATCTCCTGCTGCTGGTGGCTTGTTTCACCGTCCTATGGGGAACGCTGTTTCCAAAGCTCTCGGAATTGGTCAACGGCACCAAGATCACGGTTGGGCCGCCATTCTTTAATCGGGTGAATATTCCGGTCGCCTTACTTTTGTTGCTGCTTACTGGAGTGGGCCCTCTGTTGGCGTGGAGGAAGACTTCATTCGACAGCCTGAAGCGGAATTTCCGCTGGCCTGCCCTTGGCGCTCTAGCGACGGGAGCGTTGCTTGTCGCGCTGGGCATGAGGCCGTGGCAGGATATGTCATACGTTTACTCACTAATGACAATCATGCTTTCGGTGCTGGTGGGATTGACAGTGATCTCGGAATTCGTCCGAGGCGGGCTGGTTATCCGCCGCCATACTGGTCAGAATCTCTTCGCTTCGATGGTTCATCTCGCGCACAGGAATACGCGGCGTTACGGAGGGTACATTGTTCACTTCGGCGTGATCGTAATCATGATCGGATTCGCCGGCTCAGCCTTTAATCAGGACACAGAAAAGGAAATGAGCTTTGGCGACAAGATGAATATTGGCTCCTACACGCTGGTCTGTCAGTCCTACACGCAGGAAGACAAACCTAATTACGGAAGCGAATGGGCGATCCTTCAGGTCTTCAAGAACGGAAAGCAGATTGACACGCTATATCCAGAGCGCCGTTTCTTCAAAGCCAGCGAGCAGAATTCGACGATTGTCGCCAATCGGTCGACGCTAAAAGAAGATCTTTATGTGGTCTACGAGGGACAAAATCCGGTGACTGGCCGCCCAATCATCAAGGCTCATTTGAATCCGCTGGTGATGTGGATATGGATTGGTGTCTGGGTGATGATCGTCGGAACGGTGGTCGCTTTGATTCCGAATGCGGTTCCGGCAAGGGTTGTTGTTCCAGCGCGGATGGAAACTGCGCCCGTTGGAGCGGGTGACTGATGCTGCGAGACACGGAGCGCCGAGGCAGTAGGCAATTGAGAATCCGCATTGTTCAGTTCTGCTTCGTCAGTCTCGCTCTGCTTGTATTTTTGGGCGCGGGTGACGAATCTGCGCGCGTCAACGACCTCGGACATCGCATGATGTGCGTGTGCGGCTGTAATCAGATTTTGATGGAATGCAACCACGTAGGTTGTGCATATTCATCGCGGATGAGAAACGAACTCGTGGCCGCAATTGATCGCGGCGATAACGACGATCTGGTTTTGCAGGGGTTTGTTCAAAAGTACGGGACTACGGTGATTGCGGCGCCCACGACAAAAGGATTTAACCGGGTCGCCTGGATTATGCCGTATTTGGCCTTGGTGGGCGGATTGACAGGAGTTGTCTTGATTGTGCGGGCGTGGAGAACACGACCACTCTTGGTTCCGGCAGGCGGCGCCGCGCCTCTGCGCGGCGTGGAACTAGATTCCTATCGCGAGCAGGCGAGAAAGGAAACGGAAGGAGTATGAGCATGGTAATTTTTGTTTGCCTTGCGGTAACTCTGGCGACGCTGATCTATGTCTTCTATCTTCCCGG
>Ga0073928_10005549_pt1 | contig 17606 bp, 18 predicted proteins | sample PaiPotPPA55metaG_FD_76969 | JGI IMG/M metagenome (GOLD analysis project Ga0073928, IMG submission 76969) | Iron sulfur acid spring bacterial and archeal communities from Banff, Canada, to study Microbial Dark Matter (Phase II) - Paint Pots PPA... ... | reverse complement strand
CGCCACAGGCCGACGCGGTTGCCGTAGTCGCGCCATCCATGGTTCAGAACGTCCGGGCTGAATTGCGTGGTTCCCGGGTAGATGGCGTGAGCCGCCGCCGTCGTGCCGAAGGGCGCGTGTTCGATGTTCACGTAGATCAGCACCGCGAGGCGCTCCCCCTTGGGGAAGCGCACCGGCGGCCGGTCTTTGAAAGGCTGGAAATCGTAGCGCGGCGACTGGGTCAACATCGTACGCCCCCCCATGCAAAATGACTGTTCGACTTATCATCGGCGATCGCCCGAGTTCCGCGTTTCAAACGGCCGCGTTCGTGGGCGAAAGCGCTTCATTGTTTGCTGATAATTAGACTAGCGCGCAGGTGTGTCGGCGACGAATGACGAGTGGCTATGGCGGCTATTACCGGCCGGGCATCGCGAGCGCGTCACACGAAGTCATTGGTGATCTCACCCACCGCTTCGATCCAGACGCGCACGCGATCGCCGGGCTTGAGATATCGGTTGCGCGCGGCGCCGCAACCCGCCGGCGTGCCGGTGGCGATCACATCGCCCGGGCGCAACGTGAGTCGCGTGCTCAGGTGGGCGATCTGCTCGGCCACTGAGAAGATGAGATTGGAACTCGACGAGTCCTGCATCAACTCGCCGTTCACCCACAATCGGATCTGCAAATCCCCGAGATCCTCGATCTCGTCCAATGGACAGATCCACGGCCCCATCGGCAGCGCGCCGTCGAAACACTTTTGGCTCACCCAGTCGAAGTAGAACGGCGAGTCGGCCGCGACGCCCTTGCGCCGCAGGTGATCGCGCGCCGATAGGTCGTTCACCACCGTGACCCCCGCCACGTAGTCGAGCGCCTCGCTGACCGCCACCCCCCGGCATTCCCGTCCGATCACCACGGCGATCTCCGCCTCCCAGTCGACGCACCTCGAGTACGCCGGCAACGCGATGCGCGCCCCCGGTCCCCGCACGCACGCGGCTGACGCCTTGATGAAGTGCCAAGGATTGAGGCCGATCTCGTGCGGATCGGGTTCCTCCGGCAGATTCAGTGCCTTGGACATCTCCGCGACGTGATCCCGATAGTTGGCGCCGGCGCAGAAGACGACGCCGGGGAACAGCACGGGCGCCAGCAGCGTGACGCTCGACAAGTCCCTGGCGTACCGCGCGTCGTGCTCCGCGGAGCGCCGCCGGGCGGCGCGCGCGATCGACTGCAGCCGCGGATGCACCTCGTCCCACGCCTGGAGCAGCGCCAGCACCGACGACGGCGCGCCCGTCCCAACTTCGCCGGCCGGAGCGGGCACCGCGGCCCGGTCGAGCACTGCGGCCGCATCGATCACTTGGTCATCGACCACCACGCCGGCACGCGGCGCGCCGGCGGCGTCCGCGTAGGTGGCCAGCCGGTAGGAATGTTCGCGATCCATCTCCGGAACGACGCTATTCTTTGTCGGCTTTGGAGGTCTTGCGCAGCGTCGAGGCGGGGCGCTCGAAGCGGCGGCTCATATGGCCGGTGTCGTCTTGGTCACCGCGCTCGAACATCCACGAATAGCCGCCCGGCGGGTTGGCTAGAATTTCCCATGAATTGTCGTCGGCATCCCAGAAATAGAAACTGTACGTGCCATGCTGCACCATCGGCTTGCTGATCTTGTGCAGCTTCCATTGCTCCGCATCGCGCAGCACCAGCCGGTGGCATTCGTCCACCTCCTCTTCGGTTTCTACGTCCACGCCGTTGTGGTTGAGGAAATCCATTTCCGCCTTCTTGCGGCCCTTCGCGCCCTGCACCACCGCATAGATGTGCTGTCCGCCCAGGCGTATCCAGAGCGAGATCTTCGAGGGCCGCACCACCTCGAATCCCATGAACTCCTCGTAGAATTTGCGCGCGAAATCGATGTCCTTGGTCTCCAGAGTTCCATGCGACATGAACTTGAGCTTCAAGGTGGCGGTCTTCTCCGCGGGAGCCTGCAAGGATTCGGGGGATTGCTTCATGCGGATACTCTTGCGGTTGGCTCAGGTGCTGACGCAGACGTTGCGCAGCTCGGTGTAAAATTCCAAGGAATGCACGCCGCCCTCGCGTCCGATGCCGGATTGCTTCGAGCCGCCGAATGGGGTGCGCAAGTCCCGTAGGAACCACGAGTTGATCCACACGATGCCGGCGTTGATGGCCGCGCCGAGGCGCAGGCTCCGACCCACGTCGCGGGTCCACACCGTCGCCGCCAGCCCATAGGGCGTGTCGTTCGCCAGGCGTATCGCCTCCTCCTCGGTGTCGAACGGGCTCAAGTGGCAGCAGGGACCGAAGATCTCCTCGCGCACCACGGCGGACGTCTCGGGCAACCCGGTCCAAAGCGTGGGTTCAATCCATGCGCCGCCCGACAGCCGCTGCGGCATTGCCGGGATTCCGCCGCCGCACACCAGGGTCGCGCCCTCGTCCATCGCCTGATGGTAGTAATGCAGCACCTTGTCACGATGCTTGAGGCTGATGAGTGGGCCCAAGCCGGTGCTCTTGTCCGACGGATGACCCGGCTTCAACGACTCCGCCTTCTGTTTGAGGGCGCCGACGAACCGCTCGAAGATGGCGCGTTCCACGTAGACGCGCTCGGTCCCGAGGCAGACTTGGCCGGTGTTGAGGAATGCCGCCCGCGCAATGCCGGCGACCGCGGCGTCGAAGTCGCAATCCGCGAACACGATTCCGGGATTCTTGCCGCCGAGCTCCAGGGACACCGGCCGCACCCCGTTGGCGGCGGCCTTCATGATGGCCGTACCGGTGGCGGTCTCGCCGGTGAAGGTTATCGCGGCGATGCCAGGGTGCCGGGTGAGCAGTTCGCCCGCCGAGCCTTCCCCGAGACCATGCACGACGTTGTAGACGCCGGCGGGTACGCCCACGGTCTGCATAACCTCGCCCAGCAAGGTCGCCGTCGCCGGCGTTTCCTCCGAGGGCTTGACGATCACCGCATTCCCGCAGGCCAGCGCCGGCGCCACCTTCCAGGTCATGAGCAGGAGCGGCAGGTTCCACGGGCATATCACGCCGACGATTCCCTTGGGCACCCGCAGCGAATAATTCAGCGCCGGCCGTCCCTCGGGAGTTTGCATCTCGAAGCATTCGCTGGATACGTTCTTCACCGCATCGGCGAAGATGCGAAAGTTCGCTGCGCCGCGCGGGATGTCCACATGGGAGGCCACGGATCGCGGCTTACCAGTGTCGTTGACCTCGGCATCGAGAAAGTCGTCGAAGCGGCGGTCGATCTCGCGCGCCACCGCGTGCAGCATGTCGGTGCGCTGCGCCAACGTCAGCCGCCGCCATGGACCGGCCATCGCCGCGCCGGCCGCGCGCACGGCGGCATCGATCTCGGGCGGTCCGCCCTCGGCGATCTCGCCGATCAGACTGCCGTCCACCGGCGAGCGCTTTTCGAAATGCCTGCCGGATTCGCTGTCGACGAAGCGTCCGCCGATGAAATGCAAGAATGCGGTGCCGTTCATGGACGGAGGACATTACGTCGCGTGCTGAGGGGCGTCGAATGAAATGTCGACATAGCCGCAATGCACCGCCGCCATGGGGAAGCGCACTGCCGGCCGATATAATGATGTCTCGTGGAGTGCGTCGTTGGGAATTTAGGGCTACCATGGCCCCGTGAACAAGGTCGGCAGAACCATGAGCTTTAACAATTTCGACCTCAACTTGTTGCGCGTCTTCGACGCCATCTTGCAGACACGCAGCGTCACCACCGCCGCGTCGAATCTGCACCTCACCCAGCCTGCGGTGAGCAAGCAGCTGAACCGGCTGCGCGAACTGCTCGAGGATCCGCTGTTCGTCCGCACCAACGAAGGCATGGCGCCGACGCCGCGCGCCGAGGCGCTCTCCGGACCGATTCGCCAGGCGTTGCACGAGGTGCGCAATGCCATCGAGCAGCAGCTGGGGTTCGACCCCGGCAGGTCCGATCGTACCTTCCGGATCTTCATGAACGATGCCGGCCAGATGGCGCTGCTGCCGCGGGTGCTGGCGCTGATCGTCAAGGAGGCGCCCTCGGTCAACATCCAGACGGTGCAGATCCCCACGCTGCGCATGCGCAGCGTCGGCCTCGAATCCGGAGACGTCGATCTCGCCGTGGGTTATTTCGAGGAGTTCGATGGGTCCATGCACTGCCAGGTGCTGTTCGAGGAGCACTACGTCGGCATGGTGCGCGCCGGTCACCCCACCATCCAAGACCCGCTGTCGTTCGAGGTGTTCCTGAAGTCGCCGCACCTCGTGTACCAGCCGTCCGGCGGCGGTCACGGATCGCAGGAGAGCTTCGTCGACCGTGCGTTCTGGCAGGCGGGCGTGGAGCGCCGTGTGGCGGTGCGTCTGGCGCATGCGGTCGGCATCTCCGCCATGGTGTCGCACACGGATCTGCTGGTGATCGTGCCGCACAAGCTGGCCCAGGCCTGCGCTAACCTGGTCGACGTCACCATTCTCGACCTGCCCATTGAAATTCCGCGATTTCACATCGCGCAGTACTGGCACGACCGCTTTCACACGGACCCCGGCAGCCGCTGGTTGCGCAGCGTATTCGCCCGTTTGTACGGCAGCCGCCGCGCCACGGCGGACAGCGAGTCACTGCTGGCCAGCGAGTTCCTCGACGGCTGACCCGTGTGCGCATCCCTACGGGGTCCCATTCCCCGGGGGTATTGGCGGCATTGCCAGATGTGATTCGCCGCCGCCCCAAGCTGCAAGTATTGTGATGCGGATGCGCACACCGAAGGATCGTAGGCAGCAATGACCCTTTTATTGGACAATAAGACTTACATCGTTACCGGTGCCGGCGGCGGCATCGGCAGGGAAGCCTCCCGGGTGCTGGCCGAGGCCGGCGCCCATGTCATCGTGTCCGACATCGCGGTGCAAGGCGGCGAGGAGACCGTCGCCGCCATTCGCGGAGCCGGCCTCAGTGCCTCTTTCTTCAAGGCGGATCTCGCATCCGAAACCGAGATAGAGGCGCTCGTCGAGCATGCGGTGCGGACGCACCGGCGGCTCGACGGGGCGTTCAACAACGCCGGCCTCGAGCAATGCGCGCTGCCGCTGCACGAATTGACCTTGGAACAATGGAACCGGGCATTGCGCGTGGACCTCACCAGCGTGTTCCTCTGTATCAAGCACCAGGTGATCGCCATGCTGAAGAGCGGCGGCGGCGCCATCGTGAACACGGCCTCGTCGCTCGGCCAGGTGGCAATTGCCAATGCCAGCGAGTACATCACCGCGAAACACGGCGTGGTGGGACTCACCCGCGCGGCGGCTGCGGAGTACGGCGCCAAGGGAATTCGCGTCAATGCCGTGCTGCCAGGCATCGTCCTGACCCCCATGATTTCGCGCCTGGTGGCCGATCCCGCCTTCGGGACTTTTTTCGACAAGGTCAAGGAGCGTCATCCCATCGGCCGCTTCGGGCAGCCCCGCGAGATCGGCGAGGCGGTGAAATGGTTGCTATCGGATGGCGCATCGTTCGTCAACGGGGCCGCCTTCGCCGTGGATGGCGGGTACCTCGCCGTTTGAACCGTCCCCTCATCAACCACCGGTAATCACATGTACAAGCTCAGCCGAACCATCCCGGTCAACGAACCCGGCAAACCCTACTTGAGCCGCCACGACGTCTGGTCGGGCCTCTTGATGAAGGCGAACAACGCTCTACCCTACGTGCCCATCATGCAGAAGTGCGAGGTCGTCGAGCGCGGCGACGGCTGGCTGATCCGCGACATCCTGCTGAACGACGTGCCCTTGCGCGAAAAGGTCACTTTCGAACCGGAAACCCGCGTCGTCTTCGACCGCATCGACTGCAGCGAAATGGGCCGCATCGAAAACATCATCGGCGAGGACGACAAGGGAAATCTGACGTTGACGTTTTCATTCGGTCTCACCAAGGCCGGAATTCCCAGCGGCAGTCCGGAGGAGAACCGCCATTTCTCGCCGATGGAAGGGGCCTACATGGGCGCGGTGGCCTCGTCGCTCGCCGCCGTGCGACGCACGGCGGAGGAAAAGGGCCGCGAGAACATTCCGCTCAAGGACCCGCGCGATGCCGCGGGGGACAATCGCTGGATCTTCGAATTCTTCCGCATTGCCGATGCCAGGGACATGGACCGCTTCCTGGCATTGCACACGGACGACGTCGTCTGCACGATCAGCAACCATCCCGCGATCCGCGGCAAGGACGGATTGCGCGCCGGCATTGGCGGACTGTGGGGTCGCATCAAGGGCATGTCGCACAGCATCGGCGGCGCCTGGTCGCTGCACGAGGGAAACGTCGGCATCGCGGAGACCTCCTGCATGTATACGCGTACCGACGATTCGATCCACATCATCAGGCCTTGCACCACGCTACGGCGCCGCGACGGTAAGATCTACGAACTGCGCATCCATGCGGACATGACGCAGCTGTGATTTCCCGCGGAGCCAACTCATGAGCGGCCGTCTCAAGGACAAGGTCTGCATCATCACCGGAACCGGCAGCGGCATGGGCCGCGCGGCCGCCCTGATGTTCGCCCGCGAAGGTGCGAAGATCGTCGGTTGCGACGTCAATGCGGCGACGGCGCAGGCCACGCTCGATGCGGTGCGCTCCGCCGGCGGACAGATGGTCTCGCTGCAACCGTGCAACATGGCGAAGCGCCCCGACGTCGACCGGCTCATGGCGTCCGCCGTGGATACCTACGGCGGCGTCGATGTGCTTTACAACAACGGTTCCATGGCCTACTTCGCGTGGCTCACCGACATGACCTACGAGACGTGGAGCAATACGTTGCGGGAGGAGATCGACCTGGTGTTCCATGCCTGTCAGGCGGTCTTTCCACTGATGAAGGCCCGCGGCGGCGGCTCCATCATCAATGTGGGGTCGGTGTCCGGTAAGATGGCGTACAAGGTTCTTCCGGCGCTTGCCCACATGGCCGCCAAGGGCGGCGTCATCGCCATGTCGAAGCAGGTGGCGATGGAAGGCGGCCCCTTTCGCATCCGCTGCAACACCATCTCGCCCGGCCTCGTGCTGACGGCGCAGACCGAGGCCTTCATCGACAATCCCGAATGGTTCGGGCCGATGCGCGACAAGCTCATGCTCGGCCGCGTCGGCCTGCCGGAGGACATTGCGCCGCTCGCGGTGTACCTCGCCTCCGAAGAGTCCTCGTGGGTCACCGGAGCGGATTACGCCATCGACGGCGGCACGACGGCCTGGTGAGCGATGATTGCGCTGCACGACATCCGCTACGTGAGATTGGGCACCGACGACATGGACCACGCCGTCCGATTCGCGACGCGCATTCTCGGGCTGGAGCTCGGCGATCGCGATGCCGGCAGCGCCTATTTGCGGTCCGACGACCGCGACCACACGCTGGTGTATCTCGACGCGCCCGCCCACGAGCACACCGTCGGGTTCGAGCTGCCGACGGCCGAGGCGCTCGATCCGGCCGCTGCCGAGCTCGAAGCCGCCGGCTTCGCGGTGAGGGCCGGCACCGCCTCCGAGTGCGAGCAGCGCCGGGTCAGCGCCTTCGTGTGCTTTCGCGAACCCAGCGGGACCACGGTGGACCTGGTGGCCAAGCCCTTTCACAGCGGACGGCACTACGCACCGACGCGGCCGGCCGGCATCACCGGCTTCTCCCACGTGGGCCTGTACACGAATGCACCCGCGCGTGACGAGCATTTCTGGACCCATACCTGCAATGGACGCGTGAGCGATTGGATCGGCGATGCGCCGTTGCTGCGGATCGACGCGGTTCATCACAAGATTGCGCTGTTCCCGGCACAGCGCAGCGGGGTCCAGCACATCAATCATCAGGTCGAGTCGATCGATGATCTGATGCGCTCTTACTACCTGCTGCGGGAGAACGGCGTGCACATCCGCTTCGGCCCTGGTCGCCATCCCACCTCGGGCGCCATGTTTCTGTATTTCGAGGGACCCGACGGCATGACGTACGAGTATTCCACCGGCGTGCGCATGATCGAGGACGAAGCAGGCTATCGGCCTCGCAGGTTTCCGCGCAAGCCCACGTCGTTCTGTGCCTGGGGCTCCCAGCCGGACATTCCCGAGTTCAAGACGTGACGCGGGATCGACTGAAGGCCGGCGATGCGGCCGACCTCGTGCGCGTCGCCGCCCGCGCCATCGGCCGCGCGGGCCTTGCCCATGCTTACGGACATTGCAGCGTCCGCCTCGACGAGACGACGTTCCTCGTGAGTCCCGCCAAACCGATGGGACTGGTGACCGACGACGACGTTCCCGTCGACGCGCCCATCCGCGGCGCCTTGCCGGACGGCGTGTTGGGCGAGGTGCGGCTGCATCAGCAGATCTACCAGCGGCGCGCGGACGTCCACGGCATCGTGCGCTACCAATCGCCGCGGGTCATGTCCCTGTCGTGCCTCGGCAAGACTCCCTTGCCCCGGCACGGCTTCGGCAGCTACTTCGCACCGCAGCCGCCGCTCTGGAGCGACATCCGCCTGGTCCGGATCGACGGTCTCGCCGCCGCTGCGGCGGACCAGTTGGGGAGTGCGCGGGCCATCGTGCTGCGCGGCAACGGCGCCGTCACGGTGGGCGCGTCGTTGCCCGAGGCCTGCGTCATGGCGTGGTATCTGGAGGATGCCGCGCGCGTCGAACTCGAGATCCTCGCGACGAAATTGCCCGGCCTGGTCCTCGACGCCGAAGAAGCGGCGGCACGCGCCACCACTCAAGGATTGATCATCGAGCGCATGTGGGAATGGCTCACGGCCGGGGATCCCTTGACCGACCGCTCGAACAATTGATAACACACGGGCGTCTCCCGACCCACCGGTCGTCTCGATCGCTTCACCGCGGAACTCATCGAGGCTTGAACGACCGCGCCAGCGCGTCCGCCGACTTGGCTAGCAGGTTGGTGTCGATGCCCACGGCGACGAAGCTGTAGCCCCACTCGATGTAGCGCCGCGCCTCTGCTTCGTTGACAGTCAAGATACCACCTGCCTTGCCCGCCGCAGCGAGGCGCACCGCCGCCTCGCGAATGGCGACCTGCACTTCCGCGGCCTGCGCGTCGCCGAGACGACCGAAGGATGCCGCCAGGTCAGACGGCCCGATGAACACGCCGTCGACGCCGTCGACGCCGGCGATGGCCTCCAATTGATCGAGCGCCGCGCGAGTCTCTACCTGGACCAACAAGCACACTTCGTTATCGGCCTTCTTCAGGTAGTCGCTCACGCGTCCGTAGCGGCTGGCACGGCTCCCCGCTGAGACGCCGCGCACCCCGCGCGGCGGGTAGCGCACCGCCGCGACCGCCCGCTCCGCCTCCGCGGCATTCTGCACATACGGAATCAGCAAGGCCGGAGCGCCGATGTCCAGGATCCGCTTGATGAGCACCATGTCATTCCAGGCGGAACGGATCACCGGGGTCGCCTGCTCGCGCCCGATGGCCTGCAGTTGCGACAGCAGGCCGGGAAGCTCGTTCGGCGAATGTTCGGTGTCGAGCAAGATCCAATCGAAGCCCGAATCCGCCACGATTTCGGCGCCGATGTTGCTGCACAGGCTGCTCCACAGCCCGATCTGCAGCCGGCGCTCGCGGACGGCCTGTTTGAATCGATTGCGAGTCATCTCCATCGGAATCTGCGCTCAGACGAACTGTACGGCGACGCCGCCGAGCGGTCCGAAGTCACCATGCACGGTGTCGCCCTTGCGCGCCCAGATCACCCGGGTGAAAGAACCCGCGAGGACTATGTGACCCACCTCCAGCGTCACGTCGTGCTCACCCAGCTTGTTGGCGAGCCACGCCACGCCCAGCGCAGGATGCCCCAGCACGCCGGCCGCGAGACCGGTTTCCTCGATCTCGCCGTTCACATACATGATCCCGCCGACCCAGCGCAGATCGACGTCCATCGGACGCACCGGACGGCCACCGAGAACCAAGCCCGCCGCCGCGCCGTTGTCCGCTACGGTGTCGAAGATCTTTCTCGGGTTCATGACCCGCGCGTCGACGATCTCGAGCGCAGGCACCACGTAGTCGGTGGCGTTCAGCACGTCAGTGAGCCGCACCCCCGGCCCCTTCAGCGGCTTGCTCAAGATGAAGGCCAGCTCCACCTCCACGCGCGGCACGCAGAAGCGCGCATGCGGCACTTTCGCGCCGTCAGCGATGATCATGTCATCGAGCAGATGCCCGTAATCCGGTTCATCAATGGCCGACGAACGCTGCATGGCTTTCGAGGTCAATCCCACCTTGTGACCAATCAGCCGGCGGCCCTCGCTCAACTTTTGTCGTTGCACCAGATTTTGGATCGCATAGGCATCGTCGATGGTGATGCTCGGCCAAGTGCTCGACAGCTGCTTGACGGGCTCGCATTTCTGTTCGGCGATGCGCAACAATTGCGCGGCGGTTTGTCGATCGGCGTCGGTCAGCATCGTAGATCCTGGTCAATGGCTTCGGTGGCTTCCTGGTAGGCGCGCGAGGGCCGCGCGCCGTTAATGCGGACCTGACAATAGAACGAGAACCGGACCCGCGTCGAATGAAACGTCGACATAACTTCAATCCTGGTGGGACATAGCCCCTAGGGCTGCTGCATCGCCGCAATCAAAGATTTGTCTAAACCCGGCGAGGTTGCCGCGAACCCCCTACAGGAACAGGTCGGGCTGAAGTTGGGTGCTTCCGGGGACCACCGAGTAGGAGTCGAAGTTATTGAGTCCGTGAGCGGCGAGCACCTGCTCGTCAATGTAGAAGTTACCGGTATTTGCCGCAACGCGCGCGTCGCTGGTAAGAATCAGCGCGGCTGCGTCTGCAACTATCGCCGGCGTGCGGCAATGTTCCGGACGGACATCTGGAATCATTTGCAGTGCGGCAGTCTGGATCACTGTAGCCGGCCAAAGTGCATTGACAGCGATGCCGTAGGGTTTGAGTTCCGCGGCGTGTCCCAGCACGCACATCGACATGCCGTACTTGGCCATGGTGTAGGCGGTGTGCTGCGCAAACCAATGCGGCTCCATGTTCAGAGGCGGCGCGAGCGTCAGAACGTGGGGATTGCGCCCGAGCTCGCCTGACTTCTTCAGCGCAGGCAGGCAGGCCTGCGTACACAGGAAAGTGCCGCGCACGTTGACGCCAAACATCAGGTCGAAGCGCTTCATGGGCGTCGCTTCGGTACCCGTCAGACTAATGGCGCTCGCATTGTTGATCAACACATCGATCGATCCGAAACGCTCACGCGCTGCTGCGACCGCCTCGACCACTTGCGATTCGTCACGGATGTCCACCTTGAGCGGCAGGCACTGGCCACCGGCCGCCTCGATCTCCTTGGCCGCCGAGTAAATCGTGCCGGGCAGGCGCGGGTTCTCCTGCTCGGTTTTCGCCGCGATCACCACCTTGGCTCCCTCGGAGGCGGCCCGTAGCGCAATCGCCAGCCCGATGCCCCGCGAGCCACCGCTTATAAACAGCGTCTTGTCTTGGAGTGACATGAGCAACCTCTGAGGAATCCTGTTGTGGACACTGCCGCCAACCGGCAATTCAATCAAACCGAGAAAAGTCTGGTCGTCGGCGCTCAAAAAACGCCGCGAACGCTTCGCGCGCCTCGGGCGATTTCAGCCGCTCACGGAATTCCTCGCCTTCGAGGAGCATGCGCGACCCGATCGCTTCAATCCGGCCTTGCTTCATGAGGCGCTTGGTTGCGCGCACCGCCGCTGCCGGCAGGGCCACCAGTTTGTCCGCTTGCAGCCGCGCATGCCCTACCACTGCATCAGCAGGCAGTACGGCGCTTACAAGTCCCATCTGGAGTGCCTCGTCGGCTCCAAACGGTTCGCCGAGCAACAGACGCTCAGCGGCGCGCTGGTAGCCAAAAAGCTCCGGCAACAGCAGGCTCGAGGCCGCCTCGGGTACTAGGCCCAATTGTGCAAACGGCAGACTGAACCGGGCGTTGTCTCCCGCGTACACCAGGTCGCAGTGCAACAGCATGGTAGTGCCCACACCGACCGCTGGACCACACACGGCCGCAACGAGTGGCTTTGAAGCGCGACTGATTTCCCTAAGAAAGCGAAACACCGGGCTGTCATCGCTACTAGGCGGGTGGTCAATAAAATCCTGCAAGTCATTGCCAGCGGTAAACACGTCACGCTTACCGACGATCATCACGGCGCGGACGGCGGGCGCCTCACCCGCCTCAATCAAGGCGGCGGTGAGCGCGCCGTACATATCAGCGGTGATGGCGTTCTTCTTCTGTGGCCGATTCAACTCGATTGTAAAGATGCCGCCTTCGCGTGTGGTCAGGATATCCATGGAATGTGGCACCTCGATAGCGCTATTAATCCAAGTCAACCAAACGGGGCGATCGTAGACAGTGGCCGGAATTCTAAGGCAATAAGTCGGGGCACGCACGGCTATGACGAGTCGGCCCCATAAGATTGCGCCGCCTGCGGCTTTCTGCCGCCCCCTCGGCTGAGACCCCGGCGGGCCCTCAACTCCGGGCCACTTATTGCCGCCAACATCATTCAGATCCTGCAGAAGCGGGGTTTCAAGTCGCCCTACCTACGCAATTACGTCGTGGCGCGCATCAACCCGGTGCGATTCCATAAAGAAGGGCGATAATCAGCCGCCCATGCCTTTGGCCCAAGCGCTCACAATAACACCATGTCTCACTCGGACTTGCGCCGCGGCGGCAGGAAGCGCTTGTCGATCGAGACTACGACGGCGTAGTTCGGGTCGACCATTTCGGCCATGCGGACCTTCGCGACCTTGGAGAGCAGTTCGTACGCATCGAGGGCGGATAGGCCGTAGTCGCTCTTGATCCACGCGACGAGTTCCGTGAAAGCGATTCGCAGGGCATCGTCCACCGGACGGTAGATGCCGACCGCCATGATCGCCGTATCGTTTTCGACGCGCGGCCAGCCGGTTTGTCGTCCCTTGATCAGCGTTACCCGCAGGCGCGCATGCAGGGGGACCTCGATCGCCGTCCCGGCAATCTCGCCGTCGCCCATAGCCGCGTGGCCATCGCCCAAATAGAGCAAAGCGCCGGGCACGTTCACCGGGAAATACAGCGTGTTGCCCACCGTCGCTTCCGGTATGTCCATGTTGCCGCCGAACTCGGCAGGCACCAGGGAGCTGCGCGCCTCGCCGCCGGCCGGTGCGACGCCGATGCAGCCGAAGAAGGGATTAAGCGGAATCTTCACGCTGAAGGCCGAGTCCTTGGCCGTGAAGGTCGCCGTGTTGGTTGCGCGATCGATGGGATAGAACCAGATACGCTCGGGCAGCGGATCCTGCAGCATCGGCGTGTAATTGGTCGAGTTCAGTCCGCCGAAGCCCGGACTGATGCCGCCCCAGCCTTGCTTGCCGTCGACCTCGAGTTGCAAGATCTTCACCGCGAGTGTATCGCCCGGGGCGGCGCCCTCGATATAGAACGGGCCGGTGAGCGGGTTGTCGCCCTTGACCATCGCGAAGGTATCGCCCGGCTTTTGCAGCGCATTGCCGGCGGCGTCCAAGGTATTGGTGTCGAGCACGTCGCCGGGCCGCAAATGCGCGACGGGCGGGACGGTGGCGTAGACGTATTTGACGTTGTCGATGGTCGCGCGATACGCCGTCACTCCGGCGGTTTCGGCGGCGCCGGCCGCCGCGGCGTAAAGTGTCGCGGCGGCAATCATGGGTCCGAATCCGCGGGTGCGGCCGTGTGTCTTGTGCTTCAAGGGAGTCTCCCAGACGAAAGTGGCAGAACGGGTAATCTGTAAAAAAGAGTTTGTCTATCGAATATCCATTTCCATTTGAACACGTTGCCGGCAAATCAAAGCAACACTTACGGTTCTATTGCAAATGATCCCACCCTTTGCTGCTGACGGCGGGCCGCCAAAGTACTCGGCGATCGCGGTTTCAATATTCTCCGCAATGTATAAGGATTTAAATGCCTGGTTCCTGGCTCGATCGAGATCGTTGCCGATGTTAAAACGACCGCCGATTCCATTGAGACTGCCGGCCGCCGACAATGGGGATAAATTCCGCTGACGTCTTGGCGTGCGAGCAAGAGCGCCTCTGGGCTATTTTCCTTTCGCGACCTTCCGAGTCGCTGCCACTTGAATGACTGCCGGCGCCGGTTTGCCGCGCCAGCGGAATCGGAAGCGTGCCCCTCTTCGGACATTTGCCACCCTCTTAGGGTCGAAGCAGGAGAGACATGTACCTCGGCGGTGACGCACACTGGGGTATTCGACACCCGGGGACCCGCTCTCCAACAGCTTTTCAGCCAGCGTCTGTGATGACACGTAGCTTGCTGGGTCGAGGCAAGCCGCAAAGCGCTTCGCGCGGCGCAGGTCGTGGAACTCGCCGCTGAAATCCGCAAGGTAGTCGTCGAGCTCGACTTCATCCTCGTAACGCCCTACTTCGGCGAGGTGCACGGTTTTGTGAAAAGCCACCTCGGCTTGTGCCGTACTCAATTGAAAAGCCGCATACCAGGCGCCGCGATCTGCGCTATTGAAGCGGCTGCCCAAAGGATGCGCGTAGGTAAAGGCAGCATTAATAACTTGCGCGTGCGGTACACCGGAAACCAGCTCATATGGGCTGATAGCAGGTAGCAAACCAGCCTCGGCGAGAAGTCGCTCGTCCGTCGCGTTGCTGAGCGTGCCGAGATCCTGCAGGTGTGCGGCAGTGTCTGCGAGCTCTTCCAGAGGGTCTCGCCGGCTGTATACCGATGGAATTAAACGGTGTGTGTCGCGGCGATGAATGAGCGAGGTCGGTGGCAGTGCCACCACCGCCTTGCGCTTCACAAGCCGGCCTGTCGCGCATCCAGAAGACGACGCGCCGTACTCATCGCCGGCAGACCACCGCGGATCATGTATCCGAGAGGAGTACCACCGCCGAAGATGCGATTTGAGTTGGGCAGGCTGACCCATTCATCGGCGAGTGGCTGGCCGTGCAGCGAGCTCAGCGCCTTGAAGATGCCCAAGAGATAGGAGACCCGCAGTAAGGTATCAGCATCCAGCACGCGATTCTCCGGATGCCGTTTCATTTCGTAATAGGGACCGTTGGTGACGCCGCCCAGCAACTGTTTCGCGTCTTCGTCGCGCAGCTTCCAGCGTCTGGCGAGCTGGAAAAAGCCCTTGAGCGCCGACGCGCTCAGCCTGGCGCGCTCGTCCTTTGAGGCCAGGTTTACGGGCTGGATGGCGGCGTAGCGTGTTTCCGGATAGGTCGGGGTCGGCACATGTACTCCTGTTCTAGACAGTATGCACTCCTGATCAGGAGTCCACAAGATGGGGCAAGAAAGGACGTCATTAAAAGTCAAAATGGCAGAGTTACGTGACATCCACAATGGCCTGCCCATCCGGAGTCGGGAAATTGGACATCAATTGCTGAAATTTTGGACACGAACTACTGAAATCGACAGCAGGATTCGCTCGATGCACTGATCGACATGGCGCACCCCGCCGATCCAGAGGTATTGTTTGGACACCCATTCGGTAGAATGCGCAGATCATGGCAGCGCGAATTAACCTCGACCTGGACACCCTGCGTACCCTCGCCGTCGCCTACGACCGCGGAGGCCTGGCGCAGGCGGCAGAACATCTCGGCCGCACGCCGTCGGCAATAAGTCTGCAGATGAAACGGCTGCAAGAGGATCTCGGCATACCCATCTTCCGCAAACGCGGACGCGGTCTCGCTCTGACCGAAGCGGGGGAAATTGCCCTCACCTATGCGCGCCGCATACTCGTGTTGAACGATGAGCTTCTGGACACTATGCAAGGTACAAAGCTCGCCGGCCACATTCGCATCGGATGCCCGCAGGACTTTGCATCGATCCTGCCTTCGGTCCTGTGCCACTTTGCATCGCTCTATCCGCGCATGCAGATCGAGCTTCACATCGAAGGGAACGCTGCTCTTCTCGATTCGATTGACAAGGCGCTCCTCGACCTCGCCGTCATCATTGGGCACGAAGACCAGGCCAACGCGCAAACTATGGGGCGGCTCGAGCTCGTATGGATTACGTCATCTACCTTCATCCCGCCGCACAAACAGCCATTGCCGCTCGCTGTGCTGGGTCCACAGTGCCCCTTCCGCAGGTGCGCCTTGCAACATCTCGAAGCCGCGAATATTCCATACCGTATCGCCGCCAATAGCCCTAGCCTGAACGGCCTTTGGGCTGCGTTGCTGGGTGGTCTCGGCGTTACAGCACGCACCGCGTTCAATCTTCCCGAGGGGCTTGTGTCTGCCGAGTCGCTGCACAGCTTGCCCCCGCTTGGGACCCTGCCCGTCACTCTGCACCGCCATCCCCACTTCACTGGTGACCCCGCAGATCGAATGGCATCTCTGCTCATGCAGGCTCTCGAGTTGCTACTGCAACCCCAACCAAAGACAAAAGCCGTCGCTCACTTTCGAGAGGGTGCCGTGGAGCGGGTCAGGAAAACATAAGCCGCGCTAACCAATCGCTTGAGAAGAATCAAATTGTCCGGCGCCCGGCGCATCCCTATATTGGCTGTATCGCGTCTTGGCGCGTCGCCACATGGGTCGGATGATGATCAAACGTCTTGCAATTCTCGCTGCCCTGTTCGCAGTCTCCCTGTCAGCTACGGCACAGGAGCCCTCCATCGTAGGCACATGGGTTCTCATCGGAGCCGAGAAGCTGCTGCCGGATGGAAAACGCGTTCCGGACTATGGTCCGAACCCGCACGGCCAGGCGATCTTTACCGTTGATGGATATTACTCAGTGCAGGTCTACCGTGATGAACGGTTGAAATTCGCATCGGGCGACAAGTTCAAAGGGACTCTGGAAGAGTATAAGGACGCGTCCCTCAGCACGAGCGTTCACTTCGGTCGCTACAGCGTCGACCCGGTCGAACACACGATTACCTTCAAGATCGACCGCTCTTCCATCCCGAATCTGGACGACACGACGGCAGTGCGCGCTTATGAGCTTAAAGGCGATGAGCTTTCCTGGAAGGTCGCTGCCCGGCAGGACGGCTCCATCCCAATTACCACCCTGCGACGGGCGAAGTAAAGGGCTACCCGGAGGATCCGCCATGACCAAGACAGCCACCTCTCTCGTTCTTTTGGCCCTACCCGCCCTTGCGCTCTCGCAGGACGTGATCCGCCACAAATTGCCTAACGGCGAGGGAACACGAAACCATATTCGGCGCCACTATCCTCGGATCCATCGTCTGCGGCGAGTTCGTCAAAGGATTGGCATCTGACTATTTCGCGATGACTGTCTAGGCGCCTGCGGACCGTCACTGTTGGGGAATGAACCACGTATGATAAAGGACGTTATCATTCACAATAAGACCATTTGAGATAGAACGTGATAACCGCCAATTATCGTGCGCCACGTTGGGCCGGCGAGCTGGCTTGACCGATATTTAAGGGACCGCTGTCGACTCCAAGGGCCCGATTTAAGTAGACCTGATCGACGCCGTCTGCGACCCGAGGCCGCCCAACAGCCGCCGCGCGATCAGGCTGTGGCATTCTTGCGTCGATGTTTACATTTCGAACCCGCAGACGACGGTGGTGGCTCGGAGCGATCACCACGGCCCTGGCCGTAATCCTGGCCGCGCTGTTGCTGAGACCCATGCTCGAGCACGGGGTGCGAGCGCGGATCGAGTCCGAGGCCGTGCGCCATGGCGCGGTTGCCCGAATCGGTGTAGTACACGTCGGCGTCTGGCCGTTGCTGCGATTGGAGGGATTCGATCTCGACCTCGGTCATGGAGTGCGACT
>Ga0073928_10005548_pt1 | contig 17610 bp, 23 predicted proteins | sample PaiPotPPA55metaG_FD_76969 | JGI IMG/M metagenome (GOLD analysis project Ga0073928, IMG submission 76969) | Iron sulfur acid spring bacterial and archeal communities from Banff, Canada, to study Microbial Dark Matter (Phase II) - Paint Pots PPA... ... | reverse complement strand
TGCCACCAGCAGCTCCACATGGACTACGGCTTCATGTCCCTGTTCGATTACGCATACGGGCTTGCAGGATGGTCAATAGGAAAAATGACAAATACGGACCGCATTCTCTGAACCCGCTGAGAGGTAGACTACCCTTGTGAGCAGAGCATTGTGAATAGGCAGAGACAGCACTAGGAAGAGGTTTACACGGCCAAGGCCCCGTCAGAGGTGAGTTGGTATCGGCCACACCTCGAAATATCTTTGGCATTGATTGAACGTGTGTCGGCAAACCGGTCAGCGGCCATCATTGATATCGGCGGCGGCGAATCCACGCTGGCGGATGATCTTATACTCCGCGGATACACAGATATTAGCGTTCTCGATATTTCTCAGAAAGCAATAGACGTGACAATGCGGAGGTTGGGCCCATTCGCGGAGCGAGTAGAGTGGCTTGTGGACGATATCTTTGAGATGAAATTCCCGCCATTTCGTTTCGACGTCTGGCATGACCGGGCTGTCTTCCATTTTTTAACGCTCCCCGAGCAGCGCGCCTCCTACGTGACAAAAGCCGCAGCTTCTGTCAAAAGAAACAGTCATCTCATCGTCAGCACGTTTGGGCCGGACGGTCCAACGCGTTGCAGCGGGCTAGATACTGCACACTACGATGCAACGGCTCTCGAAGCTGAAGTCGGTTCTCAGTTCCGTTTGGTGGATAGCCAGATTGAATGGCATACAACACCTGCCGGTGGGAAGCAGCAGTTTCTATACTGTCTTTTCGAGCGGGTTTGATCGCCATGCCGGCGATACGAAAGTGTGACAGCCATGCCTTTCTACAGAGACCACATTTACCCTCATATCGTGAAGGGATTGGGCGATCCAAAGCCGATTCGCGATGTTCGTGAGCTGATTGTCCCTTTGGCTGAAGGGACAGTTCTCGAAATCGGTGTAGGTCCTGGCGTGAACTTCGCCCATTACAATTCCGCAAAAGTAAACAAGATCTATGCTCTCGAACCCAATCCAGGAATGATTCGTCTGGCAGAAACTCAACGACGCCAAACGAAGATCGATGTCGAATTTCTGGACCTTCCGGGAGAACGCATCCCCTTGACCGACGGCTCAATCGATACGGTCATTAGCACTTTTACGTTGTGTACGATTCCCGGCGTTGCCGACGCTATTCGCGGTATTGGACGAGTCCTGAAGCCCGGTGGGAAGTTCATCTTCTTCGAGCATGGGATTTCACCCGATCCTGATGTCCGACGCTGGCAAGAGCGGTTGGAGCCATTGGGTCACTGGGCTTTTGAAGGCTGTCACCTCACACGAGACATTCCAGCTCTCCTGGCAGAAGGCGGCTTTCAGATTGAGCAGGTGGAGATGGCGCACCTCGTTCCATTCCCGAAGGCATGGACGTACTGCTGGTGGGGTACGGCGATTCCGCAAGCAACGACCCGCTCCGCCATATAGCGAGCGGCGCAGGATGATGTGGCTGTATTTGACTTCTCATAAACACGTATTGCCTCACGAGCCTCGCGTTTCGATCTCCAAATCATTCAGTTTGCTTAGGCGATGGTTGAAAGGAATAATCTAAGAGCGCAATTTGGGGTCGTTCGTGAAGAGACCCTGCAGAAGCCAGGAAGGAAGACCGGTGATGACAAACAAAAGGGACCGACGTGCATGGGCAATCGTTCTGCTGCTCGCTGGAGTTGGGTTCTGCCAGGCACAGTCACCTTCGGCGAGCGCCGCTTGCTTGGTCACCACACTCTGCTTCGTTGCGGCCAGGAGCGGACTGTGCTCCTTCGCGTACGCTACGGCTGCGTCCAACGTCATGGGTGACACGGTCGTCTGGGCCTGTGCTGCTCCGGCGAGAAGAAGTGGCCCCACCACCGCGATTTGAGCTTGCCTTTGAAACCGATGGCGCATAATTGTGAACTCAGCTCCGGGAACCAGTACATTTCTCAGATCAGCGAAATGGTCATTATCCTTATGGCTTCATCTGCCATGCTAAAGCCTGTAGCTAGGAACGGAGTCAAAGTGATGAGCCCCGGCCGCTACCAAGCCATCTCCAACAGTGCTTGGAAACAATCGAACGCGTACGTGTTTGGCTGCAACTAACTACAGGGATGCACCAGCACCAGACGTCTTACAGGCCTTAGGATTCCTTCCACTCCCGCAGCGTTACTTTGTACGCGAAAAGAATCTTAGGAACGGGGTGACATTAGATGAGCACTGCTCATCTAATGCAGGCGGCCCGTCCGTTAGGCGAGCACCTAAACGCTTGCTGCTCAGGCGTTCCCTCGAAAATGTAAATCTGCGGTCTTGCTGCGCTGGTTCAACTCGGAAAAAAAGGGGAAGGATTTACCGCGTGCCTATGATCCTGGGATCGTTGGAACTGGAAGAGCAGCCGGGGGAGCGGCTCTGCGAGTTCGGTCGCTGACTGGCGCTAGCAATCATTGATTTCGTCCGTTTGGCGGCACCTGCGCGCTACGAGGTTGCGACCCCAGAAGGTACTGGTCTCTGTCGCGGAAAACGGTTAACCTCGTATCCCGCATGCGGGTCATGGCGTAACTGGGATTGCAGTACCAACTGGCCCGAACTGGTTGCGTTCAAGCGTTCGTTTTACAACCCCATTCCGCAAGAGAGAAAGGGCCACTACGCTGAGAAAGGCGTGGATTCATTTACAGGGTGAGCACCCTTCCTGGAGCACAATGCGATGGAGGTGGATGGAGAGCGCCTCCAAAGCCGTTATTTTCGTCATCGCCGGGGAGCAACTCAGAATTCTTCTGTGACGCCTCAGCTTCACCCTCAGCGATCCGGGGGTGCCGCAAGCAGGGCTGTTTGAGCAGGAAGCACGCAGACGACACCCGAACACAATCCATGTCGGTTCTTAGCCGCTCCGCCGGAGGACAGGGCAGTGTGCGACAACGACCCCGACGGACTCCTCAAGATCATCGAAGGCGGACGGCAGAATCCCCGGAGCCACGCTCATCCGGGCAGGGTCCCAATTCGCTCGCTGAGGTCCGCTGCACACTGCAAAACCGCATCTATTCCGTTGTGGAGTCCAGATTGGCAGATCATGGAGCGCACGATGCTTGAAATGATTGCTTGGGTATCTCTTGCGTCGGCTCTCGCGAGCGCACTTATCATTGCCGTAGATGAGTTCCGCCGCCCGCAAAAGATGTGGATCATGAACGTCGTCTGGCCCCTCACGGCCTTGTACTTCAGCATCTTCGCTGTGATGGTCTACTTTTTGCATCGGTCGAGCGATGACCCGCGACGCATGGAGAAGATGTCACAGACCGAGATGGCAGAGCATCAGCGCCAGCGAAAGGAAGAGGGCCGACGCAACCCAAGCAGGCATCAAATTGCTTTGGCCGATAGCCATTGCGGTGCCGGATGTGCGCTCGGTGACATTATTACCGAGTTTGCGATCTTCGCCCTTGGCGTCACCCTGTTTGGATCAGATCTGTGGGCCAGCTATCTTTGGGATTTTAACGTCGCCTGGACGCTGGGCATTGCCTTCCAGTACTTCACCATCAAGCCGATGAGGGACCTTTCATCGCTCCAGGCACTCTGGACAGCGATCAAGGCCGATACGTTTTCCATCCTCGCGTTTCAGGTGGGAATGTATCTTTGGATGGGACTCGTCTTCTTCAGACTGTTCCCTCATCCGCATCTGCATCCAAATCAACCGGCGTTCGAATTGGCACCGGAGAAGTACACGCAGGCGAAATCGACATCAGCTCCCCTCCCCTCAGGAGCAAACAACGAGGTCGAAGCCGTGTACCTAGACTCAGCACTATTCTCCGCAAGTCATCGAGGTTGCGGGCCAGCCGGTCCATCGAGTGACAAAAACTGTGTCGCCTTCGCGAACCGAAGCTGCTATAGGCGACCACGGACACCATGTTGGACCAGACGACGAAAGAGCAAATCAGCTTTTCCCGGCGCCAATCTAGGTTCCTGATCAATCCACCATCTCAGAACGTTGACGAAGGTATCGACGATGAACCTTACGGCCAGCTCCTGCGGGATGCCTTCCACTATGCCCTTAGATCCTGCGTCGTCTTGAACAATCTCAGTCAGTACGAGCCGTATTTGGGTTATTGCCATAGCTCCCGCACGTCGGCCTACAAGGGCGCGAAAGACATTCCTGTATTCACGCGCATGTTCAAACATCGCTAAGCTAAATCCCAGATCTCCGCCTTTCAGATTGCGGGGGTCAGGCTTGCTTTGAGTTTCTCTCAGCTTTGCCTCCAGTTGTTTGAAACCTGAACGCCACAGCTCATCCTTATTGGAATAATGAGCATAGAAGGTAGAGCGTCCGACATTTGCGGTGTCGATGATCTCCTGAATAGTGATCGCTTCATATTTCTTCCGAAGCAACAGGGACATCAACGCCGCGTGAAGAGCTTGCAGCGTCTTGTGTTCGCGGCGATCGATACGCTTATCCATCTATTCGGGCTCTGATTCTGAACAGATCGACGATATCTGTTCGGTAACTAGACTCTTCGATTGTCATTATCGAACACGTTGTCCATTATGAGATAGCAAGGCCGACAGTCTTGCAAGTGATTGGGCGGCGTCAGCAGTACATGCCGCCGATGTGAGGACGCGATGAATCTAGACATGATCGGAGCGATAGGCGCTACTGCAATATTCGTGGGAATCCTAGGATTTGTGGTTGGCTTTTCGCGATTGCGCATAACCTCGCGATTGCTCGTTTTCGCTACCGCGGCAGTGTGGATGGCGATGATCGTGACCGTGACCATGTTGGGCGCCTTCGCTCCGGGCGCTCTTGGCCGTTTCCCAAGCGCCCTTCTTCCCTTTTTCTTTCTAACGGCCGCCCTCTGTGGTTCATTCGTTTTTTTGGCTAGAGTGCGCTCTGAGCTCCTAGCCATACCGCTTCCGGTACTGGTAGTTGTAAATGCCGGTCGCATTGGCGGAGTGTTTTTCTTGCTCCTATACAGCGCTGGCCGAATCACCGCTCCCTTTGCTCCAAGTGCTGGCATTGGGGACATCTTGACTGGAATCTTCGCTCTACTGCTCACCTGGAGATTGATCGGAAACCCTGGCGTCAAGCCTCGCTGGATTCGCTACTGGAATATGTTCGGGTTGATGGATTTAGCTTCAGCGATAACCCTGGGAACATTGTCCGCACCCGGAAGCCTTTTCCCTCGAGTTCCGGGAACAAGCGTCATGAGCTTCCTTCCATGGTCGTTTGTTCCGTCAATACTCGTGCCCGTTTACATTTTGCTTCACCTTGTCATCGCAAAGAAAATCAAGACAATGGCCACTGTCGAGACTGTCGGGCGGTCTTCTATTGAAGCTCAACCGTTAGAAAACTTCTGACATTGTGTGTGGAGGATCCCTAATGACTCATTTTTCCAAAACCCGCGGACGGGGCATACACTTCCCACGGCTCTACGACTTCATAATGTTCGCCCTTACGAAGGGACACCGTGATGCCTATCGGAGGGCCGTTCTCGACGCCGTAAAAATCCGATCTGGGGACTCGGTGCTGGACGTGGGGTGTGGCACAGGGGATCAAGTCATCCTAGCCAAGCAGATGTCGGGACCGAGTGGAACTGTAGTTGGCGTAGATATCTCAGCGGACATGCTTGCGGTGGCTCGGCGCAAGGCGCGGGCCTCAAACGTGGATGTCAGCTTTCATTGCGCTGACGCCGCGCACCTTCCCGCGGAAGCCGAGAGGTTCGATGTGGTCATGCTCGTAACGGTGATGCACATGGTGCCCGAGGTAGATCGGGCCGCATGTCTAGCCGAAGCTTCGAGAGTTCTCAAGCCGGGCGGAAGGCTTCTGGTCGTGGATTACGCTGGGGAGGTGAGGAGCCGCCGGTCGTTGGTATCTAGGCACAAACTGCATGGAGCGTTCGATCTCGATCGAACGACACCAAGCTTGGCCGAATATAACCTCAATGTGCTCCAACGTGATTCGTTAGGGTGGCTCGACCTGCACTTCGTACTCGCGATCAAGCCTGAACTGACGGGCAACGCGAGTTCGTACTTAGGCACGTCCGTCGCAAAAGGCGATGGAAAATCTTTAGCGATCTAAAGCTCGGCGCGACTATGGGACCAGGCTCTGAAGACAGCGTACGCCAGGTCATCGCCGTCGTCGGAGACACGAAGAACTCCGGGCTCGACTCACCCGCGCCCGGCATTCTGTATCTGCCCGTAGGACAGATTCCCGATATGTTGACGCGGATGGACACCCACCTGCTGGGCATGAGTTGGGTGGTGCGCACCAAGTCCGGCCAGGTGGACGAGAAAGCTTCCTCAAAAAAATTCTTGATCATTTAGTGAGCGAGATGGCGATTTCGCAACTAGTGAGAATGCGAAGGCAACTTCATGGGGGTTCGATGAGTGAATGCGTTGTCACGCTGCATTCGTTTCCACGCTGAGCAGCGGCGTACGTGCGTTGTTCATGCACTAAATACGGTTCTTCCCGGCGGTTCTAAATGTGATCTTCCAATAGGTTGTTGTCCATTCGATCGAGAACGGAGATGCTGATGTTGCGAAGCAACAGTGTCTCTGGAGATCGAATGGACAACAACCTATTGGAAGATCACATCTAGAGGTATGATGGGTGACCGGTTGAAAGGTTACATCGCGTCAACAAACAGGCTGATAATTGTTGATGCGTAACCTACTCAGTTCTCGCGCATCCTGTCTTGATGGCCGAAGAATTCGACATATCTGCCTTAAGAAGTTTGGAGTACCTGTCCTCGTGAATCTCGGTCTGACTTCCGAAGAGGAGATAATCGCCCGCATCTGCGGAGGAGAAAAGACGCTGTTTCACGATTTGATTCGGCCTTACACGCGAATCATGTTCGGCTACGCGGATGCGGTACTGCGTAACTCGGCAGATTCCAAGGAGGCGGTGCAGGAAGCGGCGCTGAAGGTCTTTCTGAACCTGTCCAAGCTGGAGGATCGAGCGCGCTTCCGGGCGTGGCTGGCTGCAGATTGTGATCAACGAGGCCCGAATGTATCGCCGTCGGCTGAGACGGCAGCTTTACGACCCTCTTGAAGATATCGACCCGGAGAGCGAAAGCGATTCGGTTCCGCGGCAGTTTGCCGATTGGCACGAACTACCGGATGAAGCTCTGGATGGGGTTGAACTGAGGAACGCAGTTCGGGAAGCAGTAGCGAAACTTCCCGAAATTTATCGCGAAGTGCTGGTATTGATCGACAACCAGCACATGAGTTACGCGGTGGTGGCAGATGTGCTTGGGGTGTCTGTAGGAGTCGTCAAGACCCGCGTGCACCGAGCAAGAATGAGGTTGCAAGAGCAACTAGGACCTGTCTTCCAGCCTCGATTTACGGATCGAATTCGACTGATGAAAGGAATGAACCCATGGTATCGTGCAAAAAGTTAGCCCAGAGCCTTTCCGCATATATAGACGGCGATCTGGACCACGATCTGTGCTGCGAAATCGAAAAGCACTTGTCTCTTTGCCGACGCTGTTCGGTGCTGCTGGACAGCGTGAGGAAAGTTCTCATCGTCTCTGGAGACGAGCGCACCTTCGAGCTTCCGATGGGATATGAAGACCGGTTGCACGCGTTTCTGGATAGCCGCATGTGATTGGCTGAGATTCTGTCGCCGTCGCTGTAACCATTCGATGCACGATGCATCCTGTCGTACGGAGAGCGAGAGCATGAATTCACAGATGGGACGCTCAGTTGCGGTTTGGCTAGCCGAGTCCTCAGAAAACCTTGCTGGGACAAAGCGACCGAGGTTCTGGCTGCTCACTCTTCTAACCTTGCTGAGCTCCACAGGAGTTCCGTCGATCGCTCAGGCATCTTCAGCAATACCAGGAATCGCCGTTGGGCAGACAATACCGACGATTGAGGCCCTTGATCAGAACGGCCGTCTCCAAACCTTTGACACGCTGAAGGGTAAAAATGGCCTCCTTCTGCTCTTTTCGCGGTCTGCGGACTGGTGCCCCTATTGCAAGATGCACCTGTTGCAACTGGAGCAGGCGAAAGAGCGCTTCGAGGAGAAAGGCATTCGCGTCGCTTCGATCACCTATGACTCAGAAGCAATCTTGAAGGAGTTCTCGATCAGAAAGGGTATTACTTATCCCATGCTCTCTGACGGTGGTTCAAAGGTCATTCGTTCGTTCGGGATTCTCAACCCTGATGGCAAAGGCTTTGCTGCGGGCATCCCATACCCCGGCATATATCTCGTTTCCCCAGAAGGGAAGGTTGAGGACCGCTTCTTCGAATCTCAGTATTCGGATCGCTTCACCCCGAATGATGTCTATGCAGCCATCTTTGGGATGGCCCCATCAAATGCCCATGAGGCACCGCCCGTGCGAGCTCCACACGTCACGATTCAACTCTCTCAGTCCGATACAACAGTCGGAGCTGGCAGCCGGATCAAGCTGCTCGTGAACGTCGAGCCTGCGCCACACGTTCATTTGTATGCGCCCGGCGCCGAGAAGAACGGATACAAAGTCATCAAACTCGATCTCGATACCAGCTCCGACTTCCGGGCTGAGCCGATGCACTATCCGCCCGGCACTCCCTTTACCTTCGTCGCACTGAAAGAGACGGTACCCATCTACAGTAAGCCGGCATTGCTGACGCAGGACGTTGTTGTGGCCGCGACCAAAGAATTCAACAGCAGCATCGGAACGGGAAAGACCATTCATATCGTTGGCAAGTTGCTCTATCAGGCTTGCGATGATCATCAGTGCTATTCACCAGTAGAGCAGTCCGTCAGTTGGAATGTGCAGGTGCTACCGTTTGACCGGGTACGATCGCCGGAGGCAATACAGCACAAGGATTAAACCGAGGTTTCGTTTTAGGTAACGCATTATGGAGAAGAGATGTATTCGCGTACGCATCAGCCTTCGATCGACAGGAGCCGTTCTCGCGGAGGGGATCAAGGGTTGGGACATGATGCCGTTTGAGGGAAACTTCTACATCCCGCGTCGTTGCCTCAAAACCGAGCACTTCCGGTTAAGCTTCGTACCCGGCATCTGTTCATACAAGGGCCTTTACATCTGAATGAATCTTCTCCTTCCGATACAAAGCCTGAGAAGAGCATCGCTTGGTATTATTGGCTCCCTAATCCACTTTTTTCCATTCATCTGGTTCAGAGTTGCTCTACCGGGAAGCCATCCAAATCTGGTGGTTGAACAGTCCTCTTGAAGGACGCTTGTGAAAGGCTAATGATGAGCGATCTTACTGCGGAACCTGCGTTGGCGGCGTTGTCCGAACCAAAGCTACAGAAGAAGGATGCAGACTATGTCTTCTACGAATTAACGCGGAGCATCTGTCCCGTCTGTCGCAAGGTCATTGATGCAAAGATCCTGCTGCGCGACAACAAAGTGTACATGGCAAAGCGATGTCCAGACTGTGGCCCATTCGAGGCGCTCGTCTATGGCGATGCCGAAATGTACACAACCTTTGCAAAATACAACAAGCCAGGTACGATCCCGCTTGCCTTTGGCACAGAGATTAAAGACGGTTGTCCCCTTGATTGCGGACTCTGTCCGGATCACCAGCAGCATGCCTGTCTTGGGATCATCGAAGTCAACAGCAATTGCAATATGAATTGCCCTCTGTGCTTTGCGTCGGCTCGGCCTGGCTTCAGCCTGACCATGGAGGAAGTCGAGTCCATGCTGGACGATTTCATTCGCACGGAAGGGTCACCAGAGGTTATTCAATTTTCAGGGGGTGAGCCCACAATCCATCCGCAGATTCTAAACTTTGTGAGGGCAGCGAAGGGCCGAGGCATACCTTTCGTGATGATTAATACGAACGGAAAGCGTATTGCGAAGGACGATCGATTCCTCGCTGAACTGAATAAGGTACGCCCGTCTCTGTACTTTCAGTTCGACGGTTTTGATTCCGAGACCTACAGGATTATCCGCGGTGAACCGGACATCCTTGAAGAGAAGTTGCAGGCGCTCGATAGGCTCGCTTCGATAGGGCTCGATGTCACACTGGTTCCCGCTATAGAACGCGGCGTCAATGAACATGAGATCGGCAAGATCATCGATTTCGCCATCAAACACCCAGCCGTGAGAGGCATCAACTTCCAGCCTGCGTTTCACGCCGGCCGCCACATGCATCACGATCCCATGCAGCGAATCACCATTCCGGACATATTGAAGATGATCGAACAGCAGACGGATGCACGGTTCATGGTCAGTGACTTTATTCCAGTTCCATGCTGCTTTCCGACCTGCAATGCGGTCACCTATGCCTTCATCGACGGAGAGCAGGTGACACCGCTTTCGCGCGTCGTGAATGTTTACGATTATCTTGACTACATCACGAATCGCGTCATGCCTGACTTCAGCATGGAAGTAAAGCGGGCGCTCGAAGGCCTGTGGTCCTCATCCTCCGTTCCTGGGTCTCAGAAGTCCGCAGAGCAGTTCTCGCTCTCCTGCCAGGCGTGCGGCCTTCCAGAGAGTCTCACGATTGGCGATCTTGCCAAGAACATGCTGATGATCATGCTGCAGGATTTTATGGACCCATGGACTTTCAATCAGAAGAATCTCATGAAGTGCTGCAAAGAATTCCTCCTGCCTGGAGGGAAACAGGTCCCGTTCTGCTCCTACAACACGATTGGCTATCGTGAGCAGGCACGTACTCAGCTTGAAGCCATGGAACCGGAGCGTCGCCGAGCCAAGCGCGAGGGCGTCCCCTACACTCCACAAGCCATCGTTTTCGACATGAACAAACGATCAACGACAGGTTTGATCGAAATCTCTTCTGGAGAGCCGAATGAGTGACCTCGGGGCAAAGACAGCCGATGTCAAGCAGTGTTGTGCGTTGGCTTACGGGAGCGATGCTGCACGTTTCCTGTTGGGTGACAGTTTCCATCCCGGTGGGATTGCTCTCACACTGGAGTTGGCAGGCCTAATGAATCTCAACTCTGCATCCTTGCTGCTAGATGTAGCGTCAGGAAAAGGAACCAGCGCATTTGCTGTCGCAGAGCACTTCGGATGCCGAGTGATTGGGGTTGATTTGAGCGAGGCAAACATAGCAGCCTCTGAGGCGGAGGCTACGAAGCGCGGGCTCAATGACCGCGTCCAGTTTAGGCTGGCAGATGCTGAACAGCTACCGTTTGAAGCAGCCTCTTTCGATGCGATATTGTGTGAATGCGCCTTTTGTACCTTCCCCAACAAAGCCACGGCTGCGGTGGAGTTTACCAGAGTTCTTCGTGCCGGTGGGAGGGTTGGCGTCAGCGATCTAACGCGGGTAGCCGATCCGCTGCCCGACCTCGACGGGCTTCTTGCCTGGATCGCCTGTATCGGAGATGCACAGCCCATCGAGAGTTATGCAGGCTGGCTGGCGCGGGCAGGATTGGCGCTAAAGGCGAGAAGTCCTCGAAATGAGTGCCTGCAGGCAATGGTCGATCAGATTCGTAACAAGCTGATGTTAGCCGACATTATGATCGGTCTGAAAAAACTGGATCTTCCGGGTCTGGACATTCAGCAGGCCACGCAATTCGCCGTCGCCGCTGCGGACGCTATCAAACACAACAAGCTGGGTTACGCCATCCTGATCGGTGAATTGGCAGCCTCTTAAACGGATGCGTCTGACGAACTGTTTAAAGGAGTTCCTTCGTATCAGACCCTCACATAAACGTTTGATGCGCTACTAAGAACGCGAGTGATTCTTAGATCCTATTCCAATTTTCCGGCGGATTCCTTCTTCCTATTTTGTGAAAGCGCGGCTTCTCGTCCAACCGTTCACTCAGAAGCGAATGCCCAAAGTAACGGGTATGTACGTTGTTTTCGCGCTGTTTTGTGGGAAGACGTTGAAGTAGGAGTTCGTTGCACTCCCCAGAGAGTAGGGGCGGGGCTGGTTGTCTATGAAAACATAGCGGGCTTCCACGTAGAGGCGCGCCGAAGCGAAGCGCGATGGTTTGTACGTAAAACCAACACCGGCGTTCACACCGAATGCGTTGCTAGTGTATTTGTCGATGCTCTGGTTGGCTTGAAACTGAAAGCACCCGTAGTACGGGTCGCAGTAGGTGCCCACGCTGGGAATCGTGAAGTTTGCAGTCTTGTGATAAAAACCAAAGCCCCCAACGACATATACTCCTGTCGTATCAGACTTAGCGAAGTTGTATATCGGATTCAGGGTCAATGACCCCACGTGACTGCTTCCGCCCAACTGGGAGAGCGCATTGCCGTACTGGTCTACGGCCCCGATGCTGTTATACGTATTCAGCAGGTTGTTGAGCGTATTGCTCTGGATGCCGAAATTGGCCCAATCAATCTGGGCGATGACACCAAAGTTTCTATTGAAGTTGCGCCCGACGCCACCCTGGATGTTGTAACTGGTTGCCAGGTCGTTATGCGTCCCGCCTATGGGCAGTGTGAAGCCTCCCCCGATCAGGAAGGTGTACTTGTTCGAGCCATCGGCGTTGTGTTTACCGTCGGTGTAATGTGGGCGGCCATAACTGTGCCTCGGAGGAGGCTGCAGTTTGTTAGTCAGAACCTCGTTCTCGGCCAGCATCTCCTCAGTCGTATCCGTGCTGGAAAGAGAACTGGAGGAATCGGAATCCAGCTTATCAACTGGCAATTTGAGCTTTGTTTGGATGTTCAATGTCGGGTACTGCTTGGACGCTACAACGGCGGCCGCGGTGGATTGCTGCGCATGCAGTCCTATAGCAGAAGCGGCGGCGAAGACAGTGACGGTCGCCGTGCGTATGGCATTGCGGAGGAACTGTCGAATCGTGGGCTTCTCGAACCGTTCCCCATAGAGTCGGAAAATGTTGTCACAACTTTGCCATGATTGTGAATGCCTGTATGCCAATGACAAGAAATTGTTTGTACGTGCCGCTCTGTATAAGCTCCAAATGCCACATGCCGCGGATATTCCTGCCATAGTCCATGTAGTCTTCATAAAAATCCTCATAAGATTCGTGTGTGAACGAACACGATCTCAGCTCCGGGTGGCCTTTCGACACTTCAAGGCCAGTTTGCTGATTAGCGCGTTTACGCGCCGCAGAGTGGAGAAGCTAGAGGATGGATGGAGGGGGTCGAATAATGAGTGGGGATGAATGTTGGAGGGTCGAATAACGGCCTGTGTCCCCGACGTGATGATTTCTGCGATCAGCCAGCATGGGCTGTACGACAATAAACGCGCTGATCGAAAATAGTACTAAGGAACGAAGTAAATGCTTAGGGACTCTATGATCGACCGTACCGATTATATGGCTTGACTGTTTTCCCTGAATTAACTTGGCGACTGAAGCTGAACGGGATGGTGAGGGAGGCTTGTAGAGGGAAAGCTTCGCGTGAAGTCCCCACAGAAATACAGCCGTGCAGAGAAGAACAAGCCCGATTCTGAATCTTGTTGAAACCGGTCGTACTGCTGGCGACGGTAACATCGAACCCCCTCGTACATATTCAGCGCTTCTTGCTAAGCGAAACGCGAGTACGACCAAGTGTAATCCCGTTTCAAGGTGGTGCTAAATGACAATCGCCGCAATCGGAACAATTGTTGGACGCTTCCGCACGACTTAGCAAATCGGTTCCAAACGAACTTATTGTCCTGCCAAGTGCGAAGTCTCTGTCCGGTTCCTTGGAGAAGGGATGCAACAAAAGCTTCAAAAGGTTTCCGCTGGTAGAGATAATTAGAGCGATGTACACGCGTCGAAAGACTGATCACTAAGCCTTTCTCGTCCCAATCCTCTTATCGAAGATTAGGGCGAAGACTATTTTGCTGACGTGCTATCCCTTGTTGGTCATCAATTAATTTTTCAGTTAACTTCACATATCGACACTATACTTGTCCGTTCGGTTAGGCGAGTGACAGCATTGCGTTCGTTGCCAACACGGAAGAACGAAAATACGCAGAAGGTAGCGCTCGAGCCTGTCCCGATGTTGTGCTGACATGATGAACTGGCTGCCCTGCGCGGATGGCGCAGATTGCATGGAAGATGAGCGAGTATTCTGACTGTCGCATGGGGCGAGATGGTGGTTATGCTGTGGAAAGTCGGGTCCCGATGAGAAATCGAGCAGTAGGTCTTGCAGTCCTGATCGGCTTGCTGGTTCTCTCGGGGTGTGGGTCCGGGGTGTATTTCACAATAACGCCGACTGATCCAACTGCACCCCCGCCGGTTGCGACACAAGGCGGTTCTGTGAGCGTAGCCCCGCAGTATGCTGCGGTGGGCCAAGGTGGAAGCTGCCAGTTCAAGGCTATGGTTTCCGGGAGCGGAGGCGTGCAATGGCTGGTGAACGGTGTTGCTGGAGGTAATGCGACTGTTGGTACGGTGGATGCGAACGGAAATTTTACGGCGCCGACAGCGCTGGTGCAATCTGTGAATGTTGTTGTGACCGCGGCGCTGGCGAATTCGGCTCAAACCAATTCCGCAACTGCGGTCGTTTCTCTGGTGGCAAGCGGTGTGGTGAGCGATACGGGGAACCCGCAGGTTGCAAGTTATTCGATAAGCCTGCCCGCGCCGGGTAGTGTTTATGTCGAGTTCGGAGATAGCAAGGCTTACGGGTTTCCGACGTCAGTGCAGACGACGTCATCGCGTAATGGAGGACAATTAGCTGTTTTGGTGGCAGGGATGCGAGGTAATACGGCTTATCACATGCGGGCGCAGGTAGTCCTCAACGACGGAGCAGCGTTTACGGATACCGACCATACGTTCACCACCGGGCAGCCGCCAGAAAGTGCGGTTGTGGAGGTGACCGCTGCAGCGGGCGATACACCGCAGCCGGGTATCGAGATGTTCGACACACTGAGGCCGCATGAAGTGGCCCAGGCGTTTGCAACCGACCTTCACGGGAATGTGATCTGGACCTATAGCTATACCGGATCACTCGAGGATGCCGTGCAGCCGATCAAGATGTTGCCGAATGGCCATTTTCTGATTCAGATCTCTTACGCGTCTTCGATCCCTGTACAGAAGGGTGGGATTGTTATTCCGGGAACTCTGGATGAGGTTCGGGAAGTTGACTTGGCGGGGACTACGATCCGGTCGGTGACGGCAGCGCAGTTGGCGAAGGAACTTCCTGCGCAGGGGACCGGACTACGGTTGGGGAGTCTGCATCACGACGTGCTCGCGCTGCCGAACGGCCATCTGTTGCTATTGTTTTCAGTGAGCAGGGTCTTTGACGATCTGCCGGGATACCCAGGGACGACGAATGTGCTTGGGGATGAACTAGTCGACGTGGACCAGAACTTCATTCCGGATTGGGTATGGAACTCGTTCGACCATCTGGATGTGAATAGGCACCCGTATCTGTTTCCCGACTGGACACATTCGAACGCACTGCTGTATTCCGCCGATGATCATAACGTGCTGCTGTCGGTGCGGCATCAGAACTGGATAATCAAGATCGACTTTGAAGATGGCAGCGGATCGGGGAACATACTTTGGAGGCTTGGCGAAGGTGGAGACTTCCGTCTGGAGGGAGGAACGGACCCGACGGACTGGTTTTATGCGCAACACGGGCCGAGTTTCTTCAGCACCAATACGACGGGCGTGTTTGAGCTGGGACTGATGGACAATGGCGATGACCGCCAGTTTCCGGCGGGAGTAATGTGCGGGGTTGGTGGAGCGGCCCCCTGTCTGTATTCGACGGCGTCGGTGCTGCAGGTGGATGAGGCGGGAAGGTCGGCAAGCTTGATGAAACGCTATGTTCCGCCGGGTTCGATATATAGCTTCTTCGGCGGCAACGTCGATCCACTTGCCAACGGCGATCTGGAAGTTAATTTCAGTGCGGCTACAACTGGCACGTTAGTCCAGGAGTTGCGAGAGGAGAATGGAACCCAACAGGTCGTGTGGCAGGCCGTGACTAAGGGAACGAACCAGTACCGTGCGGATCGGCTGCCCAGCTTGTATCCAGGAGTTCAGTGGTAGCTGTTTCAAGCGGACCCGAAACCGACTGGTGGACAACCCAAATTTCCTAGGTGATTGTCAGCGTAAGCGCTACGGTCGAACATGTGCCGTGTTGACCGCCGGTTCCAATTTGATAGCGTTGAAACACAGCTGCAAAGAGAACGCGTTAGTTGTTTGTGAGATGCAATCCTGATAGGGACGCTAGACAGAAGCGCCGCCTGCAGGCTTGATTGGTGAACGATATGAAATAGTTCGAGTTGCGATGATTGGAGCGGTTTTGGTAGCAGCTGACTCATCTCGCAAGGACTACGACAATCACCGCAGACTGACGTCAATAACCGCGATGAGTATCGTCATCCGCACGTTCCAGAGAGTGCCCGCGCCGACTATCGCGAAGGCTTCCGTCGTGGCTACGAGGTAGCCATGGACCACCTGATGGCAGCTAATGAACGCCGCTAAAGCCTAATGGTCAGAACATCCTGCACCCGGTCCCAGCGGCCGGGTGTTTTTTCTTGACAATCATCGCATCGGTTCAGCTATTGTAGCCGCGGGTTTACATACCGTTCACAGTCGGTTAACCATTTTCACGATAGGTTGGAACCTATGCGATCAAAAAATACAATTTTTGCACCTCGACTTCTGGCGGCCGTCCTGTTTTTCTTCCTCTGTTCCTATCTCCACGCTCAGTATGAAAACGGAAGCGTGGTCGGAACCATTCGAGACAAGAGCGGAGCAGTAATTCCCAACGCCGTCGTCACCATCACAAACAACGCCACGGCAGTCGCCACCAAGGCCGCAACCAACGCTGAAGGCGACTATGAAGTCCCGTCCCTCCACGTTGGCGTCTACACCATCGCAGCGACTTCCTTTGGCTTTACGAATGCGGTCGCCAATAACATCACTGTCTCCGTCGGCGGACGCCAGCGCATCGACCTGACTCTCGGTGTCGGTGCAACTGAGACCACCGTCGAGGTCTCGGACGTCGCCCTCCAGCTTGAGACCGAGACCAGTGAACGGGGCCAGGTCATCACCAACTACCAGAGCGAGGCGTTTCCGCTCGTTACACGCAACTACTCCGACCTGCTCGGCCTTATCCCCGGCTCGCGTCAGGCGCCTACCGCGGCGACCACCAGCTCCATCAACTCGCTCGTCCGTGCCGGCTCTTATAACGTCAACGGACAGCGCAGTATGTTCAACAACTTCCTGCTCGACGGTCTCGACAACAACGCCTACGGCGAGAGCAATCAGGGATTCGACAACCAGATCATCGCCGTCCCGCCCGACTCCGTCGCCCAGTTCCAGGTGGTAACGGACAACGAGAGCGCAGAGTATGGCCGGTCCTCCGGCGCCACCATCAACGTCGCATCGCAGAGTGGAACCAACCGCTTCCACGCCACGCTGTACGAGTTCATCCGCAACACTGACCTCAACGCGGCAGGCTTCTTCAAGCCCTTGACCGTCAGCAACACCGGAACCACGGTCCCCTTCAAAAAACCCACCTTCAACCGCAATCAGTACGGCGTCAACGTCGGCGGTCCCATCATCAAGGACAAGCTCTTCTTCTTCCTCGACTATGAGGGCTTCCGCCAGGTGCTCAAGCCGCTCAGCGTGCTCACCCTGCCGACGCAGAATGAACTGAACGGCATCCTCGTCGTGCCCGTGAAGAATGCCGCGACCGGAGTGATCTACCCTGCCAACACTCGAATTCCAACCAGCGCGATCAATCCACTCTCAGCACAGATAATCAGCTACTTCAAACAGATCTCCGGTCTTCCAGTCAGCGGTCTGGGATCCAC
>Ga0073928_10005547_pt1 | contig 17614 bp, 17 predicted proteins | sample PaiPotPPA55metaG_FD_76969 | JGI IMG/M metagenome (GOLD analysis project Ga0073928, IMG submission 76969) | Iron sulfur acid spring bacterial and archeal communities from Banff, Canada, to study Microbial Dark Matter (Phase II) - Paint Pots PPA... ... | reverse complement strand
GGGTTTTGGATGGCCGCGACTCTGCTCGGCGCGGCGCTGTCTGTCGCGAGCGCTGTCGCCGTTCCGGGTGCGAGTTTCGTGCCGCTGCTCTGGACCATTGCCGCGGGTCTCGGAGCCCTACCATCCACGGTGAGCTTGATGAGACACCGGACGGGGCCGCGATGGGCGGCCGACTTCGCCGCCCTGTTTCCCGCTCTCGTGATTTTTGCCTGCGTACTCCCTCTGGTGCGATTTCTGTACATGGCGCTCGGCAGCTTGGCATGGCCGGTCTCGACACTGGTGCTGGGTTTGGGTGCGGCCGCGCTGCTACCGCTGCTGGCCTCGGCGAGCCGCCGCGTGCGGCGTTGGGTCATGGCGACAGCGGCTCTGTTCGCGATGAGCGGTGCCGTGCTCACGCTAAGCCTGCCCACCTATTCAGCCGACTGGCCGGAGCGGATCAATGTCGAGTATTGGTTGAATGCCGACACCGGCCAGCCGCATTATCTGGTGCGGTGCGACTCGTTGCGGCTCCCGGCGGCTCTCGCTGCCGCGGCGCACTTTGACCCGGTGCCGCGCCCGAGTTTCGCGGGAGACGAATCGACGGCGTTCTACGCCGCCGCACCGAAGCTGGCACTCGCCGCGCCGGAACTGGTGCTGGCCGCGCGAGCCACTTCGGTATCACGATCCATATCGGCATCGCAGCCCGCTCCGGCATCGCACCCCGCGATGGAATCAAAACTCGCCGACTCTGCCGCTCACTTCGATCTTCGGCTGCGGTCTCTGCGCGGCGCGCCCGAGGCGCTCGTGGTTTTTCCGGCGAGCGCGCAGGTGGCGGATATCGCGCTGGTAACGGCGGCAGGGCCGGTTCGGGCCACACTGAACAGGCTGAGGAACGGGGCAACCCGTCTGGACATCGTCTCGCTGCCGGCGGACGGCGTGGAATTCAGCGTCGATGCCGCGGGGCGGTTACCGCTGGTGGTTCAAGTGCTCGACCAGAGCTATGACTTTCCCGAGGAGGGACGCATTTTGCAGCGCGCGCGGCCGCCGAACGCGACCAGCTCGCAGGGTGGCGATCTCACGGTGGTGCATCGCACCGCAACGCTCTACCCTGCGGCTGACCGCTAAGGACGCCATTCGCTCAGCCGTTCTTCGAGCGGGCGGCGTGCAGCGCCGCCAGACGCGAATTGTCGATTTGCCGTATCGCCCGGGCGATGGCGTCGTTTCGGCATCGGTCGACTTGGGCCTGAAGACCCCAGTCGCGAGTCCCTGCATCAGGGCAGACTTGCCTGGCTGCCGCCGTGATTCGACGATACAGGGCGTACACCCCGTCGTCGGTTGCCAGGCTCTGCTCTCTGTATTTGACGACGATGGAGGGTCCGTCGCTGTCGAGCCTGGCGGCGCTGGCTCCGCCGGCAGCCATGATCCCCGCGATACTGCCCAGCAGCAGCAACCCGAATTTGGCACGCGGTCCCGCGGCTCGGGCCCTTGTCGAAATACTCATGACATCTCTCCTCGGTGACGGTGTTGTTGACGCGTGTATGAGACTCGCCGAGAGCCCTCCGCGTCTGCGGCTCGCCGTCGAGGTCGTCCCGCCCAACGACGGTTTCGTCCCGGACCTCGGTTTGGGGCTCCGCATTCGACTGTCACTTGCGCTAGGCTTGCCCCATGATGGGAATCGGAACCACAGAATCCTCGGCCCGGCGCTTTGCCGGGGGCTTGAGCCTGCGGCAGTTTCTGGGCATCGCCTGTCTGTTTTGGGCGTACGTGGCGCTGTCGAATATTTTGTACGCGTACAGCATGAGCATCGGAACGGCGGGCCTGACCACCGCGCCGATATTTGCCCATTGGAGCCAGCGCCTCTTGCAGCACCTGCTGCTGCTGCCGGTCTTGCTGGTGTCCTTTTGGGCGTCGCTGCGCATCCAGTGGCGTCCGCTGCTGATTGCGCTGCCGCTGCAGCTCATCCTCGGCACCGTGTTCGCTGCGGTGGCCTATCCGGCCATGCTGATTGCCGGAATGACCTTGGGCGGTGAGGATTGGCACAAAGAGGTCATGGCGCATGGCACCGCTGCCCCTTGGACCGATGCAAAGTTTCTGTCGCTATGGCTGGCGAGTTTCGTGAATTTCCTGCCGACCTATGGATTCGGGTTGGGGCTGGTGACGGGCTTGGCGCTCTATACGCGATTCCGGAATTCCGAACTGAAGCTCGCGGCTCTCGAACGCGAATGGAGCACCGCCCGCCTGGCGGCGCTGCGCATGCAATTGTCGCCGCACACTCTATTCAATCTGCTGCACACGATTCGCGGCCATATCGAATGGGACCCGAAGGGCGCGCAGTCCATGGTCGTGCAGCTCGCGGATCTGCTGCGCCGGCTGCTGAATGCCGGGGAACACGACTTCTCGAAGCTGAACGACGAGCTACAATTCGTCAGATTGTATTTGGAGCTGCAGCAGCGGCGCTTCGCGGATCGGTTGACCGTGGTTCTGCCGTCGAGCCAGGACCTCCCTGCCGTATGGGTGCCAAGCCTGATTCTGCAGCCGCTGGTCGAAAACGCCGTGGCCCACGGATTGGCGGGCCATCAAGGACCCGTGACGGTGCGCATCACCGCACAGATGACGCATGACGTGCTGACCCTTTCCGTGATCAACACGATTGCGCCGGACAAGTTGGCCGGTGAGGAAGGCATCGGCCTGAGTAACGTTCGTGAACGTCTGGCCGTTCAGTTCGAGGGGCGCGCAGGTCTCGCTGCCGGCGGGGCCGACGGCGAGTGGCGCAGTGAAATCACGATACCGGCGATTCACCAGTCGCCCGCGCGCGAGAAGCGGCGCGCACCGGCTTTGATCGACGCATGATGAACGTCATCATCGTCGACGACGAGCAGGCCGGCCGGCGGACGCTGCGCGAATACTGCGAGGCGGAAGGCGATTTGCGCGTGGTCGGTGAATACGGCGACGGCGCGACGGCGCTCGCGGCGATTCGATCGCAGCCGCCGCAGCTATTGTTCCTGGACATCCAGATGGACCCTTTGAACGGCATTGAACTTGCCCGCTTGTTGGAGCCGTCGCAGCTGCCCTCGCTGGTGTTCGTCACCGCGTACGACACCTACGCGATCGAGGCGTTCGAGGTCAGCGCCGTGGACTACTTGCTCAAGCCCTTCGATCAGGAACGCTTTCGCAGGACATTGGACCGCGTGCGGCCGCGCCATGCGAAGTCGGGCGTGGACGAGCGCCAGGCGTTGCTGGCCGGCTTGCTGGCGCAGCTCGAACGCGGCGTACGCTCTGCGGGCGAGGACCGGCCGCGCCTGCTGGCGGAATTCGGCGGCCACCTGCACGTGCTCGAGGCCGCTCAGGTGGAAATGATCGAGGCGGATCGCAACTACGTCGTGATTCGGGTGGGGAAAGACAGCTTCCATGCGCGCAGCACCCTGCAGCAGGCGGAACTGGCGCTGCGCTCGCAGCCCATGCTGCGCATCAGCCGCTCCTGTCTGGTCAACATGAATTATGTCAAAGAGGTAAACCGCACCCTGCGCGGCGATTTCATCCTGGTATTGGCGGGGGGAGCCACGGTCACGAGCAGCGAAGGATTCCGCGGCAAGGTCAAAGACTATTTGAGCACCCTGCGAATTTCCTGATCACAGCGGATCCTCCGGCCGGTCACAGCAGTTCCTCCGGCGCGAACGGTGCGAGGACTTTCAGCACAAAGCGCTGTAGATGAGTGGTCTCCGGGTCGGTGTACCAGGTCTTTTCCGATCCCGGCTCTCCGCTCGACCACTCGATGCGGTTGGTGTGATCCACCAATTGCAGTTTGTAGCTTCCGTCTGCACTGATGTCGTCGAGCAGGCTCGTGACCTGCCGCGCGATATCGGCGCTGCGTATCACGAGTCCGAGTTCGCTGTTGGTGCGCGCCGAACGCGCGTCCATGTTCATCGATCCGATGAACACGGTTTTCTGGTCGATCACCAGTGCCTTGGCGTGCAGACTTGCGGTGGAACTGCGGAATGGATGAAAGCGGGCGCGCTTTTGGCCGAGCTTGGGCCGCACCTCGGACAGCTCGATCCCGAGCTTGAGCAGCGCCACGCGGTAGCGCGAATATCCGTTGTGCACCAGGGGCGAATCGGTCGATGCCAGCGAGTTGGTGAGTATCCGGATATGCACGCCTTGGTCCACGAGCTTGGCGAACAGCGCGACCCCGTCCTTTCCGGGCACGAAATAGGGAGAGATCACGATGAGCTCTTGCCTGGCGGAGCGCATCAGAGCGGCGAGGTTGTTGGCTATCGTGACCTCTTCGTCGGGAGAGGTCTCGCTCGCGATCTTGGCGGGCCGATCCGCGAGCACGGTGGCGGGCACCCACACCAGAGGTATGTGTCCGGAATTCAGTTCGCCTTCCAGCCAGCTGGTGTTCAGGTCGTCGCCGCCATCGGGCGACGGCGGCGAGGCCGGTTCGGCGCTCACCGGCGACGCCAGCGAGGCGATCGGATAGGCGTATTTGCTGTTCCAAAACGCGTCGAAGGACGCCGACAATTCCCGCACGATGGCGCCGGCCGCGACCACGTCGAGATCGATGAAATTGTAGTGCGGGTCGCGCGTGAAGTATTCATCGCCGATGTTGCGGCCGCCGGTGATGGCCAGTGCATTGTCGGCGACGAACAACTTGTTGTGCATGCGGTGATTGATGCGCGGGATGTCGTTCACTGAAGCGAGCAGGCGAGTCCAGGTTGCGGATCTTCCGCCGGGAAACGGATTGAACACCCTGACCTCGACATTCGCGTGTTCGCCCAAATGCATGAACCGCCGATCTTCCCCGGCGGTATTGAGGTCGTCGACGAGGACGCGCACCCGCACGCCGCGGTCCGCCGCCAGGCGCACGTGATGCAGCAGGATCCGCGCAGAATCGTCTTGGTGAATGATGTAGTACTGAACGTCGAGCGTGCGTTGGGCATGGTCGGCGAGCGCGATGAGATCGGCCAGGGCCTCCTCGCCCGAGGTGAGCAGACGGATGCCCGACAGGTTCTTGCCGCCCTCCTCGGCTGCAACGATGCGGCCGAGCGGCGTCGTGTCGGGATCCGTCAGCGCAACACTCGGGGTCTTTTCGACGTGCCGCGGCAGGGTGGCGCAGCCGGCTATCAGCAGTGCGAGAACCGCCAGCAGCGGTATTGAGCCGCCCCGTCCCGACAGCGCGCCGCACGTTGGTTTACGCATCGCGGCATCATATCAGGCACACTTTGCGCCCATGCAGACACAACGCCACATCCGCAGCTTCGTCTTGCGCGCGGGCCGAATGACGCCCGCTCAGGAGCGCGCGCTCAAAGATCTATGGCCGTCTTACGGCCTGGACTTGAACGATGACCCATTGGACCTGGAAGGGATTTTCGGACGCCGTGCGCCGCGCTGCCTCGAGATCGGCTTCGGGGTCGGGGAAGTGATCGGCAGTCTGGCGGAGCACAATCCTCACATCGACTACCTGGGACTTGAGGTGCATCGTCCGGGAGTGGGCCGGTTGCTGCTGCGCGCCGAGCAGGCACGGGTACGCAACTTGCGCGTCATCTGTCACGATGCCGTCGAGGTATTGAAGGACAAGCTTCAGAATGAGTCCTTCGATGAGATCCTGGTGTTCTTCCCGGATCCCTGGCACAAGAAGCGCCATCACAAGCGGCGCTTGATCGAGCCTGCGTTCGTAGCATCGGCGGCGGCCAAGCTGCGCCCGGGGGGCGTGCTGCGGCTCGCCACGGACTGGCAGGCCTATGCCGAACAAATGTTGGCCGTGTGCAACGCCAACTCCGAACTTGCCACGTTGAGCGCGGACGGGACCTATGTACCGCGACCAGAATTCAGACCGCCGACGCGCTTCGAGAGGCGCGGCGCTCGCCTGGGTCACGGTGTGTGGGATCTGGCGTACACCAAGAGGCATGCCTAACTGCATCAGCGCAGGGCCTGGGGGGAGAGGGAGAGTCAAGGCAACGTAAGAGGCAGTTGCCTTGACTCTCCCTCTCCCCCCAGGCCTTTCGCTCCGTCCAGTTAACATTCCTGCGCGCGATGTCGCGTTCCGAGTCATCCCTACTGGTGTCGAGTGTTCATCGGTTCGAGCGCTCGTCCGGAGGGGTAGGGAGCCTCAAGGCAACTGCTTCTTATGTTGCCTTGAGGCTCCCTACCCCTCCGGGCGAGCGTTACCGCTGCTACAGGAAGCTCCCCCGAATTCCGTCGATGATGAATTGCACGGCAAGGGCCGCAAGAATCACGCCGGATAGGCGGCTCACCACATTGGCGCCGGTCACGCCAAGCGCCCGCATCAGGCGCGGCGTGGCCAACATCAAGACCCAACAGACGGCGAGGACCAGCGCGACGATGCCCAGGAAACTCGCGAACAACAGCGGCTTTTCACCCACCTCGCCGGCCGCGAGCAAAATGGTGGCGAGCGCTCCGGGTCCCGCGATGAAAGGAAACGCGAGCGGGAACACCGATATGTCCTCGCGCTTCCTGGCCTCCTCTTGTTCGGATGTGGTCGAGCGGGTGCCCGAGGTGCGCGCGAACACCATGTCGAGCGCAATCAAGAACAGCAGGGTTCCGCCCGCGATGCGGAACGCGTTAAGGGAAATCCCCATGACTGCCAAGAATTTCGCGCCCACCAATGCGAACAGCACGCAGATCGCCAGCGCGATCGCGGTCGCCTTGCCGGCCATTTTTTTCTTGAAGCCTGCGCTTGCGCCTTGCGTGAGGCCGGCGAACAAAGGGATGAGTGAGATCGGGTCGACCACGACGAAAAAAACGAGGAAGAATTTAATGAGCTGTTCGATCACTGGCGATGTTGCTGCGCGCAAAAATTACATATTGCGCGAATGACTCATTGGGAGTTGAATGGAGTGCGGGAGTTGATGGAATGAGCATAGCAGACGGAGGCGGTGATGAACGCAATCAGGCCGATCGTTGGGCAATGGTATCGGGGCGGTACCAACGAGCTCTTTGAAGTGGTCGCGATCGACGACCAAGACCAAACCATTGAAATTCAGTACTTCGACGGCACCGTCACCGAAGTGGATTTCGACTCCTGGAACGAGCAGCTGCTGGACGAACTCATCGACGCGGCCGATGCGCCGGAGGACTGGTCGGGCGCCGTGGATGTGGAAGCCGAAGATTTGGATCGCGAGTTCGAGGACAACGCGCGCGGCCTTTGGTCCACTCCGTACGATCGATCGCTGCGCCGCTGAATTTCCTCAGAACTCGGTTCTTTCGGCGCTCGTCCGAAGCGCTAACCTTTTGCGGCTTCGCGGGCACCCAGTTCATTCAAAGGTCCGCGCAAGATCAGCAGCAAGATCAGGCCCGGCACCGCACTCAAGCAGGTGACGATGAAGAAATTCGCCCATCCGATCACGGGGACTATTGCCCCTGCGATCGCTCCCGTCACGTTTCGAGGCAGGACCGCGAGCGCTGACAAGAGAGCATATTGTGTTGCGCTGAAATCCGATGAGCAGAGCGACACCAAGAAGGCAACGAACGCCGCCTGACCCATGCCGCCGATCATGGTATCCAGGGACGTTGCAAGGGCCAGCAGCCATAGTTTCTTGCCCGCGAGCGCCAGCCACATATACAGCAAATTGGTGAGCGCCTGCCCGATGCCGAACACTAGAAGGGAGCGGAATGTTCCCCAGCGTAGATAAACCCAGCCGCCGAATGCCACGCCGATCATGGTGGAGATCGTCATGTTGACTTTGCCGGCAATGCTCAATTCGTGCAAAGAAAATCCGACGCCTCGGATCATGAAAGTGCTGTACAGGCTGAGCGCGAGAGCATCGCCCACTTTGTAGAGCAGGACGAGGGCCAGAAACCCCCAGATGCCTTTTTCCTTGAGCAACGCGCGTAGGGGATGCCAGACCGCATCGGTCAACGTGCGCGGCGGGTGACCCGGCGCGTCCGGCTCGGGCGCCCGGAGTGTGGCCAGCATGGTGGCCGCCATGAGGCCGGCCACGAATAGAAATGCCAGCTGCCAACCGACACTGGCGGCAACATAGACGAGCACCGCGCCGGCCAGCATCGCCGCCGTGCGATATCCGAACGCGGCCGCAGCGGCGGCGAGGCCGCGCTCGCTGGGCGGAATGGTGTCCACGCGATAGGCGTCGATCACGATGTCCTGCGAGGCTGACAGAAAGACGAGGAAGACGGCAATGGCGCCGAGCGCATAGGGTTCTTTCGTCGGGGAACTGAAGCCCATGGTGCCGATGCAAATGGCCAGACAACCTTGAAAAATCAGTATCCAGCCCCGACGCCGGCCGAGGATCGGCGGCAGGTAGCGGTCCAGAAACGGCGCCCACAAGAACTTGATGTTATAAGGCAGCGCGACCAGGGAAAAAATGCCGATGGCCTTGATGCTCAAGCCGGCGGAAGCCAGCCACGCTTGCAAGGTGAAATTCGTCAGATTGAACGGCAGCCCGGAGGCAAAGCTCAAGAACAGAACGGCCGTCATGCGCTTGTCGCCGAGCGCTTGCAGCAACGTAAGTTTCTTCACCGCTGCGGTCAAACGGCAAGACTCGACATGATCGAAGCGCAAATTCCAGGCATGAGGCCAGATCCGGCCGCTATTGGACTGTCCCGACAAAACAGGTTCAACATGACGATGCGCATGGCGCGCGATAGTATCAGGGCCCATGACCTTGGCATATCAGAGTGAATTCATCGATTTGTGCGTGCGTCTCGGCGTGCTGCGCTTCGGCAGCTTCACACTGAAGTCGGGCCGCGAAAGCCCGTATTTTTTCAATGCGGGATTGTTCAGCACCGGCGCCGCCATCGGCGCGGTCGGGCGCGCCTACGCCGCGGCCATCATGGCCTCCGATGTCAAGTTCGATATGCTGTTCGGCCCGGCCTACAAGGGCATTCCCTTGGCCACCATCACGGCGGCGGCACTCGCGGAACGGGGGGGCCGAAATCTGCCCTATGCATTCAATCGCAAGGAGGCCAAGGACCACGGTGAGGGGGGCAACATCGTCGGCGGCCCCTTGAGCGGCGCCGTTCTGATCATCGATGACGTCATTACGGCGGGCACGGCGATCCGCGAATCCATCGATATCATTCGGGCGGCCGGCGCGCGGCCGGCCGGCGTACTGCTCGCATTGGATCGCCAGGAACGCGGCCCGCAAAGCCGCTTATCGGCGGTCCAGGAGGTCCGCGACCAGTATGGAATCCCGGTCGTGGCGGTCGTCAATCTGGCCGATTTGATGGAGCATATTTCGCTGCAGGGGCGCAAGGATGACCTCGTCCGCATGCAGGCCTACCGGGAGCAATATGGGGTCACAGATTGAGGCACAGGCCCTGGAAAACGCGGGGCGCTCCGCTCACAATGGCGAGTTCCTCTTGAGGATATTCGCTTGAAGAATGCCGCTTGGACCGCCCTCTGCGCCGTGATTCTGCTCGCCTCGCCGGGTTTTGCGGCCGGTGCCGGCGCATCGAGTGGCCGAACCCTCTATAAATGGGTGGACGAACAGGGGGTTACCCACTACGGTGACCACATCCCGCCGGAATACGCCGCGCAGGAGAAGCAGGTCATCAATTCTCAAGGCGTCGAGATCAACCGTCTCGAGGCCCAGAAGAGTCCCGAAGCATTGGCCGCCGAAGAACAAAAGCGGGCCGAGGTCGAGCAGGCCCAGAACCGGGATCGGAACTTGCTGAATACCTATGGGTCGGTGCAGGAAATCGAGCGGCTGCGGGATCAGCGGGTGACGCTGCTGACCGATCAGATCAAGGTCACCTCGCAATTTCTCGAAGTGTTGAATGGGAAACTGAAGAAATTGGGCGTCGGCAGCATGCACTTCAAACCGTACAGCAGCGACCCCCATGCCCCGGCCATGCCGGATCAGATGGCCGAGGACCTGGTGCGCGTCCGAAACGACATGCGCACGCAAGAAGAAAACCTGCGTGAGAAGCGCAGCGAGGAAACGGCCATGAGCAAGCAATTCGCCAGCGACATCGCGCGCTTCAAAGAACTGAAGGGTATCCATTGACGCTGAAGACTCGCGTTTTACTGGGCGTCACGGGCGGCATCGCCGCGTACAAAAGTCCGGATCTGGTGCGTCGGTTGATCGAGCGCGGCGCCGACGTGCAAGTGGTGATGACCGGCGCGGCGCAACGATTCGTCTCTCCCATGAGCTTTCAAGCGGTATCGGGCCGACCGACCCGCAGCGACCTCTGGGACGACACGGCGGAGGCCGCCATGGGCCATATCGAGCTCGCGCGCTGGGCACAGGTGGTGCTGATCGCTCCGGCGAGCGCCGACTTCATCGCGCGGCTGGCCTGCGGACGAGCCGACGATTTATTGGCCACCCTGTGCCTCGCCACCGAAGCGCCGATCGTTCTCGCGCCGGCGATGAATCGGGTCATGTGGGCCAACAAGGCCACCCAGGCCAATGTGGAAACTCTGATATCGCGCGGCATTCGCATTTTAGGCCCCGATTCCGGGAACCAGGCCTGCGGTGAAGTCGGCGCAGGCCGCATGTGGGAACCGGTGAAACTCGCGGAAAGTCTGCTGGAGGCGCCGGCGAATGCAGGCCTTTTGGCAGGGCTCAATGTCTTGATCACGGCCGGGCCGACCCGTGAGCATCTCGATCCGGTGCGTTATCTCACCAACCGCAGCTCCGGGAAAATGGGATTTGCCGTCGCCGCCGCCGCGCGCGAGGCCGGTGCGCATGTCACCATCGTCACCGGACCGGTGCAATTGCCGACGCCCACCGGGATCACGCGCATCAATGTGGAAAGCGCACGCGACATGTACGCCGCGGTGCACCGCCAAGTGGCGGATGCCGACATATTCATCGCCGCGGCGGCGGTGGCCGATTTCCAGCCTGTGGCCGTCGCCAAACAGAAGATCAAAAAACAAGGTGTGTCGGTCAGACTCGATCTCGAGCCCGCGCCCGACATCATCAAGTCGGTCGCGGATATGGCCAAGCGCCCGTACGTGGTCGGCTTTGCGGCGGAAACCAACGACGTCGAGGAGAACGCGCGCATCAAGCTCAAGCGCAAGAAGCTGGACATGATTGCGGCCAACCAGGTCGGGGACGGGATTGCATTCGATTGCGACGATAACGCGCTGACCGTCATTTGGCCCGGCGGCAAGGTCGAGGTCGCGCGCGGACCCAAAATCGAAGTTGCGCGCCAGCTCGTTGCCTTGATCGCTCAACGCTTGCCGCCGCCCGACGGCAGCCCGCGGCGCGGTCCGCGCAAGCGCCGGATCGCCGCCCTGCCGCGCGATCGAGTGCGCGCCCGGCGCGTGAGGCGCTGACGGCGTGCAACGCACCGTCAAGCTGCGGATCTTGGATCCGCGCATCGGCCGGGAATTTCCCTTGCCGCAGCATGCGACCGCGGGCTCCGCCGGCATGGACTTGCGCGCCTGCATCGACGCCCCGCTCGCTCTCGCTCCCGGTGCCGCCGAGCTGATTCCGACCGGCATTTCGATCTACATCGCAGATCCGGCTCTGGCTGCGGTGCTGCTGCCGCGCTCGGGACTCGGCCACAAAAGCGGCATCGTGCTCGGCAATCTGGTCGGCCTGATCGATTCGGACTATCAGGGACCGCTGATGGTGTCGGTGTGGAATCGCGGCGCGGCGCCCTTCACCATCAACCCCGGCGACCGTATCGCGCAGATGGTGTTCGTGCCGGTGGTGCAGGTGGGATTCGACGTGGTCGAGGATTTCTCGGCGACGCCGCGCGGAGCGGGCGGGTTTGGGAGCTCGGGGCACTCGTAGCGGTCCGAGGTAATTGGTTTCGCCACCCACCGGAATCACGGCGCCTGACATCGAGTCGCTTTCCCGTCAGCCGCTCGTAACTGCTCGCTCGCCAACGAAATGCAGCTAGAGACTTGTTGCCGCGCTGGTCATGCTTATCAGCATGGCAATCCGGGATTGGCCGATCGACGAACGACCGCGCGAGAAGCTGCTCGACAAGGGGCCTGCGGCGCTGTCCGACGCGGAACTGCTGGCCATCTTGCTGCGCACGGGAACTCCGGGGCACTCGGCGCTCGATCTTGCGCGTGCTCTGCTCAAGAGTTTTCACTCCCTGCGCAAGCTGATCGCGGCTGATCGGCAGAGATTCTGCGCAGAGCGCGGACTCGGGTTGGCGCGCTTCGCGGAGTTACAGGCAGCGGTCGAGATCGCGAGAAGGCAGCTGTCGGAGACCTTGCGCGCCGGCCCATCGCTGGCCAGTCCACGGGCAACCCGGGATTTTCTCTCCTCGCAACTGCGCGATCTCGAACACGAAGTGTTTTGCTGCCTCTATCTCGACAAGCGCCATCGCCTGATTCAATACCAGGAATTGTTTCGCGGCACGATCGACGGTGCGAGCGTGCACCCGCGCGAAATCGTGAAGCTGGCTCTGCAGCGCAACTCGGCCGCGGTGATCATCGCGCACAATCATCCTTCCGGCGTCCCTGAACCCAGCCAGGCCGACGAGTTGATCACCCAGCGCGTCAAGGAGGCGCTGGCGCTGGTCGACATACGGCTTTTGGATCACATCATCATCGGAGACGGCGCCAGCGTGTCGCTCGCGGAACGTGGACTGGTCTAATGCGTGGAATGTGGTCGCCGCCATCCCCATCGCTCGTGTACTGTTTCCGTCCGTAAAGGCGGCGGCGAATTAACTTATTAGCTGCGGCATTGGACTCGATGCCGCTCTTGCCGGAGAATCTTCGGAAACCGAACAGGGATGTTGCTTTGCCGCGGATCTCAGTTTTTCTACGAGGATATGAGCGCTTGGGCGGAAGGGCCGGGCTTGCCCTCGCCGTTGGCATGGCCGGCATGCTTGCGCACGGGGCAAGCCCGCCGTCCATCGAAGATTTCGCGTCTCGGGCACGAATCGAAGGCGCATCGATTTCGCCGGACGGGCGCTATCTGGCGGTGATACAGACGCTCGACGGCAGGGGGCTCGTCACCGTCGATGATCGACAAGGCGGCAAAGGTCGGGTGATGCACCCGGTGCTGGGTGAGCCCGATCGTTTTCTGCTGACGTGGTGTCATTGGGCCACGAACACGCGCCTGCTGTGTGGGCTTCGCGCCATCACCAGTGATCGGGGTTATCTCTTCCCGGTCACCCGGCTGGTGGCTGTCGACGCCGACGGCAAAAACATGCTCGTGCTCATGCAAAACAATCGTGAAGCCCAGGGGCAGTACCAGGACGCAATCATCAATTGGCACCCGGGAAAGCCGGATACGGTGCTTATCGAGGCCGATGAGGGATTGAGCGACAATGAAATGGTCGGCGACGTGCACGTCTACGGCAACGTGGGGACGCATGGCGCTCCGGCGGTCTTCGAGTTGAACGTCGTCACGGGGCGGCTCAGCATGCGCGAGCATGCCCGGGAGCCGATCCGCCATTGGGTCACGGACAAGCGCGGCAAGGTAAGGCTCGGCGCGGGGTATTCGGAGGGCACGGTGACCTTCTGGGCGCACCTCGATGGGGATTCGAGTTGGCGGCGCATGGCCAAGTTCGAAGTGTTCAGCCGCGAGAATCATTTCACGCCAATCGCGATCAGCGCGGAAGATCCCGATATGGCCTATGCGATCGGTTCGTCTGAGGGCCGGGATGCCATTTGGCTCATCGACCTGAAGGATAAAGATGATCCGAAACTATTGTTCTCACACCCCTTGGTCGATGTCTCGCACCCCATTCTCGCGAGAGACACTCGATTTATCGGTGCTCGCTACGATAACGGCTATCCGATGATGTACTACGCGGATGGCGACATCGACGCCATGATGCGCGGGTTTCAAAAGCTCAACCCGGGGCAATTCGCTTCGATCGTAGAGTCCTCGCTCGACGATAAACTCTTCCTCATCCGTTCGACGAGCGACATCGAAGCGTCGAAATTCTGGCTATTCGACATCGAGACGTATCACGTTTCAAAGATCGGCGCCGCTTACCCTGATCGCGACACGGCGACTTTCGCCTCCATGCGGCCCATCTCCTATGCGGCGCGCGACGGCACTCGCATCCCGGCTTATCTCTCCACGCCGCCGACTGCGGCCGGGACGCGCCCGCCGTTGATCGTGATGCCGCACGGCGGACCCATTGCGCGCGACCGGTGGGACTACTTCTTCCTGCGGCAGTTTCTGGTGAGCCGCGGATATGCCGTTCTGCAGATGAATTTTCGCGGTTCGAGCGGCTACGGCGACGATTGGTTTTTCGCGGCTCACCAGGACTGGGGCGGTTTGACTTATGACGACGTGGTGGACGGCGCGCGGTGGGCCGTGCAGCAGGGCATCACGGATCGAGAGCGAGTGTGTATTGTCGGCTGGAGTTTCGGCGGTTATCTGGCGCTCCTTGGGGCGCAGCGAAATCCCGAACTTTTCCATTGCTCCGTCGACATCGCCGGCGTCAGCGATCTCCCGATGCTGATCTCCGAGGGGCGCAACTGGATAGCAGGAACGGATTACCGCAAGAGACAGCTGGGAACCGATTCGGAGAAATTGAAGCGCGACTCGCCGCGGCTGCATGTGGCGGACTTCAAGGTCCCGCTGCTGATGCTGCATGGAAAGAATGACTACCAAGTGCCGTTCGAGCAATCCGAGACGATGGACGCCGCGCTGAACCGCGCCGGCAAACCGCATCGGTTCGTTGTCGTACCCGACGCTGATCACCAATTCAGCGGCGTGAAAGACCGCGCCACCCTGCTGAAGGAGATCGAGACGTTCCTTGGCGAGCACCTACCGGCAGCGGTACCCGACGCACCAGGGCACTGACCCGACCCGTAGCGTGCCGGGCTCGCAGCATGAGTGCTGCCCAGCGCGAAGATGGCTGAAGATGGCTGGTATGCAATTCGTTGATTAATATCAGGTTTCCACTTGCCGCCGCCCCGGCTTATTGCCGTACTTGGACGACCCTGGTATAAAGCGCGGCTGTTCTCAAGGTTCCATTTCAAAGGTTTACGCCATGTCGCGAGTCTGCCAGGTCACGGGCAAAGGCCCAAAAACGGGTAATACGGTTTCCCACGCGAACAATCGCAAACGGCGCCGTTTTTTGCCGAATTTGCATACTCACCGCTTCTGGTCGGAAACGGAAAAGCGCTTCCTGAGCCTGCGGGTGTCGACTCGGGGCCTCCGCACCATCGAGAAGCGCGGCGTGGACGTGGTGGTTGCGGATCTGCGCGCCAAGGGCGTCAAGGTTTAAGGAGCAACTCATGCGCGACAAAATCAAACTGGTCTCTTCGGCGGGCACCGGGCATTACTACACGACCACGAAGAACAAGCGCCTGCACCCCGACAAATTAGAAACCAAGAAATTCGATCCGGTCGTGCGCAAGCACGTCCCCTACAAAGAATCGAAGATCAAGTAGCGCCCGCCGCCCGAGCCTCACACGCCCGAGCCCCCTGAAGTAGAAACGACGAGACGCGGTATCGCGCCTGCCTTGACAGAGCGGCGCGTGCTCGACTTCATCGTACGCGATCGCCGCTTGCGCTGGCCGATCGCCGCCAACCTCGAAGCGGCCGTCCGCGGCCGGACCGTGCGCGCCATCGACCGGCGCGCGAAATACATCTTGATCCGCTTCGACGCCGGCACCTTGATCCTGCATCTCGGCATGTCGGGCAGCCTCCGCCTGGTCAAAACCGAGACGCCGCTCAAGGCCCATGACCACTGGGACATGCGAATGGAGGGCGGATGGGTGCTGCGATTTCACGATCCGCGGCGCTTCGGCAGCCTGCATTGGACGGAGGCCGATCCTAAGCTGCACCCGCTGCTCGCCAAGCTCGCGCCGGAACCCTTGAGCCGTGAATTCGACGGCGAGTACCTGCACCGCGTGACCCGCAAGCGCAGCGTCGCCATCAAACACCTCATCATGAATTCCCAGGTCGTAGTGGGGGTGGGCAACATCTATGCGAGCGAGGCCTTGTTTCGCGCACGGGTTTCGCCGCGCCGGGCGGCCCGCCGCCTCACCCGTCAAGAGGCGACAAAGCTCGCGCAGGCCATCAAGGACGTGCTCGCCGAGGCGATCAAGATCGGCGGCACAAGCTTGCGCGACTACGTCAATGCCGACGGTGTTCCCGGGTATTTCCGCCAGAAGCTATTCGTGTATGAACGGGCGGGAGAGGCTTGCCGCGTCTGCAGGTCCGCCGTCAAGCAGTTCGCCCAGGGTCAACGCTCCACGTACTGGTGCTCGACCTGCCAGCGCTGAGCGAATAGAAAATTCGTCGCCCGGCGACGGAGTCAGTACACCAATCCCACACCCTCGCCGCGCGGATCGGATGCGGCGTCCACCTTGCCGCTGCCGTAATCCCAGGTGATGACCTGCATATTGCCCCACTGCCGCCCGGACACCTTGAGCGTATGTCCCATGGCCTGCAGCTCCTTGATCTCCGCGTCGGTCAGCGCGCCCTGTTCATAGTCGACTTCATCCGGCAGGTACTGATGGTGGTAGTGCGGATATTTGACGATGTCCGCCGCGTTCATGCCGTCCAGATAATTGAGCGTCCCCAGCAGCACCATGCTGATGATGTAGCTGCCGCCGGGCGAGCCCACGATCATCAAGCCTTTCGGCGTCTCGACGAAGGTCGGCGACATGCTGGACAGGCTGCGTTTGTTCGGCGCAATCGCATTGGCTGTGGCGCCCACCAGCCCGAATTCATTGGGCGTGCCAGGCTTGGTGGAGAAATCGTCCATGGTGTTGTTGAGCAGCACCCCCGTCTTCGGCGGCATGTAGCCCGTGCCGAAAAACAGATTGACCGAGATCGTCGCCGCCACGCGATTGCCGTCCGCATCCAAAACGGAGAAATGCGTGGTCTGCATGCCCACCGGTTCCGATTCGATGCCCGGCAGCAGGTTGGAGGGCATGGCTTTGTCGGTGCGTATGCTGCTGCGCTGCCCCGCCGCATAGTCCTTGCTTGCAAGTTGCGCCAACGGCATTTTGACGAAATCCGGGTCACCCAGATAAATCGCGCGGTCGCGATACGCGCGGCGCATGGCTTCGATCACCAAGTGCTTGCGCGTGGCGGAATCGTATTTGCCGAAGTCGAAGCCGGCGAGAATATGGAGAGCGTCGATGATGGCAATGCCGCCCGATGAGGGCGGCGAGGCCGACACGACTCGCGCCCCGTGATATTCGCCGATCAAGGGTTTGCGCTCGACCACGCGGTATGCCGCAAGATCCTGAAGCGTCCAGATGCCGCCGTCCGCCCGCACGCCGGCGACGAGATCCGCCGCGACCCGGCCCGCGTAGAAACCCTGTGCGCCTTGATTCGCAATGGCTTCCAGGGTGTTCGCCAAATCCGGCTGCTTGATGATGGCGCCCACCTCGGGAACACCGCCGTCCGCGGTCAGGAAGGCTTTCGCCGCATCCGGAGAACGCAGCAGGACTTTCTGCTTGTAGCGAATGCCCCCCTGCAGGCGCGCATACAGCGGAAAACCCTGGCGTGCGAGACGGATCGCGGGTTGCAGGCTTTGCTTCAACGACAGCTTGCCGTATTTGCGCGCCAGGTACTCGAACGCCGCGGGCTCGCCCGGAATGGCCGCGGCCAAGGCCCCGGAAATCGACGCGTCCTCGATGGGATTGCCGGCCTTGTCCAGATACATATCGCGCGACGCGGCCCCCGGCGCCTTCTCGCGTGCATCGAGCATGGTTTCGTAGCCGTCGGCTTGCCGATGCAGCAAATAGAAGCCGCCGCCGCCCAGGCCC
>Ga0073928_10005546_pt1 | contig 17616 bp, 17 predicted proteins | sample PaiPotPPA55metaG_FD_76969 | JGI IMG/M metagenome (GOLD analysis project Ga0073928, IMG submission 76969) | Iron sulfur acid spring bacterial and archeal communities from Banff, Canada, to study Microbial Dark Matter (Phase II) - Paint Pots PPA... ... | reverse complement strand
TTCGCAAATTAAAGCGGGAGCTTTCGCAACAAAGGGATCGTGGCGGACCGTCTGCGGAATGGGCCAATGGCTGAACCGTTCACTCAATAGCGCTTAGACATCATAAAAGAGTTGTAAAACAAAGGCGATTTCTCACGGCGCTGGGCTTGATGTGTTGAGTTTCAGCTTCAAGGACGGGCATCTATCGAGCGTGGCACGGACTTCGCTCTACACTGTGCGAGAGCTTCGAGAAAGCTCTGGAGACGAGAGGTAGAGGAGGAAGCAAAATGAAGGTTTTTGGAAATATCGCGGCATTGGTTGCTGCACTATCAATAATGGGTACTCTTATGTTCGCTCAGCGCGATTACCAGAATAGCTGGCGCGAACCCAACGTCGTCCAAACATCCACAACCGTCGTCGCCAACGGCACGTTTCAACGGTCTGGCGAGTATAAGGTTGTGCTTAAGTAGAGTTGTGCCGGAATGGATCGCTTATCCGAGTGCATAGGAGATTCGCATTGAGACATAAGATAAGCCCTGTGCCATCGCGGATAGCGCCTGTGACAATACGCAGTCAAGGGTTCGCGCGCTGGGCGCGTCTCCTTAACTGCGACCGTCGGTCCGGCTCAACCGGTCTTTAGCAGTCTCTGATACACCCCCTTCGCTCATCAATCCTCGGCTCAACGAATTTCCCGGTTATCAACCACCCTGCTAGAGCAAGAATCAGCGCGAAAGCGAGGCGGGCGCTTCTCAGCGGCCTGCCAGCTTCCAGTGCACCAGCGTCGCGTCAGGATGATCTTCGAAGACCGCTTCGACTTCCGCATCAAACGGCGGACTCTGTGATGGATCGCCGACCAAATTGCCTACCATCCGGATATTGTCGGCGTCGGAGAGTTGCACAACGGCGACTACGTAAGGACAGGCCTCGCGCAGTGCCGGATGGACCGGGTTCCAAGTTCTGATCCAGCTATATAGCCGGCCTCGTCCCGAGACCTTGGCCCATCCCAGATCGATAGAGTGGCATTTGTGGCAAACCGCCTCGGGACCCCATTGGAACACCCCACAGCCATTGCATCGCTGCACTACTAATTCATGCCGCCGAGTGGCATCCCAATACTCTTTATCGAGTCCGTCGCGCTGGGCGCGGGGGGTCGGTAAGCCTTCCGCCAGGTAGTATTTGCTCTCGGCCATGAACACTCCTTGTTATTGTTCTCACAGGCTGTGCACCAGGAGGTCGCTTACCGGCGAAACCATCGGACCCGATGCCACCAGCGAAACTTTGCAATCGGGCACCTGGCAGGTCGAGTCGCCGCGCACCTGGCGGGCCGCTTCAATCGCCAGTTCCAGGCCGTGCATGTAGCATTCGGCGATATTGCCGCCGCTGGTATTGACCGGAAGTTTGCCCTTGGGAGCGGTGAGGTTGTCGAAAGTGACGAATTCCATCACCTCTTCGGGTTTGCAGAAGCCGTGCTCGACCAGGCTGATCATCACGGCGCCGCTGAAATGCTCGTAAATCTGGGCGCAATCGACGTCCTCGGGCGTGATCCCGGCCATTTGATAAAGACGCGGCGCCAGGGTCTTGAAGTTCGACGAGGAATAGTCGAACGGGTTCTCGACTGTGGCTGCATGCCGGTAACCCGAGCCTTGCGCGGCGGCCATGATATAGGCCGGTTTCTTCCGAGCATCACGCGCACGATCGGCGGTGGTCAGGATAAGTGCGGCTGCGCCGTCGTTCTCCATGCAGCAGTCATAGAGATGGAACGGCTCCACGATCCATCGTGATTTATCGTACTGCTCACGCGTCAACGGTTGACCATATTTTACAGCGCGCGGATTAAACTGCGCATGGTAGTAATCCGCCATCGCGACTGCCGCCAGCGGTTCCTGGTTAATCCCGTAGTCGTGCATGAACCGGCGCGTGCGCAGCGCCACCCACTGCGCGGGCACATAAAGGCCGTAGGGAGCAGTGTACGCTGCCGCGCCGGAGACATACTGCGAAACGGGGGCCTGCCCGAAGCGGCCGAACTGGCCCTGCGCCAGGGCCCGCAAGACCACGACGTAGTTAGCGTAACCGGCGGCGATTGCCGCCGCGGCATTGCCGACCGCGGCCGAGCCGCCGCCTCCGCCGCCACCCCATACCATGCCCATGAAACCCACTTGCTTGAGGCCCAACGCGGTCGCCAGCCGTGAGGCGTCGTTGCGGTCGTTGGCGTAGCCGGAAATTCCGTCGATCTCGCGCACGTCGATTCCGGCGTCGTCCGCCGCTTTCCTGATAGCTTCGCACGCGAGGCGAAATTCGCTCAGCGGCGCCTGACCACGCTTATAATATTTCGTCTCACCGACACCGATAATCGCGACCTTATCCTTGATCGTATATTCGCTCATTTTTTCACCGACACTTTATGCGCACCTCGCGGACTCGTTAGCTCGGCTGCACTTCGTTCCGCCTAGTGTTATGCGCACCTCGCGGACTCGTTAGCTCGGCTGCACTTCGTTCCGCCTAGTGTTATGCGCACCTCCGAACGACCCGCTTGCGGGTCGAACTGGCGGACTCGTTAGCTCGGCTGCACTTCGTTCCGCCTAGTGTTATATGCGCACCTCCGAACGACCCGCTTGCGGGTCGAACTGGGAGACTCGTTTTCCTTCGGCCCTGCTCGGGGCTTCGGCCGGCTGCGCTCGTCCTCTCGGCTCACCGCTGCGGCCCAATGGCATGCGCCGCCGCGGAGCCTGCCTTGAGCGAAGCCGAAGGGTTGTCGCGGCAATACTTTTGCCGACTTGAGACGTCGCGCCCGTGTGCAGACCTGCAATGTCTTTATGAGAGACTTAACCCTTGGCCGCAATGCGCAGTTCTCCGTTCCCATGCGGCCGCGGCTGGAAATGCGGCAGCACTTCCTCAGCCAACAGGCGCATCGATTTGAACCACGGCTCAGGATCATCGGCATAGTCGAATGCAAACAGGAGCAGCGTGCCGAAGCCGCCCACAGTGTCGTACATCTCGCCGAGCTTGCGGATTACAGTCCTGACGGATCCCACCAGCCATCCGTGGTTCACCAGGTATTCAGGAGTAACATCCGCGTCTGGAACTTTCGGATCGTGTTTGAGATAGCTCGTAAACTGGAAGTCAGCAAACAACGGCAACAGGTACTCGTTCATCATGCGGCCCATCGCGCCGCGCACGCATCCCCGGTATGCCTCGTCGTCAGTATCGGCGACGAAGATCTCGCGAACGATGCGCCATTGCGAGCGGTCCGGCGTACGGCCCGAGCGCCGCGCCCCTTCTACTACCGCATCCCAATGCGACGCCACGTACGCCGGGCTCAGGTTCAGACTTAGCGGGATAAAACCGCGCTCGCCCGCCAGCTTCAGCGTGTCCGAGCCCGGGCTGAAGCCTGCGATGCCGATCGGTGGATGGGGTTTCTGAAACGGCTTCAGATGGTGTTTCAGCGTGCGCATCATCGGGTTGGGCACGTTGACTTTCCAATATTTGCCATTGTATTCGAGGCCGCCGTCGGTTTCCCAAACTTTGAGCATGATATCTAGGGCCTCGCGCGTCATATCGCGGGTCTCGCCCTTGATTCCATCCACGCAGAAGAGTTGCCAATCACTTGGCAGGCCGCTGGCACCGATGCCGAGCATATAACGGCCTTGCGCCAGATGGTCCATGAAGGCGACCCGGCAGGCGAGTTCGGCCGGATGATGGTAAGGCAGCAAATGGGCACCGGGAGCGAGCACGATTCGCCTGGTCTGCATCAATGCCTGCGCGATCAGCAGGTCGGGCGCCGGGTTGGGTTCCCACGGCGAGGTAAAATGCTCGCCGATCCAGGCCTCATCGTAGCCGAGGTGGTCAGCGATCCGCAGCATTTCGAGGTCCCATTCCTGACCGGCCTTGAATTCGCGCTCCGGCGGATGTGACGGCATTAAGAAGAGTCCAAGCTTCATTTCTTTCACCGATCCATTCGTCTCATGCTCCGCAGTTGACATAGCGGCGCTCGCTATGGCGAGGGTGGTCGCGGCTCTGTCTTGCACGTGCTGGTCATTCTGCTTGCGCTACCCGTACCGCGGAAACACGAACTACAATATCCGTCAATATTCGTCGTACGTGGCCGAGTTGGCGCGAGAATGACGGAAACAGTACGGATAGCCCCAACAGGAGCCTCAATTCCTCGGCCCGCGTGCTCCCGGAAATGATTGCACCGCGCCGAGCCCCTCCAGCGCGAGCCCGTAACCGAGATTATCCAGCATCAGCTTTTTGAGTTGCTGCGTCAGCGCGACGCGCGCATAGCGGACTGCGAGCGACGGCCGGGCAGTGATTTGTTGTGCCAGTTCCCATGCACGCGGAAGCAGGCGATCTCGCGGCACTATCTCGCTGATAACTCCCAATTCCAACGCTTCGCGGGCCGACAACTTCTGGCCGGTAAGCAGGAAGTAGCGGCCGCGGTTGGGGCCGAGCACCAGCGGCCAGACGATATGCACGCCATCACCTGGAACAACACCGTTGGGAAAATGTGGCGCGTCCTGGAATTCAGCATTTTCGGATGCGATCACGATATCGCACAAAACCGCCAGCTCGGCATGAATCAGCGCTGGGCCGTTAACCGCACCGATCATCGGCACCTCGATGTTGAGATGGTTCATCAGGAGGTGCTTGGCATCGTTGTAAATGTGGTCCCAACTAGTGGGTCTGACGCCGTACGGAGCCTGCTCGCCGGTGCCTCTGACCGCGACTCCGCGGCCACCGCCGGCATCGACTTCGGCACAGAACGCGTTGCCGGTACCGGTGATAATCAGGCAACGGTTCTCATGATCGCGCGCGATATCCATGAAGGCGTAAGACAATTCTTCATGCGGCGGCGTGCCCCATTTGAGCTCGGCATTATTGGTATGGAGCGTCATCTGGAGGATGCCGTCACGCCGCTCCATCTTGATTGTGCTGTACCGGCGCGCGTAGTCGTCGAATTTTATAAGCGCCATCGCGTAGCTTCCTCCATTTCAGGCTTCGCGCAGTCTACAAAAATTCAGGGCCGGATGGCCACCGCGGGTTGGCACGGTCCGCGGGCGGCTATGTGCCGATTAACGGGTAGCGGTTCTCCTGTGCCAGTACCTCGCCGGATGCCGCGGCAGAATCGGGAGCACGGAACTTACAAGCCCAGCACGTCTCGCATCGAGTAGAGGCCCGGCTTTTGATGTTCGATCCAGGCTGCGGCGCGCAGCGCACCGCGCGCGAGCGATTCACGGCTCTGAGCGCGGTGGATCAATTCGAGCCGCTCTCCCTGGCCGCCGAAGATAACCGTGTGATCACCAACGGCATCGCCGGCCCGCAAAGCCATCACCCCGATCGTTTCATCGGGCCGAACGCCGGTGATCCCCTCACGGCCGAAGACCGCGTTCGGTTGGAAGTCGAGCTTGCGAGCCTCGGCAATTGTGCGAGCCAAAGCGAGTGCGGTGCCACTGGGCGCATCGACCTTGGTGCGATGATGTATTTCGAGCACCTCGGCGTCAAAATTCGCAAGTATCGCGGCCACTTCTGCCGTTATCTTCATCAGCACGTTGATGCCGACACTCATGTTGGGCGCGATCACCGTCCGGGTGCGCATCGCCAGCTGGCGCGCGCGCTTATCCAGCTCCGGAGTAAAGCCGGTCGAGCCCACCACGATTGCGGCACCAGTTGCCGCCGCAACTTCCAGATGACTCAGTGATGCGGTGGCATTGGTGAAGTCGAGGGTAACGGTATCGGGGCGGGCGATGGTTGCGTAATCAGTGGTAATCGCGACGCCAAGTTTGCCGGCGCCGGCGACTTCGCCCGCATCGCGTCCGGTAACACCAGCCGCCTCAGTTTCGAGGGCCCCAACCAGCGTGTGCTGGGAATCGGCGGCAATCATCGAGACCAGCAACCGCCCCATTCGCCCGGCCGCTCCTGAAACGATCAATTTCGCCATAATCAGGAACCCTCCGCTTCAGTGGGTCAAACGAAAAACCTGCGCTCAACATTCGTCAGGCACTGGCTGCGGGGGCCGCCGGCGCGGATACAGGCGTTGCAGGCGCGCGGCGCTGGGCGTTGAAATGTTCTTCGCATAGGCTGCCATGAAACCGCGGTTTGCGGCATTTTTCAGCCGTGCAGATCTTGTAGCGCGGCTTGGGCATCTCGCCCGCCTTCCACAATCGGTAATGTTTTCGGCAATAGCCCTTGCCGACCACTTGCCGAGCGCAATCGCTCGCCTTGCACGTTCCTTCCTTAGCCATTTTTCACCAATCCAGCATCGATAGCTGCTTCTCAATGTCGCGACTATCGAAGCGGATTAAAATTCCGCTTTCAGTTCGCGGCTGAGTAATTCCTCGACCATAGCGCCTGGTGGTGCTGCTTCATAGAGGACCCGGTAGACCGCCGACGAAATCGGCATTTCCACGCCGTGGCGTTCGGCAAGTCTAACGAGTGCACGCGCATTCGATACACCCTCGGCGATAGGTGCTCCCTCGGCCGGTAGTGATAGTTGTTCGCCACGGCCAAGCGCCAGGCCCAGCCGCCGATTACGCGAGAGGTCGCCGGTGGACGTGAGCACCAGGTCACCCAAACCCGCCAGCCCTGCCAAGGTTTCCTGTTTTGCCCCTGCCGCTCGCGCCAGCCGCATCATCTCGGCTAGCCCGCGTGTGATCAATGCGGCACGCGCCCCTGCGCCGAGAACGAGTCCGTCGCTGATTCCAGCCGCAATCGCGATGACATTCTTGCTGGCGCCGCCAAGTTCCACCCCGATAACGTCAAGGCTCCGGTAAACGCGTAACGCCTTGGCGGCGAATAGAGTTTGTGCGCGCCGGGCGACCGCGTCGTTATGCGCAGCCGCCACCAGTGCCGCGGGTTTGCCACGCGCGATTTCCAGCGCGAAGCCGGGCCCCGACAGCACGGCGATTCTATTGGCCGGCGGCACCAATTCGGCCAGCATTTGGGACATCGTCCGCAGCGAATCCTGCTCTATTCCCTTGCTGACGTTTAACACGAGCGATTCCCGAGGAATTGCGGATTTCACCGGCGCGAGGGTTTCGCGCGCAAAACCCGACGGAATCGCCATCACAATCGCATCCGAATTGCGAACGCAGTCGGCACTCATTTCCGTTAAATGGAGTTGAGACGGGAACGGAACGCCGGACAAGTAGGCCCGATTCTCACGATCATCGCGCAACGCGGCGAGTTGCGATTTGCGTCTTACCGCCAGGTTCACGGTCTGGCCGCTACGGGCCAGCACGATCGCGAGTGCGGTGCCCCATGCGCCAGCACCAAGAACGGTTACGGCGGGCATGAGAGCTAATTAATCGGCCGGCTTCAGCGGTGGTCGGCGATGGGGACGGGAGAGCATACCTGGGCTCAGAAATAACGGCACCTCAGACTGCCGCGCGCAGCACGCGATAGAGTGGCTCGAGTTCGCGAAAAGCGTCAATCAGCTCCTCACGGTCGAGCCGCAGTGCGTCCCTCACTTTCCATCCAAAGCCGACATCGATACCGCCGCTCTTCTTTTCCAAACTCTGGCCCAGTACCGAAAAAAAGTCGGCATCCGCGGCAACTTCTTCGGGCATCTGGCGAAAGTCCCACTTGTCGTAACGGGCAACGCCGGTGCCGTCGAAAGCTTTCGCCAACTGAGCGCCGCGCGTTTTTAGCAAGCGGCCCATCTCGGGGCGCATGTCCGCTTCGGACTTAACCACGGCGCGAGCATGGATTCCCGCTCCGGAAATGCAAAGCGCGAGATAGCCGAAGCGCTTGTAACCTTTTGGCGAGGGGCCAAAGGCGGCCCATGTCTCGGGCGGTGGATTCACGGTGCGGCGCGCGTGCCGGGCGACGTGAGGGAAGAATTCCAAATGCAGTCTGCGCGCGATCTCCGGTGCGAGTTCATCGCCCAGCCGCAGGAGCTTCGGACGCACATGGGCGTAGATTTGCTGCATCCGTTCATTGAACCCTTCAACACTGAAGACCTCAAAATCTAACGCAGTGAATCCGAGTGTTGCCACGTTGTGTTCCCTTTTGCGCGACAAGTCCCTTCCATTGGACGTGTTTCGGCGCGGCCGTGCCCGATACGGCCTTCATTCGTCCTTTCCGCTGAGCGCAATGCCGCGCGGATAATCCTTGATCGCTGTTTCCCAATTCCGCCCATCAAAATGCTGGATTTCAAAGGCGGTCAGATCCACCCCTTCAACACATCGCAGGTTCACGTCGATCTTATCGGGGTCGGAGCGTGCGACATAAAACGGGGCCACACCGCAGCGAGGGCAGAAATGATGCTTGGCAGCGTGCGTGTTGAACGTATAGGTCGCGAGGTCCCCCCATGGCGTCAGCAAACGGAACCGTTCGCGTGGGATTATCCAGTGCACATAAGCCTTTTTGGTGCAGATCGAGCAGTTGCACTCCGAAATACGGCCGTCCAGCGGTCCGAAAACTTCGTAAGCAATACGCCCGCAATGGCATCCGCCGCGGTAGATTTGGCGGTCCTTCAATTGATCCGGCAATTGATCCGGCATGAACATGAATCTGGCGCAAATCGGCAGATACGGCAAATGCGGCACATACCCGCTGACGCGCGTTTAGGCTACAAGATAGAGCATGGACCTCAGCGACAGCCGCGAAGAAACGGAATTTCGCCTCAAAGCTCGCAAATGGCTTGAACAAAACCGGCCGGCGGGAATGGCCGACCGTGGGTTTGCACTGCCCATCGACCAGGAATCCATCCGCACAGTACGCGACTGGCAAAGGCGGCTGTACGATGCCGGTTACCTGGGAATTGCATGGCCGGCAGAATACGGTGGGCAAGGCAAGACTGTAATCGAAAGCGCTATCTTCAACGAAGAAATGGCGCGAGTGCGGGCACCGGCGCCGCTTAACGAACTGGGGTTGTCGATGGGCGGGCCAACCATCCTGGAGCACGGAACCGACGAGCAAAAGAAACGCTTCGTCAAAAAGATCCTGACCTGCGAGGAAGTGTGGTGCCAGGGCTTTTCGGAGCCAGGTTCCGGCTCCGACCTCGCAGCACTCGGCACTCGCGCAACTCTGGAAGGCGACGAGTTCGTCGTCAACGGTCAGAAAGTATGGACGTCGCTAGGCCATATGGCTGACTGGTGCATGCTGCTGGTCCGCACCGATCCGAATGCACCGAAACATCGTGGGATATCCTACTTACTGGTCGATATGCACAGCCCCGGAATTGCGGTGCAACCGCTGAAGCAAATGACAGGCGAGGCCGAATTCAATCAGATCTTCTTCGAAGACGTGCGCGTGCCGCGCAAAAATCTGCTGGGTCCGCTCAACGGCGGATGGGGTGTCGCGATTACGACCCTGATGAACGAGCGCGCGACGCTTTCGCTGGCGACAGTGATGCGGTTTCGCAATACGTTTGAGGATCTGGCGGAGTTGGCGCGGCGGGTGCTCCGCGATCACACCTGCCGCTTGACTCCCACGCTAGTCCGTCAGGCCCTCGCACAATTTTATGTCGAGCTCGAGTCGATGAAGTATCTCGCGTACCGAAATTTCTCGCGGCTCAAGCGCGGCGGTACCCCCGGTCCCGAGGGTTCGATTTCGAAGGTACTCTGGAGCGAACTTAACCAGCGCATGAACGAGTTCGCCCTCGTGCTGCAAGGTCCGCGAGCCGTATTGGCCGAAGGGTCGAGCGAGCTCTTGGACCACGGGCGATGGCAGTACGGGTTACTGCGATCACGCGGCAATACGATTGAGGAGGGCACCTCGGAGATCCAGCGGGGCATTATTGCCGAGCGTCTGCTGGGCTTGCCAAAGGGCTATTAGCCTAGCGAGCACTTAGTCCCATGATTACGCACAATGAGGGCCTGGGTGGCGGACTGAGGATGTTCGGATTGCTTCTCGGCGTGGCGGTCATGGACCCCTCCCCTGACCCTGAACATTACCATAAGTACTAGGGCTGGACACTGGACGCGGTGGGGCAGTGGGTGATTGGTCAGGATACGGCGTTCTCTATGTCTGTCATTCCCGCGCGTGGCTGCCGCGTGAGGAATCCCGAATTCTGGGGCTTGCGCTTTGTCACGCTTGGCTCAGATCGTGCCATTCCGGGTTTAGCGATTCGATCAACTTGATCTTCTGTCTCCGGGTCATGCTCTTGATCTCCTTCTCTCGGCCGATCGCTTGGTTAATGTCACTGAATTCCTCGAAGTACACCAACTGCTTCACCTTGTATCGGGCCGTAAAAGAGCCGGGCTTGCCTTGCTGGTGCTCGCCGACACGGCGTTCGAGGTCATTGGTAACGCGTATAGAGCGTTCTTGAGAGACTGCTCATGATGTAGACGTAATAGTTGTGGTGACGCATGGGTGAGTTTGGGCCAAAAAGGCCCGGGACGGCCGCTGCGGCCGCCCTGAACGAAGTGAAGGGTCTCGGCGCGGCCGTAGTTCCTTCGCTGCGCTCAGGACGGCAAGAGCCGCTTCGCGCGCCAGCCACGCGCGAGAATGACAGAAGGCCTGCGCACGGCTTAGATCCAACCTTAAACCAGTGTCCAGCCGCGGAGTTATGGGACATGATCATGGTCAGGGGGAGGGATTTGGAGGCGCAGCCCTATTCCGTCGCTACGAACCTCGGCGGATGTACGCAACTATGTAGTGGAACTTGTGGTTATCTCTTTCATATTAGTGATGATGTGAGGGCGAGCCCTAACCGCCGAATCCCGACCTTGGTCGGGTTTGCGAGGACGACAGGACTCGGATGCGCGCCTCTGTTTCATAAATTGCAGGCATTTGTTTATGGCGCGTTCTTTCTTGCCTTCGCAATGCTATTAGCCATTCGTGCGAGCGCAGCCGGGGCCACGCGCCTGCCTGCAGGGACAAGAGCGATAACTGGGACAATCACGGATGCGCTTCGACGGCCGCTCGCCAATGTCAATCTTGAGCTGAGGTCGAACACTAATAAAAATATCGGCCATTCGACTACTGATAGGCACGGCAAGTTCAGGTTCGGCAACGTGCCCGCGGGAATGTCTATAATCATCGCGCGAAAGCAGGGGTTCAAGCCGGCGACTGTGATCGTCGAACAGGGGGTGCCGAAACCGATTGCACTGGCGATGGAATCCGCACAACCACTGAGCGTGGTAATCATCGCAACACTCAACCGGGCGCGTAATGCACTTTCACCTGAAACCGGCAGCACGGTCTACCGTTTCACCGACAAGAACATCGATCAGCTTCCGCAGGGCGACAACACTCCACTCAACGGCGTATTGATTCAGGCGCCGGGTGTATCACAGGATTCCTACGGCCAGGGGCAGAGTCAAATCCACATACATGGCCTCAATGGCGGTGGCATTCAGTACCGGCTTAATGGCATTTTTCTACCCGAGCCGGTCAGCAGTTTCGGCCAGCTCTTTAGCTCCTATTTCATTAAGAGCGTAACTCTCATCGACAACTTCATGCCTGCTCAGTTTGGCTATCGCAATGAGGGAATAATCGATATCCACAGCAAAGATGGATGCCTGAATCCTGGCGGGCAGGTCGAGTATTACGGCGGGCAGCGCGGCACGATTCAGCCGAGCCTGCAATATGGAGGATGTGCCGGAAACCTGAGCTACTATCTGAGTGGATTCTACTACCAAAGTGCACTCGGTGTGCAGTCGCCGACGCGCACGCCGACGCCGGAGCACGATCGCACGAGCCAGGGTCAGGGCTTCAGCTATCTGTCATATTTGCTCACTCCCGTAACCCGGCTCAGTTTAATCACGGGCACCGCCATTAACGCCTACCAGATTCCGGGTCAACCTGACTTGCCAGTGGCGTTCCCTATCAGCGGAGTCTTCAATTACCCGAACTCGGCGAATACCAGCACAACTGAATTCGAGCAGAACTATTTCGGAATACTTGCGCTGCAGGGCACCGCAGGTCCTAAACTCGACTATCAACTCGCGTTGTTCAGCCGTTACTACAGTTTGAAGTACAATCCCGACCCCGTCGGCGATCTCGCATACAATGGCATCGCTGACCGAGTGTTGCATACCGGCCTCATCAACGGTCTTCAGGAAGATACCTCTTACCGCTTAAACAGTCAGCACACACTCCAGGCAGGCTATTACACTAGCGGCGAAACGCTCGAGGAGGATAATCGTGCGCTGGTTCTTCCAGTCAACTCAATCGGCGTGCCTGCGACCTCGCCAGAGGTGGTGACCGACAACTTTAACGGAAAGGCGCTGCTTCTCGGTTTATACGCCCAGGACCAGTGGCGTCCGACCCAAAAACTCGAACTCACAATCGGCGCGCGTTATGACGCGATGAATTACTTCGGCTGGCAGAAGCAGTTCAGCCCCAGACTCGGACTGGTCTATAAATTCACCCCATCGACTACCGTGAATGCCGGCTATGCCCGCTATTTCCAGGTTCCACCATTCGAGTCGGCGCTGCTAAAGACGGTCGACAAGTTCGCCGGCACCACCGGCGCCTCAACGATCACGGGCGGCAATCAGAAAATCGAGCCCGAGGACGACGAGTTCTTCGATGCCGGAATCGGCCAGCAGTTGCCGCTCGGGCTGAGCGCAACGGTTGAAGGATGGTTCTTGTTGGCGGATAAGAAGCTGGATCTGGCGCAATTCGGCAATACTTATATTTTCGCGCCCCTTCAGTATCAACACGGCCGTGGGTGGGGTTCTGATTTCAGCCTGGTGAAAAATACCGAGAAGTTTTCTGTCTACTATAATTTTTCCTATGCGATTCAGCAGGCCAAAAACGTATCCGCCGGCCAGTTTCTGGTCAATGATCCGGCAGAGCTGACGTACATTGCCCGCCATTGGATTTATTTGGACGACGATCAGGAGCTCACTTCCTCCGCCGGACTGAGCTATCGGCGCTGGGGATTTCTGGTTAGCGCTGATGTAATTTGGGGAAATGGCTATCGCTTTGGCTTTGCCAATCTGAACACGCAACATCCCTATATTCAGGTGAACGCGGCGATTGCCCACATATTGTCAGTGCCCCGGCTCGGCAACATAGAGGGGCGTTTGAGCATCGTGAACCTGTTCGACCACGTCTATTTAATCCGCCAGGGTAGCGGCATCGGCGTATTTTCGCCGCAATATGGGCCACGGCGCGCGCTCTATTTCACCTTCACGCTACCGTTCGGTGCCGCGCAGGTGGCCAGCCCTACCTCTTGAGCATCCTAGAGTGATTAGTCTGTAAAAGCCGGAGACAAGAAAACCTGATACTCGTGTTGGCTGGTTCCGGCCATTTCGCCGCATTTGCAAATGCAGACATCCGGGTCAAGCTCTAGCACACTACTGCCTTCATCGCGGGCTCTGCAGATCGCCTTGGTGCATGAGCGCGGCGAATAGAGAAAATCTTCCGACTGACGCGAGACTCTCTCTTTTACATCGTGATAGCGAGAATTCAGCTAATTTTCGGCGTATGGGCCAGGAATGATCGAGCGATTGATCAGCTGAGGCTTTTTTCGGTTGCGCAACCAATCCATTCTTATTTAGGTTGACAGGGCGGCCAACTTGCCCCATAAGACGCCAATAGCACTGCTTAGGCCGGAGGGAACCCATGAATTTCAAACGTTACGCAAGCGCCGTTGCGTCACTGCTTGCCCTGCCCGCTTTCATAGCGATCAACGCCAATTCCGCCCCGGCCCAGGAGCTTCGATGGGAGACCGTCATGGGCGTGAAACAAACCGGCGACCAGGTGGGCGTGGGTACCGGTGCAGTTTTCGGAGGGGCACCGTGGGAGACCACTGGCGGATCGGTCCACGTAAATCTGGCAAATGGCAAAGTAAGGTTTTACGTTAAGGGACTAATCCTTTCGGTCGGGAGTGTTCCTTCATTGGGAGTCCTCGGCGTTCCGATTGGAACGCCTGGTCCCGTTACGCGGGTGAAAGGCACTTTGGTTTGTGATGTAGACGGCACCGCGAACGGTGGCAATTCCATTGACTTTGACACGCCCGCCACGACTCTCGACACGAAGGGTGAAGCCCATTTTAGCGGCAGGTTCGTGAAGAGTCTTGATTCCGTGTGCAGCAGCGAGAACGACAACGCCTTCCTGATTCGAATCGTCGAACCCGCTGGCTTCGCAAACGCCTGGATAGCGTTCGGCGCCGTGCGTACCGGCAGTAGTACCGAATGAAGTTATACTCGACACATAGATGTCAGGAGGTTTGCTATGCTCGACCATATCGGACTAGTGGTTTCCGACTATGCCAAAAGCAAGGCGTTTTTCGAACGAGCGCTGGCGCCGCTAGGATACTCATGCCTGATGGAGTTCAGCGGTGCCGCCGGATTTGGTGCGGCTGGCAAGCCGGACTTTTGGATCTCACAAGGGCAAGCGGGAAAACCCCCGGTGCACGTCGCCTTCGTGGCCGCTGATCGTTCAATAGTCGACGCATTCCACAAGGCGGCCGTGGGCGCAGGCGGACGTGACAACGGCGGTCCGGGACTGCGCAAAGAATATCATCCGAACTATTACGGCGCGTTCGTCTACGACGCAGACGGCAATAACATCGAAGCCGTCTGCCATAATCCGGCATAGACCAAACACATCCCAGGCCGTCGTATCAGGCGGCCTGCGAGCGCGTAAGGCGCACGGGCATGTGTTTGATCCCCGCGACGAGGTTCGATTGCAGGCGTTCGACCGGCCCGGTGAGTTCAAATTTGTCCACCTGAGCGAGAATCGCGTCCAGCATCAGGCGGAGTTCGAGCCGCGCAAGGTGGGCGCCGGCACAGAAATGCTCACCTTTGCCGAATGCAATCTGCTCGTTCGGCATGCGCCCGATGTCAAATCGATATGGCTCCTGGAAAATTTCCTCGTCGCGATTGGCCGAGGGCAGCCAGGTAGCGAGCTGGTCGCCGGCGCTGATCTTTTTCCCGCGTAAGGTGGCATCCTGCAGCGCAACGCGTGCGATATGCGTAATCGGGCTGGTCCACCGCAAAATCTCCTCAATCGCAGTCGGCAACAAGCCAGGATTGGCGGCGAGCCGCGCCCATTCAGCGGGGTGATTGATGAAGGCAAGCAATCCACCTGATATCGCATTTCGCGTGGTTTCGAGGCCGCCGACAACATATAAGAAACCGTTATGCATCAATTCTGCTTGCGTCAGCTTGCGGCCGTTCACCTCAGCGTTGCCGAGAACGCTCAGCAAGTCATCACCGGCGCCGCCGCGCCGTTCCGATGCAAGCTTCGCGCAGTAAGAGCCGAGGTTGACCGTGCCCTGCTGGCGAGTTTCAAGCGGTGAACTGGATTCGGTCTGATACTCAGGATCTTCGTTCCCCAGCGCCATGTTGCCCCATTTGAACATCAGCGGCCAATCGAAGCGCGGGATACCCATGATTTCGCAGATGAATGCCATTGGCAGGCGGGCCGCGACGTCGACCACGAAGTCACAGTCGCCCCGTTCGGTCACTTCTGCAAGAATTTCATCGACCAGTAATTTGCCGGGTGATTCATAGCGGCCCACCGGCCGCGGCAGAAAAAGGCGGTTGAAGGCCCGCCGCATCGCTACATGCAATGGCGGATCGGTCATGATCATCATCTGCCCGGAGCCCATCATTTCAGGCGTCAACTGCTCCATCTCGGGGCTGGAAGGAATGATCAGGCCGCGCGTAGAAGTGAACAGATTCGGCTCGCTGAAGACTGCTACCATTTCGTCATATCGGGTCAGGGACCAGAAACCTTTGACCAGGCCCTGTGTCCAGTGGACTGGGTCTTCGCGCCGCAACTGGCGCCACAGAGGATGGGGATCGTTATTGACGAAAAAAGCAGGGTCGGTGAGTGCGCGGTCAATCAAGGAGAGGTCCATCGCTGTACTCCTGCGCGTAAACTATCGCAAATCAGGCAATTCAGCCAAAAGAGGCGAGTTCACTGCACTCGATTTTGGATCGCGGCCCCCGGAATGTGAAATTCGACCGCCAAGACTAACCGTCAGCGGTAGGGAAACGCCGTGGCTATAGCGACGGCGGAAAACGATAATTTAGCCCCCCCGAGGACCGCGCGGAAGGTTCGCAGATTGGACCGATCGCAAAAAAACCATTCTCCTGAGTTGCGCGCCCCCTTAGCTCAGATGGATAGAGCACAGGATTCCTAATCCTGGGGCCGTGGGTTCGAATCCCGCAGGGGGCGCCAGTTTTCCCGCGAATCGATTGAGTTTTCCGCGCCATAAACTTTGACTGTCAAGAGGGAAGCGTCTCGACTTTGGCTGAACTTTGGTCGAACCATCCAAAAAAACGAGAACTGTCTAGGCCAGTGTGCGGGCGTTTAGAAAAGGTTCGGTGAGAACAGCTACGTGTGGGGCGTTGATTTCCACCATCAAGATTGGCCGAAATCGCGCGACGCTATCGCAAGATTTGCGAGTGATATCGAGCCGCCATGTTGGTCGGATCCGTGGAAGTCCCAAAATGGATCGCGGGTCTTCAAATCGCGGCGCGAGCAAGCTCCCGCGATTTGGTCCGGTTATGCAAGATGTTGCTTGCCGCTGCGAGGGTTTTAGCAAACGCTCGAATCCTGTATGAATGGCGCTAGTTCTCAACAAACCCAGGAGGAAGGTGCCAATGCCCCGCGCTGAAGTCACGATCAAGACCCGCGATGGAAATTGCCCGGCGTCGGTTTTCACGCCTGCCAGTGGAAAAGGACCCTGGCCTGCGGTGATTTTCTATATGGATGGCCTGGGCATACGCCCGGTCATGTGGGAGATGGGTCAGCGACTGGCCGATGGCGGATATCTGGTGCTGCAGCCCGACCTTTATTATCGCTTGGGGAGTTATCCGCCGAAAGTGGCTTCCGAGGTTCTGGGCAACCCGAAATCGATGGAAGAACTGATGAAATGGGTGAACAGCCTCGATCGTGAGCGCAAGGTCTCGGACTCGGGCGCATTCATCGAATTTCTTTCATCGAGGCCCGATGTCAAAGGAAAGCGATTTGGAGCCACCGGTTATTGTATGGGCGGCAATGCCAGCATGACCGCGGCGGGCGCGTTTTCTGATCGGTTCGCCGCGGTCGCGTCGTTTCACGGCGGCAATTTGGGAACAGATAAACCGGACAGTCCGCATCTCTTTGTGAAAAATATAACCGGGCGTGTGTATGTCGCCGGTGCGATCGAAGATGCGAGTTTTCCGGAGGAGCAGAAGATGCGCCTCGAAAAAGCCTTGACCGACGCCGGAGTGAACCATGTGGTCGAGACCTATTCTGGCGCCCGCCATGGTTTTGCGGTTCCGGATTTGCCGGTCTTTGATAAGGGTGCGGCGGAGCGCCACTGGACGGCTTTGTTTAAACTCTTTCAGGAGACTTTGCCGGTCGCTGAGTAAAGAGAATGGAGCCGTGCGATTCTTCACGAATCTCGCATCCAGAAGACTGTCGATCCTCGACCTTCGTACGTGTGGGAAAAATTGTCAGGAAAATCCGTTCCTGAATGTGGTTGAGACTTTAGTCTCGTATCACTGGGGCTTGTGCGGTGAGACCGGCAGTATCGGCAACACAAGGAACGAAGGTTGCCGCGGTCCATGATGCACCCTATTGGTGGCAATGTGGATTTCAGCCGTCGTGTCATCTGCGAGTATCGGATTCCCGCTATTCGTGTTGCGGATGCGGCGGGGAAAATTGCTGCTTGTTACATCGACTTGCACGCGGCTGCCGGCGGCAAAGGTATGATGTATATCGCCGAGATGCACAGATACGGAATAG